>Ga0304730_1002301_pt1 | contig 13774 bp, 26 predicted proteins | sample M_130628_MF_Meta_FD_190474 | JGI IMG/M metagenome (GOLD analysis project Ga0304730, IMG submission 190474) | Freshwater microbial communities from Lake Montjoie, Canada to study carbon cycling - M_130628_MF_MetaG (v2) (version 2) | ecosystem: Environmental > Aquatic > Freshwater > Lake | place...
ATAAACTTAAAGTTAAAGTTATACACTAATGTATGTACAAAAGTGATACATTATTATATAACTTTTAGTCAAAAACTATACAGGTTTGTGAAATTGGTAGTATATAGAACTTTTAACGAAGTTCGTTCAAAGATTAATAACGATTTGGGAACGAAAGGTGACAAAGTGGCTAAAAAGGGATATCCTTGCAGAAAGCACAGAATTCGCTTTATGGGCAGTTATTGCCCTCAGTGCTATAAAGAAAGACGAATGAAGGAAAAAGGTATCTAATGACTCAAGATGAATACAATGCCAAGCTTGATGAGCTGGCCGAGCGACTTGAACTTGCCGAGATAGTCAACAGGGTTCTCAAAGAGAAGATTGATGGAATTGCTAATAAACTCGGATCATTCCAGCTTGAAATTGATAGGGACAAGCTCAGGTAGAATAGGTCTATGCCCCGATAGCTCAACGGTAGAGCAACGCTCTTGTAAAGCGTAGGTTGTGATCTCGGAATTCACTCGGGGCTCAGAAAAGGAAGTGGAAATGGTCGACGTCCCTAAGAAAGTCATCATTGGAGCTCAAGTCTTCGAGATAGTCCAACGTTCCTCTAAGGAGGATGGGATGCTGAATGATGGTAACTACGGCTATACGCTCGATGTCCCTAATGTGATAGTCATTGATGCGGATCTACATGAAACCAAGAAGAGGGTGGTTCTTATACATGAGCTGCTACATGCTTCTAGGATGGTGTTTGAGCCTTCGATTAAGCCAACCGAGAAGGATGATTATGAAGCTTGGGAGCACCACTTCATTAACATATTTGAGAACAGTATTGTTATGATTTTGAAAGACAACCCAAAGCTAGTAGAGTGGCTACTAGGAAAGTAATATCAATGACGGATAAAGAACTAGAAAAAGTACTGCAACAGATAAGATTTGATCGCCAGATGCGTAAGAAGCGTCTCTATGAGCAAGCTAGACGTGCTCAAAAGAAGGAAGCTGCTAGTGGCGACAAGCAAGAACTCTAACTGGGATGTCAAATCTCTTCGCTGCGCTACCTGTGCTAAATGGTTACCAGACGGTCGCGAGCTATGGGACACTGTCCCTGAGGGTGTGATCATATTCTGCTCCCGAGTTTGTGAGGTTGGGCATCTAAATCGGGAAGAGCCCAACATCTTATATTAAGCCCCTCTTAGGAGGGGTTTTTTATTTTTATAATGGGACTTGACAAAATGTCGTCGACGTCCCTATAGTTATACCTATGAACAATAGTTGGATTACATGTGACGAATGCTCCGAGCTGTACAGGGAAAGCCATGGTATAGAAAATGACCATGGATACTTTTGTGGCTCTAAATGTATGGTTGACTTTGAGAACGCTTTGGTAGATGCTGGAGTGATTAGACGATTGCAATATGGAGAGGAACCGGAGCTAGTTTATGGCTAGAGGAGATGACTTGTGGTGCGACTATTGCACCGGACCTTGTGGAGTTGGTGTCTACACACTCAAGGTTCAAGAGGGTGGCCGCGAGGCTACAAAGACTTTTTGTGATAAGGATTGTAGAGACTTATACAAAGCTAGTTTTCCTGGATATGGTGAGGAGCCAAACGTTGTCTATTGATCCGAGGGTTGGTAAATCCCAGGTTATGTACCTAGGTGAGAAGTGGACCATATGGTTTGTCAGGATTGATTCTGATGGTGAGACTACTGATACTTTCTATCAGCTAATGAATGATGCTGATCATGGTCTACCTATGGTGACTGTACACTCTAGTCAGGTTGAAATACTTCCTGAAAAATATGGTGAGGAATCAAATGTCATCTACTAGAATCAAGGTTACTTATAAGGGTAGATCTTATGAGGCAGCAAACTTCTTAGACTACACAGAAAACACTAGAAACCTGTATGAAAAAGAGGTCGACGTCCCTACAAAGAATGGTGTGATAATCTCTCTATTTGAGATGTCGCTTCATGAATGGGATAAGATGTTTTTCGTTACACACAAGCCATATCAAAAGCTTGCCATTGCTAAAGCTTGGTACAGAACATCAGTTGGTTTAGAATTTGGAGAGGAGCCAAATGTCATCTACTAATGAAATAGAGGTATCACACTCTGGTGCGTTTAAATACACACTATTGAACTACTACCTGATCCCAAGGGTTGATAGAGACTCTTGGGAAAACATTAAGAATGGTCCTGGAGACCCATATGGAAATGCTAGAGTTCTCATTAATCTTTTTGATAAATACTCTAGAGTTAGATCCATGGATTTCTTGACTCTATCTAGAGGTGTTCAAATGGATCTTGCTGAGCGTTGGATTAAGCAGTCAGAGTTGGCAGCTAGAGAGGAGCCAGACATTGTCTACTGAGCAGTGTTGTTGGAAATGCGATAAACCCGTAGAGGATAAAGAGCTGGGGTATTCTTGGGTCTACACAACAGATACCAATGAGCCGCACCATCTATACAAGTGTCTATACCCTGGAGAAGAGCTCCCGATTGTTTAGTGACAAAACCATTATTTGTCTTAAGTGTGGTTATGATATTCCTCGTGGTCAGGTTGATGGAGAGATGTATACATCAAATCCTGGTGGTGAGCATGCTAAGCACCTATTTCCCGAAGGCTGTATAAATGCAAAAAAGAGACTCATATCTGAGGGAAAACTTCCGGAGCCTGAACTTGTCTACTGATCAAACTCTTTACACCACGAATGATATTTATCCTGGAGTGTATCTTGTATGTGACACCTGTGGTCACAAAGTAGATACCTCTTCACCGTCTGGTGTTTCAGGTAGAGAATATGTTGGATTATCTTACAAAGAAGATAAGTTTGGTGTTCGTAGAACTAAAATTGAACATGTCTTGCAGGAAGGCTGTGAGGATGCAAGTCAGATGGCTATGCAAAATGAAGAGCCTATCTTGTGCTAAGATGTCTCTATGACAGAAGACAAGAATGGTAGGGTTGCTCCGTGACCACGCGAAGGGGATATGGATCTAGTAAAGAGATGCTCCTGGACCTAGTTATGGCTATGGACCTGAGGATTACCTTCGACGTTGTTAAGACTAAAAGAGGTTTTCCAATGGTTGAGATGATTTGTTATGACCCAAGGACAAGAGCGATGTGTCGTATTAACTATGACTCTGCTTCAGCTACAGATGGTGACCCTAGTGAGGAACTAACTCAGTTTGTTGAGGGTTATGCCGTTGATATGTTTATTAAAGTGTTTGATGAAGAAATCGCTGTCCATACTGCTCAAATGGTTAAGCCAACCCCTATTGAACCTCTCGAGCACTACGTAGCTCAGCTAAATGGATGGCTGCGTAAGCAATCTAAGAACAGAAATGGTCTTGAAAACGATAATTAAAACATCCTGCTTAGTGATCAAAAAATGCTAAGTATTGAGTATACTTTAGTTATGCAGCTCGTCACTGCATATGTTGATTCATAGTAACTCCTTCCGGTGGAAAACCCCTCGTAGCAATGCGGGGGGTTTTCTTTTATAACGTTTCTATAAACTTGACTTGACAGATGGGGTAGATGTCCTTAGTGTATAAGTATGCAAACATTTCTTCCATATAAGGACTTTGACCAGTCCGCACAAGTACTAGACAACAAGCGATTGAACAAGCAGATTCTGGAGGGATACCAAATCCTGAAGGTTCTATCGAGTGACGACCCTAAAGCCGGATGGCGCAATCACCCAGCAGTAAAGATGTGGAGAGGCTGTGAAAAAGCTCTACTATCTTATGTAATGTGCTGTGTTAAAGAAGCTGATAAGCGTGGCATCAAGACTGAAAATAATGTGGCTAATATCCAAGCTTTATTCTTTGCAAACGTAGACAACTGGAATGATGGATTGCCAAACTGGTTCCACAACCACGAGCAAAGCCATCGAATCATGGCTACACACAAAGCAAACTTATATCGCAAAGATCCCATTTTTTACATGGATTTTGTAAGTGCAGTTACTGATAAGTTCAATGAGCCATGCTGTGAAAAGTGCAACTACTTCTGGGTAACACACGTAGCATAATCCAGATAAAGAAGAACCCCCCTACCGCATTGGTGGGGGGTTTTTCTCTGCCGGTCAGGTTTATTACGTACTTGAATACTTTTATCTCCGGGCTAGCTTATTATGCCTTTTTGGTAGGCACTACTTTCTTTACTGCTGATACAACTTTTGCTGCAACAGTCTTCTTAGGTGCTGCTCCAAACAGGGTTAGTGGGTCAACTAGACGCTCGAAAGGTAGAAGGTGTGCTTCTACTCCTGCAAAGTTCTTTCCCATTGTGGCAACAGTCATGTGGAGGTGGGCCCCAGTACTTGCGGATCCGCTTGGTGTGTTCTTACCGCCACCAACTAGACCTAGAACGGTTTGACCGCCAACAACTTTGTCACCCTTCTTTAGGGTAGGTGCTACTGCGAGGTGTGCGTATAGAACCCAGTGCTTGCCATCTGCTGAAGAGTGAACAAGGATGTGTCCTAGTACATCGGTCCAAGCAACAAGACCAACTGTGCCATCGCAGATAGCCTTGATTGGGCTCTTCTCCTTTGGGTGCCAGTCTTGTCCACGATGTGGACGTCCGTTACGATATGGTGCTAGGTTTCCAAGCTCGTCTCCGCGAAGCTTTGGATCAAATGGTTCGAAGTATGTTACTTCAACGGCCATAATTTTGTCTCCTTAATAGTGATTGGGTGTTACAGTTAATTTTACAACGCTTTATTTAGGGCTAGTTGAGCTTTAGCGTAGTTCTTTCGGTAGGTGTGGATAAACCCTTTTTGAAAATTGCGGCAGACATCCATATTGTAGATACGTGGTTTACCTTTGATGTACTCTCTCCAAGCTTCTAATGCAAGCAGAGAGACATCTTTGTGCTTTATAGAGTAGTAGTGCTTTAAATAAGCAAACATTACTCGTCATCCTCGTCTTTTTCGCGACGGATCGGGAATGTGAGAACCCAGATCAGAAGTGTAACTCCGATCAATTTTCCAACGATGTCTCTTGCTGAGCCTTCTAGAAGCACCCAACCAAGAGCTAGACCCAGTAGAGTCCAAGCCTGGTCAAGTAGATCCTTGAATAGATCAGCTAGGAATTTAGTTATTTTTTTCATTATTTATCTTCTTTCTTGCCAGCGAAGTATCCACCGATAATACCGATTAGACCAACGAGGGCGTTTTGCACCAGAGCGATTGCATCTGAGTTGGTTCCGTATTTCTCTCCTGAAGTGAATTGCTGAGCAAGCATTGAAGCATACTCACCAATAACTACAAGACCTATGAAGCCTAATATGCCTAGGGTAATCACCCACATTAATTTATCTTTCATTATTTTCTCCTGATTGTCCTGTTTGATGAACCTCCGGAACTGGAGGCTGTGGCTAAGGCTGCTGCTTGGGCAATTTGTCCAACAACAAGAGTGGTTACAACAAGGTTTTGAGCCTTTTTACGGGCTTTTGGTGAAATATCGGCTCCAACGTTACCAACTAAGTTCAAAACGTTAGCAATGGCTACTGCAGCCTGTCCAACACCCGGAATATTGGCTAGGGACTCGTCAACAACGATGTCATCTTGCTGTGCAGCTAGGTAAAGGGCGTCAAGAGCTTGCTGGTACTCTGGTGAGCCTTCTGTGGCTGTCTGGAAGGTCTCCAAAGCGGCTGCTACAAGTTGATCTGCCTGTGCTGGTGTCAGCTCTGTTGGGTCTACAGCAGTCAGGTCGACGTCCATAAGATTCTCAGCTGAAAGTTCAGCAGGGATTTCTTTAGAGCCTTCTTCTGGTACAGGATCCGGTTCATTGAGTTTAGATGTGGCTTCGTCAAAAGTTTCTGAGATAGATCCGGTAGCTTCCTTCGCTATCTGAATAGATTCTTCGTTTGAAGTTTGAGCTGATAAGAGCTCCTGCTGTGCAAAAGTCTTTGTAGCTAGAGCTGCGGCTGAAGCTGTTACTGCTTGTTCGTGAGAAGTTGTAGCTGCCTGGAGATCCGAGTTTGCCGTTGCTTCGGTAGTCTGCTTCGTTGAAAGTTCTGAAGATGCTTGAACTAGAGCCGAACTAGCCGTGGTTTTATTGTCTGCAGCTGCAGTTAAACTTTTAACGGACTCGTTGAAAGTTGTTTCGGACTCTTGACTTTTTTCACTTTCTGTGTTGTATACAACAGTTGCATTTCTAAGTGTTGCACTAGCTGACTTGCTATCTGCGCTCGCGGTGGTTAAGGCTGAGTCCGCTTCGTTATTTGTTATGACTGCTACATCATAAAGTGTTGAGGCCGCTTCTTTATTTGCAAGTGCTTCGTCGTAAGATGCCTGGGCTGAGGAAAGAAGCGCTTCCGCTGCAGCTAGTTCAATTAGGACATCTTCGTTAGAAGTTTGTACCTGTGATAAGTTATCTTGCGCCGTTGCTACTACACTGTTTGCATCTTCTAAGTCAGATGTCGCTTGAAGTACCTGTGCATCGAGCTGAGCTAGCTGGTTGGTGTAAGTTCTAATCTGTTCGTTCAAAGTTTGGACTGCCGCGGATCTTGAGTTTTTGAGCTGCTCAAGAGTCCCAACTTGGGACCAAACCGAATCTCTTGTATTGAGTGCAACGTTGTAGTTGTTCTGAGCTGTGGTTAGGTTATCGTAAGTTGAGTTTCTTGCCTGTGCTGTATCAATAACTAGGTAGTAACCGCTTGTAGTTTGTTGCGCTGTGGACTGCTGATTAGCCTGTGCATTGGCCCATTCAGAACTTACTTGATTGTATTCAGCTAGGGCAGCGTCATAGTTTGCCTGTGCTTCTTGAAGTGCTGGAAGTAGAGCAGGATTTTTAATCATTCGAGCTGGTTCATTCTGTGAGTACCAAGCAGCAGGAACTACACCCCAGTTGTTGTTTGACTGGTAATAAAGGGTAGAACAAGCTCCGCCTCCCCACTCATAGAACCAAGCATCAATGGCGTAAGACTGACCTGCTTGTAGTTGGACAGAGTTCCAGTTTCCTCCGCAACCTTTGAGTGTCCAGTTATTGATTACGTTAGAACCATTTAGGTCCATATAGAACCCATCATCAGCTTGATTCATTAAGTAAGTGACGTTCTCGGTTGGAGTGAGATAGCCAGTGTAGTGGATCATTACTCGGTCTCCGCCACAACCTAAGATGTTCCCTCCGCCCCAGTTATTCTCAATCTTTGTGAGACTTGTAGTTAAACATAAGTTGTATGCAGTATCGGAACGCTGTGGGTTAAATGAGTTTAGGTTGTTGTAAACCTTAACCGTCAGTCCTGGTTGGGCTACTTGTCCTGTGGAAGTTGGGTCAACAATGAGGTTGCTATCGTAGTTAGATTGTGCTGAGATTAGAGCTGACTGCGCTGCTGAAAGATCCGACGAAGCCTCATTGAAAGTCTGCTGTGAAGCTAAATAATCCTGATATGCAATCGCATAGTTGTCAAGTGCAACGTTATAAGAAGTAAGTGCTTCTTGGAATGCAGCATTAGCTGAGTCGTAGTTTTGCTGTGCATATTGTAGGTCAGATGTCTTCGTGCCAAGTTCAGAGTTGGCTGTCCAGAACTGCCCCCACGCTGCGTCGGAGTCGCTAACCGTTTGGTCATAATCTTGCTGTGCTTGTGGTAGCTGTGCTTCTGCTGTGTTCTTTAGATTTAATGTTTCGTTATAGGTGTTCTGTAAACCTAATAGTGATGCTTGTTTTCTAGCTGCGTTATAGACTGCGGAGTCCAGTGTAGTGAGGGCCGCTGTAACTTCTAATGAAGCTTGGTTAGAAGATGCCTGGACTGAGTCAAAGTTTCTGACTGCTGCTTCTAGGCTTAGGTTTGCTGTTGCAAGTTCAGAGGTTGATGACTGAAGGTCTCCGGTTTTCTTTGAAAGATTGGATGATGCTTCGTTAAATGTTTGCTGAGCTGCAGCTAGCTTTGACGCTGCTTCGTCGGCGGCATCTTGACTTTTATTTAGTGTAAGTCTTGCTTGAGCTTTGCTTTCTTTTTGCTGCGTCAAGGATGCATCAGCTTGGTTAAAAGTTTGAGTGGCTGTAGTGTGTGCTCTGGTTGCTGCGTCAAAAGCATCTTGAGCAGTTTGGACTGCTGCCTGTTGAATAGCTAAGGCTGCTCTTGCTTCGTCTAATGCAGTTTGGGCGGAATCCTTGGTGCTCTGGAGAGCCTGTTCCTCAAGGATTGCGTTGTCATACTTTTCTAGGGCTGTTCTTAGGGTAGCCTGTGCTGTTAAAAACTTAGCGTAGTCTGCTTTAGCTGTGGCTACCTTGTCCTCGTAGATTGAAATCTTCGACGTAAGTGAGGAGACTTGTGCTGAGATGTCTTTTGTAGGATACTTAAGTGCATTGGACTTTAGCGTTGCTAGTTGTGTTTTATAGCTAGATAGAGTAGACTCTAAAGTATCGATATCATCGAGAGAAGGAAGTGAAGATGATTGTAACCGTTGACTTAGATAGTTTCTGGGTTGGATTCCTAGGTGCTTGGCTGTCGTTGTTTCTAGTGAGCCTTGTGGTAGGACTTGTCCGAAAGAAGAAGTAGTAACCGCTTTAGCTGATTCTGCCATACAGATAGGCATAGCAAAAAAGAGGGCCGTTGATAAAATCAACGGTCCTTTTTTAATCGTCTTTTTGAAACTCTTGTTACGGCGCTCTCCCTCGCCCTTTTGAGGGCGTAGCACTGTGTTTTCCTAACGGTAGGGTGAAGCTGAAGTCCATTCTATTTTACCAGAAATCTCCGTCACTAATGAAATGGATGCCGACGTAGATGACGTTCATAACTCCGAAGAGTAGGTATATTCCGGGGAATGCGATACTAAGCAAAATAAAGAAAATAACTAAGGGAATTGATGCTAGTAAGGGGATCTTGTCGGAGGCCGAAAATGGGAATGAGATGGGCCATGAAATGAAAAGTAGGGCAGCTAGGATGAGTACCATTATATAAATCCTTTCGGGGTATGTATAGATACTAAGCGAAAAAGCTAATTGTTGTCAAGTCGACGTAATGTGGAGATACTAAGCAAAAATGGGAAAAAGTTTTTCCTAAAAATGGCTAGTATCCTGAATAAATGAATCTATGTATAACTGAATGCTAACTAATATTCCTATACGCGTGTGCGTGTGTGTATAGGGTGGCCCAGAAATAAGTCTGTATTCAGCTATTCAGCTCATACAGCAACATTCATAGTGTGCTAGAGTGTAGAAATGGATGTTAAGATTTTTGCCGTAGGCGGATAGATTGACATACAGAGATACAGCAACATTAATTTGCTAAAGTTAGCAAAGTTAGGTAGAGTTTGATTATGACTGAAAATACAAACCCATTTGAGTTCTTGGACTTCGATGCCGATGAGGTAAAAGAAGCTGAGAAAGAGATTAAAGAACGTGGCCGATACAATCGTGATGGTCGAGTCTGTGCATGTGGACACCCAATGGGTAGACACACGGTTGAGCGTGGAGCTGCATGGTGCAAACCATCAAAGATGGATTGCCCTTGCACCTTTGAGAACATGAGGGCAGTCATTGAGACTGACGATGTTCGTGACTTTCTAAGAAAGACAGTTGGTAGCGGACCAATGCATGCTCTGGGTCGTGGTATCCTAGCTGCAATGGAAAAGTCACACAAGGTTGTGTGGTTGATTGACCAGAAGTGCGACAGATGTAAAGTCGAAGGTCCAATCAGTCCAGTACCAGTTTCCCAGCGAGGTTTCGCAATGTTTGAGGCAACTGGTTATGATGTGCTACTATGTCGTAAATGTAGAGAGGTTGTGTGATGGCTCTTCCAGGAAAATACGAAAGGCTTATTGATTGCCCCGAGTGTATGGGTGAAAGTTCTTACTATGACCCAATCCTAAAAGCCCACACGATTGTCTGCCCCAACTGCGTTGGGGAAGGGACAATCTGTGGCGAATGTTATCGCAATGTCGATAGCTGTCGTGGAGAAGGCACTTGCTGGGAATACGACAATGACGAAACCTTTGACCCTACGGAGAACTATGAGTAACCCAAACAACAACCGCATAACTAAGAAACGCGAATCAGAAATCAAACAAGCTTTTGATGATGTAGATATCATCAGAATCAAAACCGACTTCGGGGTTGTAGAGTTTATCTCTCTTGATGAACTTCCAATGAGCCAGATGGTAAAGTTCATGTCGGCCCCCGGTGAGGAGCGCATGATGCAGATGTTTGAGTTTCTCCAACTCTGTGCGGTGAACCCAGAAGACTGGGAAAAGATTGCTGACCTACCAGTTAGAAAACTTAACCGAATCATCCAACAATGGATGAGTGCAAGTAATGGACCAGGACCAGACCCAACGGGGGGTGAAGACGATGAATGATGAAGACAAGTGGGTAGACTGCCGTGACTGTGATGGTCGCGGAACAATCCAAAACCTGTCGTTTGATCCAGCTCACGATTGTGCATTTGCTTATGACTGTGAGTGCCCAGATGCAGAGCGAACTTTAATTTGCAAAACCTGCGATGGCGATGGTAGCATTGAGAAGCTAGATTGTGAACGATGCGGAGAATACGAACTCTGCGAATGCTAAACGAGGAGTAGATTTTGTCCAAAGAAAACATCTACCATTGCGGATGGTGTATGACTGGGCATCACGACTCTCACAAGGTCAAACTTGAGTATTACGACAAAGTTTGGTATTGTGGGTGTGTACCCTGCAGTACGCAGGAGAAAGAAGAAAAGACAAATGAAGTGGTTCAAGAACCTATTCAAGAGTAAAAACACAATAATTGCTGAGCAGGTTGAAGCCTTCCGTCAGCAAGAAATTCGAAAAAAAGAGCTGCAAAGATATTTGGCTGAACTTGCAAACCATGTAGAGGCAGCTCAAAAGAAAAAGCATGCCGACTCAAAAAAGCCTGTCGTAAAAACACAAGCTAACCTACCGAAAAAGAAAGAAACTAAATGAATAAAGCAGCACTAGAGTCCTACCTAAGAAATCTACTAGGTCAGGCAATTGGCGCAATCGTCATCGTTGGTCAGACTTCGGGAATCACATCCCCAACTGACTTCGGTGTAGCAGAGTGGCTACTTGTAGCTAATGCTCTATGGGCATCTGCAATCCCAACTATCCTTCGTTGGATTAACAAGAAAGACCCAGCATTTGGTCGCGTAGCCGAAGTAGTTGCAAAGGAAGTTAGCACCAAGCTAACCGCCCAAGCTACAAAAGCAAAGCCAGTTGTAAAAAAGAATTCAGTACCTAAGAAGAAGTAATGAATCTTGTAACCGCTGGAGAAGCAGCTCAGGCTGTCTTTGTCTCAAGAGCCATGGTTGGCTATTGGGTTAGAAAAGGCAAAGTCAAAAGGCACTACACCAGCGATGCAAAATATTTCTACCTTGTCGATTTAGAAGAAGTCAAGCAAGCGTCTAAGGGTATGAAAGGTTTGATTGAGGCAGCCCCTCCAAACCTGATTACTCGAAAAGAAGCAGCCGAACTTCTCTGGGTCGGTGAGAATGAAATTAGTTATTACGCCAAGATGGGATACATCACAAAGTATCATGTTTTAGGAAATGACCATCACTACCTCGTAGATAGAGAAGAAGTACGAGCACAGGTTAAGTTGATTCCCCAAAGAATCGAATCCCGAAAGCCAAGACTTCGAGAGCATGCGCTGTCCCAACCAAAGGATAGCCGAGGCTGGTTTTTACCCACAAAATCATAGAGTGCGAAAGCACTTTTATAGAGAACCCCGCTAAAATCAAAACCCTTGATTTTACGGGGTTTTTCTTTTGTTTGTAAATAGAGAAATGCTGTCGTCTCTCTCAATTCCCGAAAAAAACTTTTCGAACTTCGTTTATAGTTGAAATCGTTGGAAGTGTATAAAAAAACTTTCAACGGAGAGAGACCACCTTATCGGCGTTCACCTTCTATGTTAAAGATTTAATAATAGAACAACGCACAAGAGGTCGAGCTGGTCGAAAGTCTCTCCCCACTCGGCCAGCTCGATCCAAACTTTTAACGAAGGTACGTACAATGTCCGAAGAGCTAGAGATCCAAGATCCTTTTGCTAAACCGGAGATGGAACAACCTATTATAGAAATCAACTCAACGTTGAACATCCGGCCCGACCTATCCGTATTAGGTATCGAGGAAACCGATCGCGGCGTGTGTGAGGATACATTTGAAAACCGCTCTATATTACGTCGAGCAAAACTAAACTGGATTCCAGTCTATGCATCGAACGGAATCCCAACCGGCCTGGTACAGGCTATATCCCCAGAAATGGCGACCGAGAAACGCATCATGTCTCTGTCGGAAAAGAAGCCACTTTTAACCGACCCAACAAATAAGAACTCGGATTATCTAACCGGCCTGGATTTGATAGTAGAAGAATCCTCTGACTACTTGGTTCCACCTTGGGTCATTGGAGCTACCAAAGTTTGGATCAAGGAACAAGACAATCCACAACCGTCTCCAAAACGTAAACCGGCGAGCCTTCCCCATAGATGTAATGCTATAAAAGACGACGGTATCCGTTGTCAACTTTGGACGTCGGGTCGAATCCAGGATGACGGACTATGTCGCGTCCATCTGAGGTCGATCAAGCACCGTCCTGGTGATGACATTGAACGAGCTCGTGCAAAGTTGACACAAGCTGCACCTTACGCCGTTGACATCCTCGAAGATATGATGATCAACGCAGAGTCTGAACCGGTAAAACTAAAAGCTGCAACCGAGATTCTTGACCGTGCTGGGATCCGCGGGGGTGTCGAACTTGACACGAACGTTAATATCGATGTCCGTCCTGCCGCATCAGTGATCGCAGAAAGATTGAACCGACTTGCAATCAATGCAACCGACGCCGCAGCAAAACTTGCTGACATGGGTATCCGCGTTGAAGCCGAGAAGGATATCATCGATGCTGAAGTTGTAACGGACGTTGATGAAAAGTTGGGGACTGCAGCTCCGGAAGAGCACACTGAAACTTCTAACGAACCTCATGACAAGTAGGAAGACCGATCCGGATCTCAGATGCAAGAACTTTTAACGAACGCTCGTGAACTTGCCGCTCAGCTGCATGAAGATATCAAGCTAGCGTCGACTAGAATAGAACACGTAAGACTAACGGCCCGCGCAAATGAAGCGGCCCGCTTAGTAGAAGAGATAGAGAGACATTTAACGAATGAGCCTATTCAAAGCTGACACCGGCCGGGCACTGAAGAAACATTTTATCGACGTCGCTGAAAGCTTCGTTGGATATACAACCGGATCAAACGGCCAGGATGTATTCACCCAAGCGATCGGCCGGCCCGGCTTAACTTGGAACGGAGCCTTCGTTGATCATTGCGCCGCGAAGACCGGCCTGGTATTACCGTCTCATCTTTCAACCGCGAGCGCGTTTGGTTATTATACAAAGCACCTAAGGATCTATAGGCGGCCCGCTGTAGGGGACATTGCTTTCCTCGAGCTAACAATCAACGGCCAGCCAAGGGTGGGAATAGTAACCGACGTCTCTGGTTGGGTGAAGTATGGAATGTTCCAGTGCATCGAAGCCCAGGTAAGAAGCGGCCTGCCTAAAGGCCTGGAAGCAGATAACGGAATATATCGAAGGAACCGTTACAAGTACGACGTCATCGGATTCGCGCGTCCAAACTTTTCACGAGCTAGGAAGCTCGAAGCTCATCCGGAAGATCCAGGTAAACTTTCAACGAAGCCCGTCGTTAAATCCAGCATCTGGAGATCCGATCTAAGACATCCCCAGGTAACCGTGGTCCAATATGCATTGGGAAGTTTTAACGGACTGGTTGGTGTACCGTCAGGTACCTGGGAGCACAAGTCCCGCGCAGCATATGCAAACTTTCAACGGA
>Ga0304730_1002302_pt1 | contig 13774 bp, 10 predicted proteins | sample M_130628_MF_Meta_FD_190474 | JGI IMG/M metagenome (GOLD analysis project Ga0304730, IMG submission 190474) | Freshwater microbial communities from Lake Montjoie, Canada to study carbon cycling - M_130628_MF_MetaG (v2) (version 2) | ecosystem: Environmental > Aquatic > Freshwater > Lake | place...
GATCAAGTTCTTGATGCTTTTAAGACTACCGAAACACTCAAAACTTATATCCTACGCCTACCAAGAAATTTAAAGTACTCATCCCATTGGTACCTGAGGCTGTTAAGGTATCGACAGCTCCCGTACCAGTAGCTCCAGTATTGACCCTAGCACTAGTGGAAACAGTTTGGTTACCGTAATTAGCATAATTTACTTCGCCAAAACCATAGATACCGCCCGAAATGATTTGCTTATATCCAAGACCTAATGAATATCCAGTGTAATTTGACGATAAGGATGTAAATTGCTTGTATTGGGCGCCGCTATAGCCAGCCTTCAAATACGCTAACCCATTCGTGCCAACGACCATGGCAGGAGAGAGAAAAATATTGTAAGAATAGTTTTTTTGGTAATAATAATTCCCTGAACTATATGTAGTGCCTCGTATACTTCCTGACTCCGTATAGTTTTGCGCACTGCCTCCCAGGGTATATTCGGCGCCAACGCCTAATAGGTAACCTTTAGCGACATCTGCGTAATAACCTACTGAACCTGTGCCAATTAAATAATTTGAATTTCCCATGGTTGAGTTAGCGGGAATAGAATATCCATTAAATGCTGCTGAACTACTCACTGAACTCGGCGACGATTGCTCATATCCAATACCAAGCTGACCAAATGCGCCATTAAAACTAGACTGGGCAAATACTGCTGAGTAAAGGAGTAATCCACTAATTACTATAAAAATTAATCGATAGATATTATTCATATTTTTTCCTTTGTTGTGGCGGCAGAAATACGTAAAACGTATTCGCAATCTCAGGCAGTGCGCTAGATACATCTAGTCGAAGGAATAAACTGGTTATAGAAACTATATTCTTATATATAGATTAAGGTGTGCTGGTATACCCTTGGTTTAGTAATTAAGTATCATTTCTCCTGCCTCTAGAAGCGTTACTTAAGGTAACGCCCAAATGACAAAACCCCACTATCGCTAGTGAGGGTTTTTTATGGTGGGCCCACCAAGACTTGAACCTGGGGGGGTAATTACCCCTTATCAGAATTAATTAGTTGCACCAACCTTATTTCTGGAGACATCCATAATGAGGCGGGATAACAAATACATACGAGGTGTAATCGAACTTAATAAAATATATTCATCATCATTTGAATGCGCTCCAAACCCTTGCACTCCCATACTCTCTATTACTGGATTTAGAGTATCTAGGGCTGCAAAAGCAGCATCTGTTCCACCTCCTGCCGCTACGGTACCTAAAACCAAATCTCTACCCAATTCCGAATAGACCTTTTTGGCATGCTCGGCCATTTGCAATGACTGTGGACTCATCAATAGAGGTGGGCGGCGGCGCTCAAAAGAGATTGCTACCTTAGTATCTGGGATTTGTTGATTTTTAGCGCGCTCTCTGACTTTGCGTTCTATAACATCAAAATCTTCCTTTTTCATCACTCGCACATCTGCCGTCGCAAATGCCACAGAAGGGATCACATTACGATTGGTTCCAGCAGTAGCTAGCGTCCAATTCATTTTGATACCCTCTTTGGGGTCGGAGAAATTCTTCATTTGCTGAATCTGAAACGCCAGCTCCTCCAAGGCATTGCGACCTAACTCGGGAGCTGAGCCAGCATGAGAAGCTTTGCCAATAATATCCATATTTACTGCAGCAATTCCTGCGGTGGTCAAAGCAATGCGATCTGATTTTGCTTGGGATGCTTCACATGAAAAAGTAACATCATGTTCAGCGCCCAGCTTCGTGAAATAGGATCGCGCTGCTGGCGAACTAATTTCTTCATCCCCATTAATTAAGACGGTAATCTTTCCATACTCATTAAATTTTGATTTCTTCAAAACCTCTAATGTGTGCAAAATTAATGCAATGCCTTGCTTATCATCCGAAATACCAAGACCATAAGCACGATCCCCATCTATCCTAAAGGGCTGTTTTGCTAACATGCCTTTTAAATAGACAGTATCCATATGAGCAATCAATAGGACCTTCTTAGACCCAGAGCCCATAAATTCCGCCTTAACCATCCTGCCAGGCCTATCAGGGGTATCGTGCATGCGGTACATATTGGCGCCCGGCTCAATAAACTCTACGTTACCGCCCAAGGCTTTCAATTTGTTAGAGATGAGTAATGAAATCTTATCTAGGCCCTCACGATCTCGGCTACCAGATTCAATTGAGACCAACTCTTTAAGAGTTCCTAAAAAGGGTGTCTGCTCTTTTTCAACTACCCCAAATATGGGCTCTTGTGGTGCAGCGCAAACATTCGTAACGCCTATTAACAGCATGCTCAAGAAAAAAATACTTTTTTTCATTTTTTATCTCCTCATTTTGAGTACCTTAGATATGTTACGCCCAAATCAAGCTAGGCCATAAAAGAAAATAGTCCAACAAGCGGGCTATTGAGATTCTTGGTGACCCGAGGTGTAATCGACCAGGGCTGAAAATGGTAAATATATCCCCCCAAGCGTTACTTAAAGTAACGCTCAAAAAAATACCAACCCTAGAGTTGGTATTGTGATTTCTGGGGGGCCCACCAGGACTTGAGCCTGGGACCAAATGATAACAAGACTATAGAGCTCGCCCTGGACAACTCAGTTTGTGAGGTAGCTAACAACCCAAGCAGTCCAGCAAGATAATTTTTCTAGCAGTTTTAATTAGGTGAAATAGAAAGGTATATTAAGCCTGAAGGAGTTAGATAATAAAAGCCCCCACCGAAGGCGGGCGTAACGAGTGAATTCGCTGTCATCGGTGGTAAGGCCAAAGACTGTGCAAGAGTGCGGCCCGTGGCAGCATCTAACCACATTACCTGTTCCGTATAATTTGTACCGAATAAATCAGGAGAATAGGAGCTGTGCTTGGTGGTAACCAAGACCCGTTGATTGGCTGGTCCAATAAGTGATTGCAAGGCTGCAGTTTGAAACTGCAGTGTAAATACTGTTGTCAATTCTCCGGTGCTAGAGTTGAACTTGAGTCCAGCTATGCCGCCAACACCGACATCATTCGAATAAACCATGTTGTTGTCAGTATCAATCGCAGTCTTGGGAGGAGCCCAGCTACCCGTATTAGGCGGGTTGGTGTTTGAAGGTGGAATAGGAAACTGTGAGATTGGGAATGGAGTATTGAACTGTTGATTATTCGGCGTGGATTGATTGATTGCGACGACACTAGATTGGACCTGTGCAATACCACCGTTGGTCTGAATGAGAACCCAGTTACCTAAAAATCCGGGTGCAGCCGAGGTGTACTGGCCTGCTTGCAGGAATGAAACTCCAAATGTCTTATCTGGCTGATTTGTCCAAGATGCATCCTGAGAGAGTTTTTTAGTCGTTGGATTCCAGATATAGCGGTACGCCCTTTGCAGATTACGGTTACTACCACCTGCATAGATGACAAACTGACTATTAAACGTAGTGATAGTATGCGGTGCCACTGCCATCTCAGGCATTAGTACAGCATCGTAAATCTGCAGTGTTTGTGGATTGACGGCCACTAACATCGAGTTCGCCTGAACAGTTGGACCATCGCCTGCTCCTGCGCAACTAATAAGTGCTCCCACCCCCTGAATGGGGCAGTTGTAAGGCCGACTCTGCTGCTTCAAAATAATCGTACCATCAGGCGCAATCGTCACATCCTTAAAACTTCCATCTAAACTATTGTCAATTCCTCCAGGCAGATTTGCTGGTAAGGTTACTTGCTTTAGGATTGCACCGGTACTGGGATCAAGTAGTGCAATCTGATTACTCCATGCTTCTACGATGTTGCCATCGGAAAGGATATTTAAATTAGTTGGACCAACCCAATGGCCATCTTGGTTGTTGGTGGCGCTACTGAGCACCGTTTGCCAGATAGGCGCACCAGTACTCGAATTAACCTGAGCCACAAATGGTCCAGCAGCAGCATTAGCCGGCGTTGGTGGAGGCTGTATCCCACCCACCAAGTAGACTTGACCAGGCTCCCTATTATTGATGTACCCGGCCCCAAGATAATTAAATTGGGCCGATTGTGTCACCGTATTAAAAGTCGGTCCTTGCCATGATCCAAGAAAAACAGCGCAGGGATAAAGCTGGCTACGTTGCGCATCAGCAACCTCGGCACCATTTAGTGAAGAGAAGTACCCTGGTGTACTGATATTTTTTTGACATGCTACTTCAGTCGCAACGATTGTCGAGTCAACTGTCATTCCGCTTGTAGTAGTTGAGTTAATTCCCTCACTACAACCATGCATTAAAGTTGCAGCAAGAGTAGCAATAACCAGCCAAACAATAACTTGCATTCACAGCCCCTAATAAATATCTGATATTCGAAATCTGAGGCGGTAGGTTTAGCAGGATGCTAAGTCAGCTCAAAGGTCTGTTGGGATCAGTCTAGCTGAGCTTGGCGAAGATAAGCAAGGTCTTTATAGAATTTATTACGAATATTTGAGATTGGAAGATTGAGCATAATAAACAGGGCATTTTGGTGCGATCTCAAGGGCCAGTCCTTTGGCCTGCACAGCACGTTTCGAACGTGCGACCTAGACCGATAAGCTTAGTTGCTTAACGTTGCAGCCTGATAGAAATAAATTGACCCCGTATTCCCCATCATATAAATTAATCCTCCATATCCAAGATTTGGTAGAGATCCTAGAGCAGTTGATGGCGTATATGCACTAGATGGCGGCCTAAGAATAGTCGCACCAGTGCTTGCATTGGCCCACTCTACAGTTTCGGTATAGTTGCCACTATAGAGCGCAGCTTGCAGAACACTTGTCGAAGAAGAAATATTCGGATTAAGGTATTGAGAAATTAATATCCTCTGGTTAGCTGGGCCAACTAAAGAGAAATAATCTGTCGTGCGCCAATCGGGTCGATTCCAAACAGTAGTCATTACGCCAGTTGTTTGATTTAAGCTAAGTCCCACTACTCCTTCATAAGTATCTTGAGCGTAAACCATATTATTTTCTGGATCCACTCCAAAACTACCCAGTGATGCACTCCAACCCCCCGTTGGACTGGCTGTTGGGAGGGTTGTTCCCCAAGGGGTGGTACGCACAGAGGTAACAGAGCCATCCCCATTAATGTCTTGACTTACTGCAAAAGGAGTAATGGGTACTGATGATGACCCCAAACCATTTTGGTTGGCAATAATCCAGTTCCCAAGAACTGCAGGAGCATCCCCCGCAGTTTGCCCAGGCAGTAAATAGGACGGGGGAACCCACGCTTTATCAACGGTTAATTGACTCGTGAGTGGATTAACAATAATGCGCTCTAAATTACTTAATCCAGCTAGATACCAATAAATTTTATTATTGTGCTTTGTCACAACTCCACGCGTTCCCACCATCTGATTAAGCACAATAGAATCAATCAGTTGAAGGGAGTTGGAATCAAGTGCAACTGCTGTTGTATTTGGCGGTAATCCATAAAGCGCTTGACATGAGGTCATCGCCCCATTTCCCTGAGTGGGACACCCAATGGGTCGATTCTGGCTTTTTAATAAAATGACACCAGCTGCATTTGGGGCAATCAATAAGCCATCAAAATTTGCGTTAATTGGACTTGAGAGTGTAGGCGATACCCCCAATTGAACTGACTTTAATATTGACCCCGTTAATGGATCGAGCTTAACAATCGTTGTGCCCGCTACAGCAATAATGGTTCCATCGGCAATCACTCCCATGCTACCAAAAGCATTCCACTGCCCAGCAGGTAGCGGATTGACAGCATTAATATAGGTAAGCCAAATTTGTTGCCCAGTTAATGGATTAAATTTTGCAACATATTGACCAGTTGTTTCAGATGCTAAACCTCCACCCATAATATAGCTGCCAGTGGGGCCATCATTCACAATAAACTGAATCGATCCCCATGTACTGGCCGATGTCATCTGGATTGCCTGATTTAAACCACTAAAAGAACCAGTAAAAGTAGCACATGGTTGCACGCCACTGTGAATCGAGTCAGTATGCTCTGGAGCCCCTATAGCAGGTGCATAGTTCACATAATTATTTGATGGATCGGCAGCATATTGCTTCATGCATCCAACTTCTGTAGCGACGATTGTTGAATCAACCGTAATTTGCTTTGCAGTCGTACTAGTTGAGCTACTTCCCTCGCTACAACCAATGATTTGAGCAGCAGTAAAAATTGCAATGGTTAAAAAGAAAATAGCTCTCATGTTTTCACCCCATGATTAATTTGATATTCGAAATCTAGAGCGGTAGGCTTAACTAAACGTTAAGGTAGCTCGAAGATCTGTTAAAAAGATTGTACCTAACTCTAGGTATGTATAAATTTCACACTCATATGGCGCTCTATATCTGAACTGGCTGCGTTTAATAATAGTATCTGCACAATCGTCACTTAAAGTAACGCTCAAAAAAATACCAACCCTAGAGTTTGTACAGTGATTCTTGGTGGGCCCAACAGCACTTGAACCTGGGACCAAAGGATTCCGGTTTGTGTAGCTTTCACTACTCCCTGGACTATGCCTTGAATATATTAAGATTTATATCTTTCAATCCTTTAGCCGCGAGTTTGAAAATAACGTTTAGATGTATAGTAAGCGTCTAAATAACCTACTAGACATAATAGGATCTCATGGCTAATAATTTTCTCGTCATCATGTCGGATGAACATAATCCCAAAGTTCTTGGAAATTCTGGTCACCCCATAATTCAAACCCCAAACTTAGACGCCCTTGCTAAGAGGGGGACTGTTTTTGAGCATACCTATACAACTAGCCCGGTCTGTATACCTGCCCGGGCTGGATTTGCGACAGGAAAATATATTAATCAAATTGGATTTTGGGATAACGCCGATGCCTACGATGGCTCTATCCCGTCATGGCATCACATTATTCGGGATAAGGGATTTAATGTCACTTCAATTGGAAAGTTACATTTTCGTGAATACGATGAAGACCATGGCTTTACTGAAGAACAAATTCCGATGCACATTCTTAAAGGCAAAGGGGACTTACTCGGGCTTGTACGTGATGATCTGCCTAAGCGTGGTGGCTCAAAAAAAATGGCTGCATTAGCAGGGCCTGGAGAATCTCAATATACGTTCTATGACAAAGAAATTTGCTCCAAGGCTCAAATCTGGTTACATGAAAAAGCAATCAAAGAAAGGGCTTTAGATAAGCCTTGGGTTCTTTTTGTATCTTTTGTAGCGCCACACTTTCCGCTAACAGCTCCTCCTGAACACTATTACAAATATTGGGGTAAAAAATTACCAATGCCCTTAATGTATGCCCGCGAAGAGCGGCCAAATCACCCCTATTTAGAGGACTACAGAAATTCGTTTTGTTACGACGACTACTTTGAAAATGAAGATCAGGTTAAGCGTGCACTATGTGGCTATTTTGGACTCGTTTCTTATTTAGACGAGAATATAGGGAAGATACTTAATACTCTGCAAGAGCTTGGATTTAACGACAACACCAATGTCATTTATACAAGTGATCATGGCGACAATTTGGGCGCAAGAGGTCTTTGGGGCAAGTCCACAATGTTTGAAGAAATTGCGGGCGTACCTTTAATTATGGCTGGCCCTGATGTTCCCAAAGGAATTAGGATTGATACGCCAGCAAGTCATGTTGATTGCTTCCCGACTATTCTGGAAGGAATTGGTATTGATTTTGAATCTGTTAAGGATGGTCATCTAGGTGTTTCTTTATTTGATCTCGCCAAAGGATATAAACCAGATAGAACGGTACTTTCTGAATATCATGGAATGGGCTCTACAACTGGGGCCTATGCAATTCGTAATGGGAAATGGAAATATGTTTATTACGCAAAGTATCCGGCGCAGTTATTCGATCTTGATAATGACCCAAATGAAACAAATGATCTTGGACAAAATACAGAATACAAAAACATTCTCTCAGAATGTCACTTAAAACTTCTTAGCGTCTGTGATCCAGACGAAACAGATAGAAGAGCTAAGGCCAGACAGGCTGAAAATTTAGCGGCCAATGGAGGACGTGAAGCCGTGATTGCACGTGGGGACATTGGATTTACTCCAGCGCCTGGCGCTGCAGCTGATTTCCTTTAATAAAAATAATCGAGGGGCAATATATGAGGGTTAATGCTATGGGAAGATTAGTAGTCATCTTTGCGAGCTGTCTATTGATTGCTAACACTGCACTTAGTGCAGCTTGGCCAGATAAACCGATCAAGATCATTGTCCCTTATCCACCAGGGGGTGGGGTCGATGCAGTTGCGAGAACCTATGCTCAAAGACTTGGCGAGGTATTAAATACAACAGTAATAGTAGAGAACAAAGCTGGCGCGTCAGGTGCTATAGGTGCTGATTTTGTTGCTAAGAGCGCCCCTGATGGGTATACCTTTTTAATAGCTTCACCCGCAGAGGTTGTTGTTGGCCCCATTGCAGGACAAAAAGTTCCATATGACCCAAAAACTGATCTGATACCAATTTCGCTTATTGGTGAAACCCCCTTAGTAATAGCAGCCAACCCAAGTGTTCCGGCAAAAAATATATCTGAATTTATTACTTTAGCAAAAGCAAATCCTGGTAAATATTCATATGGAACTCCTGGCGCCGGAAGCTCAATGCAATTTGCGGGTGAATCTTTAAATGCCATTGCAGGGCTAGATGTTTTGCATATCCCTTACAAAGGTGCTGCACCCGCATTAGCTGATGCCTTAGGGGGTCAAATTCCAATAGCCATCATAGGTATGCCCCCCACTATTGCTCATGCCAAGAATGGAAAAATAAAAATTCTAGCCGTAACTAGCGAGAAGCGATCATCAGCAATGCCTGACGTTATGGCTGTTGCGGAGTTGCCAGGGATGAAAACATATCGCTTTACTAATTGGATGGGCCTTTTTGCACCCTCTAAAACACCTTCTGACATTCTCAGTAAACTAGCAATAGCTACTGCCAAAATTGTACGGGAGCCATTGGTACGAGATAAATTACTTGCTCAAGGTGTTGAGCCTATCGGTAATTCACCAAAAGAATTTTCTGATTTTTTAAGGCAAGAATATATAACCTATTCAAAGATAGCCGTTGAGCGCAACATCAAAGCTAGCGACTAAAAAGAGTCTAAGCGTTACTTTAAGTAACGCTCAAAAGACAAAACCCCAGCTGCCACTAACTGGGGTTTTGCTTTTCTGGTGGGCTACTAATAACCTATAAATATATTTTAATATTACGTTAAAGTAAATTTAAGATTACCCAATTTTTCAATTCGAGTCTCTAATTTATCTCCTGGCTTTAGCCAAACTTGCTTCTCTTTTGGATAGCCACTGATAACGCCTTCGGGTGTCCCTGTAAAAATAATATCACCAGGTTCAAGAGTAAAAATCTTAGACGTATAACTCACAATCTGCGCACAATTAAAAACCATGTCATTGGTATTTGATGATTGACGAACTTCGCCATTAACGTATTGCTCGATCTTTAACTGATTTGGATTTCCAACAAGATCGGCCGTAAGAATATATGGGCCAATTGGCGCAAATCCGTCATTTGTTTTTCCAATCATCCACTGACTACTACGCTGTTGTAAATCACGTGCAGTAAAGTCTTGACCGGTCGCATAACCAAATACATAAGACAAAGCATCTGCTTCAGATACGTTATATGCCCTCTTACCCATCACGATGACTAGCTCAGCTTCGTAATCAAATTTCTCAGCATTAACTTTAGATACGGCCACCACGCCATTATGCGAATTTAATGTGTTATTAAACTTATTAAATAGAATCGGCAGCTTGGGAATAGGGTTATTGGTTTCTTTGGCATGCTTGGCATAATTCAGACCTACGCAAACAATCTTTTCTGGATTGGTGACGGCTGGTGCATATTCAATCTTAGATTCATCAAGAAAAAGAGCTGCTTTTCCCTTATTTAAGGCTAATAAAACCAATTTACCTAGCCCCTGATCGCCATTAGCAATTAAGTCATCTGTATTAACGGGTGCCTTCACCTTGAATTGCTTTGCAGCTTTTGCTACCTGTAAAATGCCCTTATCGGTTTTTACTCCAAGAATATATTGGTTGTCCTCTTTATAGTTAAGCACAACCATATTCTTCGCCATCTCCGGATTGGCTATCCTAACTGCACCAGCACCTGGTCCCGCTGCCACCGCCTGACTTGAAATAAATGGTGTCGCTAATGCAGCGCTGCCAGCTAAAGCGGATACTTTTAGAAAGTCACGTCTTTGATTGCTCATAGTCTTTTCCCCTTTGATTATTATTAAAATTATAATTTTTTATATTGTGACTATATCTTAGTTTTGTCAACCTAAATAACTCGGGGAAAGTACTAAGTTAGTGAGAATGAAGATATAACTGAATTCGAGCTAACCATAGGGCTAACTTAGTAAAGTTTTTGATAAGTCAACAATCGTCACTTAAAGTAACGCTCAAAAAAATACCAACCCTAGAGTTGGTATTAGATTATTGGTGGGCCCACCAGGACTTGAACCTGGGACCAAAGGATTACGGTTTGTGTAGCTTTCACTACTCCGTGGACTATGCCTTCATCTTATAAAAATATACATCTTTTAATCTGTTAGTAGTGGGTTCCAATACTGCCCTACCCAACTGCAATGCTAAGCATCACTCTGAGGGAAGGTTTTAATCTTTAATTAATTGTTACCTTCAACAAACCGAAGATGGTGCCAAGCCAAATAGCTCCATCGGAACTCAATGAAAGACCCGAATAATAATTGTTATACCGAAGTTGTCCATCGCTAGTCTTATTGGTAAAAATGACTTTATTTAGATCGGTTGCATCAAGTCCTGTGACATACCAGCCTTCTTCAGTTTTGTTATAGGTATAAATAATATTTGACACTAAACTTACTTTAGAGACGATTGAGGGCACGCGGATTGTGTTATTCACACTTGCAACAGTAAATACACCACTTGGTGTCAGATTCATTCTGGCAAAGCCAGGCTGAGTTACATTAGAACCAAAGGTACTTAAGGCTGTATCGTTACCGTAATTATTTTCAGCATAAATATCGATACTGCTGCCATCGGCATTTGCAGCAACAATCAAGGAATTTTCATCGCTCACTAGGGCATTTTGACCAAAGGGTGCAACTTGTGCAAATAGCCTTTGTTCCCCTTCACCAAGAGTAGCCTCGGCTCTATACACATTGACATTCATATACTGCGCATTATCCGCAATCGTTACAAATCGTCGGTTATTCATATTGAATATGGTGGGTGATGAGCCTGACCCCCAACTTACCTGCCCTGACTTAACTCCAGCTCCCCTATCATATGCGGCCTTCCACACAATACTAGGGGTGCCATTTGATGAAGCTCCAAATCGATATACGTTATATGTCGACAAAATATAAACGCCAGATGCTCCATCAGTAGTATCACCCTGATCAATTGCATGTGAATTGGCTATTGTCTCTAAACCTGAAGTGCCTGGATTGGATGAAGCACTATTGAGGTTAAGCCAACTAATCTTTCCGGCAGTTGTAACTGTTCCCACGACTCCCTGGGCAGTTGTAAACCAGATATTTCCAAGCTTATCTGGTACTACAGCATAAAGACTACTATTGGGTACCGTTACTGCGCCACCTGTTCCAGTAATGTTGTAAGTTGCATTACTAACATACGAATCGATCCCGCCTGCAGTTGATTTCACTCGAAGTAAGACTTGAATAGTCCCATCAGGCAGCGCTACCACCATACGATATTGGTTATCTTGGTAAAAATACCCTGCACCACCAAAATCAACTCCAGATTGATCAGAGCTAACGATTTTTTCGAATGAAAATATGGCAAGAAGCCCTAAGGTAGTTCGGTCAAGAGTGACCACATACCGAGTTGTAGAGGTTGTATTGGGCCCAGCTGGTAAACCAGCGCACACAGTCTGAATATTGCCATCGGCATCAAACGCGATCGACGCACATTCGCCAAGGGTAATGGTTTTTGATTGGCCTGTTGCAGGATCCTTATAACTAACTACCTCAATAAGACTGACAGTTGCCTGCCCCTGCTTCGACGGCCCAGCAAAGTTATAACTATCACTGAGATAAGAGTCATTATGGATATTATTGCCAGGATTTGGCGACATATAGGGGTTTTGCCACACGTTATAAGGCCTAGATGAAGAGGAGGAAGATGAGGAGTCTCCACTGCATGCATGTAAACTAATGGTAGCTAAAGCAAGTAATACAATGCAGCCGATTCTTTTATTAAAAATTGTTCTCATAGCGATCATTCACAGGGGTTAATAGAGCGTTTTTAAAGTAATTGCTTTAACAAAATTCTCTGTCCGCCCTCTTGCTGCGGTTTGCTAAAAGAAATTAATTGCATAATACCAAATTATTAGTAATTTAATCATTCATTAATAAGTGAATGCCCCCCTACAAGCATTACTTAAAGTAACGCTCAAAAAAATACCAACCCTAGAGTTGGTATTAGATTATTGGTGGGCCCACCAGGACTTGAACCTGGCTTATAGGATGTCTGGCTTAATTCGTACTGAAGCCACCTGAAGTTGGTACATTGCCCCAACTAATACATTCACCGCTAGCATTGGTTCCAGTACAAAGAGCGTTGTAGCCTTGGCAATCTGAATTTTGAGTACATGAAACACCAAACCCCCCTATATACTGCCCTTGATGGCCATCCTGACCCTTAGTTTGCTGACCATTAATCCCACCAAAGCAGCTCATCACCAACATTGATATTGTTCCCCCTTTTCCGCACTCAAAGCACGCACCAGTTCCCACGGTGCTTCCATTAGGAACTCCAACTGGATTCCAACATCCTCTAATACCGCCATCGTAGTCGCAATTGGTCTCAGTACCATATCCGTTTGTCCAGCCTTGAGGGCACTCGCAATTATAAGTACCACTTATGCCACTAGGATCAGTGGGATAATTGCCCACCGTGGTACTGCTACACATGTTTATAGGAATATCCCAGCTGCCCGCCCCACCCCCATAAAACTTAGCTATCCAAGCCTGCGCTCCCACGCTCCCAGCAGTTAAGCTAGCGGTAATGGCAAATAAAATAGTGATGCAGTATTTTTTGATGAAGTTCATAAGCTTTCTGACATTATCAAATGACGCTGTTAAATGTATTTATGAAAATGATTCAGCGTTTAAGTTAATTCGCTGTAGCAGGGGCACGCACAATGGCACATTTCAATTTCTTTTGTAAGGTTTTATCACTGCTAGTAACGCTTGCATAATGCCCTGCTGGTGAATTTGCTCCCAGACCATTACAGGCTTCAGTTGTAGTTGCTGCGCCAATTGCCCCATTGCAGTTTTCTGAAGAAGAAGGTTTGCCAGTAGTAATATCTTTTTGGACAGCACAACTTGATAAAGCCCGAGCATATACAAAGCTTCCATCAGATTTGGTATAACTGCATGCCCCAAGGGCATTGCAGTCTTTTTCGGTGGTTGTAGCTTCCATAGCAGTTAAGCAGGCAGTCGATGGTCCACCTACTGCTTTCATACAGCCAGCCAGTGCTGTCGGTGTAGCAGTAGAAGAGTTACTTGAACTAGAGTCGCCACCACCACAAGCTACTAGAGCAAAGGCAGCTAGCGAGAACAAGCTAATTAAATAGGTGCGCATGATTTCCCCCTTGACTATGAGTATTCGCAATTTCAGGCGGTGCGCTAGATATATCTAGCCGAAGGGAAAAAGTGGTTATAAGAACTATATGCTTATATATGCATTAAGGTGTGCTGGTTTACCCTTGCTTTAGTAATTAATTAAGTGTCATTACTACCTAAGCGTTAATTAAAGTAACGCTCAAAAAAATACCAACCCTAGA
>Ga0304730_1002303_pt1 | contig 13768 bp, 16 predicted proteins | sample M_130628_MF_Meta_FD_190474 | JGI IMG/M metagenome (GOLD analysis project Ga0304730, IMG submission 190474) | Freshwater microbial communities from Lake Montjoie, Canada to study carbon cycling - M_130628_MF_MetaG (v2) (version 2) | ecosystem: Environmental > Aquatic > Freshwater > Lake | place...
TCCTTTTACGCATAGTCGCATAATTTTGGGTTTTAGTTTGGGTAGGCTTAGAGCATGAAAATTGAGCTTGTGAACATTGATGACTTAGACCTTGACCCGCGTAATGCCCGCAAACACGACACCAAAAACTTGAAGGCTATTGCTGATTCACTTGAGTTGTTTGGGCAACGGAAGCCTATTGTTGTTTGGGGTAGGACTGTTGTTGCGGGTAATGGCACGATGGTTGCTGCTCGTTCGTTGGGTTGGACTGAGATTACTGTTGCTCGTGTTCCTGATGATTGGTCTGCTGATCAGGTGAAGGCTTATGCGTTGGCTGATAATCGTTCGGCTGAGTTGGCTGAGTGGGATGAACAGGTTTTGGCTGCTCAGTTGTTGGAATTGACTGAAGCTGAGTTTGATGTTGAGTTGTTGGGTTTTGAGTTGCCTGCGGATGAGTTGCAGGATGTTATTGAAGATGATATGCCTGAAGTTGTTGAACCTAAAACAAAACTTGGTGATGTCTGGCAGTTAGGTAAGCATCGCGTTATGTGCGGGGATTCTAGTGATAGAGATACTGTTGATAAGTTGATGCGGGGTGAGAAGGCAAAGATTGTTTACACTGACCCGCCTTATGGAATGAATCTAGATACTGACTATACAAAGATGGGTGATGGTGGTAAGTCGCATCGTGCTGTAATTGCTGATGATAAACAATTCAATGCCAGATTCTTGCTTGATACTTTCTCGTATTGTAAGGAAATCTTTTTATGGGGAGCTGACTATTATGTTGAAACCCTTGAGCGTAAATATCCTGAGTTAGGTAGTTGGATTATTTGGGATAAATATAGTGATGAGCGTATTGGTTTGTTGGATGGTCGCTTTGGTAGCACCTTTGAAACTTGCTGGTCTAAGACACCTCATAAACGCGAGATTGCTCGAGTTCTTGTTACTACTAATTACACTGCTAGGGGTGATGAAACTAGAGTGCATCCAACTCAAAAACCTGTTGAATTATCTGCATGGTTTATCAATAAATTTACTAAGGCTAATGATCTGCTAGTGGACTTGTATGGTGGTAGTGGCTCTACCCTTATTGCTTGCGAGCAGACTGATCGTGTCTGCTTCATGATGGAGTTAGACCCTAAGTATGTTGATGTGATTATTGCTCGTTGGGAGAAGCTAACAGGTAAGCAAGCTCAACTGATTGAAGGCTAGAGATGCCTGCTGGAAGACCTGCTAAACCTACGGAAGTCAAACGTAAGTTAGGTAATCCTGGTCGAAGACCTTTACCTAATCAGCAAGAAATCCAAATGTTTGACCCTGTTGTGAGTGTGCCTGAACCTGCCCGCCCGTTACTAAAATACGGTAGAGAGTTTTGGGACAAGGTTTGGTTGAATGGGTTGCAGTGGATAAGCGTGAACACTGATAGTGAATTGTTGTTGATGACTTGTGAGCTTGTTGATGAGCGTTGGAATCTGCGTGTTCGGGTTATGCAGTCTAATGATTGGCGTGAAAGACGGGCGTTGCGAGAGTTAGACGATCGTATTATTAGGAACTTGAGTTTGATGGGTTTCACACCTGCCGATAGATCTAGGTTGGGTGTTGCTGAAGTGAAGGCTATAAGCAAAATGGAAGCGTTGAAGCGTAGAGCTGATGAACGAAACAGTAAGTAAAAGTTGGCCGCCTGCATGGGTTACGCCAACAAGTTTAGAGTTTGGTAGCAGGGGTGCAGATGCGGTTGATTTCATAAACACGTTTGTTACGCTCACTAAGGATTCGATTGCGGGTAAGGCTGGTGAACCTATAAAACTTAGGGGCTGGCAGGAACAGTTACTTGAAGAAACACTTGCCCTTGACGAGAACGGGTTATTCCAAAAAAGGACTGCTCTGTGGGGGATGGCCAGAAAAAACGGAAAGTCTGCCCTGATTACGGGTTTGGGTTTGTGGTTTCTAATCAACGGTGATGAAGGTGGTGAAGTTTATTCTTGTGCTGCTGAGAAGGAACAAGCCCGTATTACTTTTGGTGATGCCCGCAAAATTATTGAGCGTGAACCTGAACTTGCTTCTCTATGCAACATTTACAGGGATGTTATTGAGATGCCATCAACAGGTTCTATCTGGCGTGTGTTGTCTGCTGAAGCGTATTCGAAGGAAGGTTTGAACCCTAGTGCAGTTATCTTTGATGAAGTTCATGCGTTAGGTGATCGTGCGATGTGGGATGTTATGCAGTTGGCGATGGGTTCTAGAAGGCAACCAATTATGTTGGCTACAACAACTTGTGGTGTAAAGAGTGATAGCACTGGGCAGGATTCGACTGCGTATAGCTTGTATCAGTATGGGCAGAAAGTTGCTCGCGGTGAGATTGAAGACCCTAGTTTTTATATGGCGTGGTGGGAAGCGCCTAACGATAGTGATCATAGGGCTGAAGATACTTGGGTTGCTGCTAATCCAGGTTACGAGGATTTGAACAGTAAAGCCGATTTTGAGTCAATGGTTAAAAGAACACCTGAAGCTGAATTTAGAACTAAGCGCTGTAATCAATGGGTGAGTTCTCAGAACGCGTGGTTGCCTGCTGGTGTTTGGGACACTTTACAGGCTGATCTTGAATTGGATGTTGATGCTGAAATTATTTTAGGTGTCGATGGATCGTTTAGCGGGGACACTACTGCCATTGTTGGGGTCACTATCCCTAAGTCTAAGGAAGATAAACCGCACGTTTTTTTGGTGAAGGCGTGGGAGAAGCAACCTGAAGATACTGATGATTGGCGTGTAGATACGCTTGAAGTTGAAGCAACGATACAAGGGTTTTGCCAGAATTATAGGTTTGTGAAAGAGATTGCGTTTGACCCGTTCAGGTGGCAGAGAACTATGGCAGTGCTTCAAGATCAGGGTTTACCTATTGTTGAGTTCCCTTCTACTAGCCCGCGCAGAATGATACCTGCCTGCCAGAAAGTGTTTGACTCAGTGACGGAAGCTACGCTAACGCATGACGGTAACCCGTTGTTGGCTAGACATTTAGATAACTGCGTTTTGAAGATAGACAATTTGGGTGCGCGTATTGTGAAAGAGTCTAGGAATAGCCCTAGAAAGATTGACGCTGCGGTGGCTTTTGTTATCGCCTATGACCGCGCAACAAGTAAACTAGAAACGATGGCGTTGCCTGAGTTCTTTTCGTTCTAAGGATGATTTTGTTTCCAACTATTTTACAGGCGGTAGGCGTAACAGTTATCGCTGTTAGTGCTGGTTTAGTGTTCATTCCTGCTGGTGTTTTTGTTGCTGGTGTAGGGGTTTTGTTGTTTGGGTTAGCTTGGGAAAGAAGCGGTAAATAATGTTAGGTAATCTTGCAGGCGAGAACAGGGCGATTTCGTTTCAAACAGTTTGGGGTGCAGGCGATCAAACAATTTTTGAAACTCAGTCTTCAGCTTATGTTGATTACAACACATCACTAACGGTCAATGCTGTTTGGGCTTGTGTTTCTCTAATCTCCGACACTATTAGCGCTTCCCCTGTTGATACTTATGTTAGGCGTGACGGTATTGCTTACCCTTATCGTCCTAGACCTGCGTGGGTGGGTAAACCTGATGCGATGATTCCTAGTGTCGCGTTTTGGCAGCAAACTATGACTAGCCTGCTTCTTGACGGTAACGCTTTTGTGCGATTGTTCAGGGACAGCAAAGGCGAAATACTTTCAATGATGGTGTTGAACCCCCTTGCAGTAAAGATCACTAGAAACAGTTTTGGCAAAAAGCTATTCACTTACACTGGTGAAGATAACAAAGTTTTGACCACTGATGATGTGTTGCATATTGCTGGTTCAGTTTTGCTACCTGGTGAGTTGCGTGGCAAGTCCCCGATTGATACTTTGAAAGAAAACATTGGGTTGGCAATTTCACTTGAGTCTTTTGCTGCTCGTTTCTTTGGGCAAGGCACACTAACTCAAGGCGTAATCGAATACCCTGGAGCGCTCACTGCTGAACAGGCAGAGAACCTTGCTAAATCTTTTGATAGACAACACAAAGGTTTTAGACGAGCGCACAAAACAGGTATTCTTTCTGGCGGTGCAGTGTTCAAGCCAACAACTATCGCCAACGATCAAGCTCAAATGATTGACTCACGACAGTTAGCGGTTGAAGATGTTGCTCGTGCTTATCGTGTCCCGCCAGATATGATCGGGATGAACAACGGTGGGGCAAGTTACAGCAGCAATGAACAGCGCGCTATCTCGTTTGTTACCCACACGCTTAGACCTTGGTATGCGAAACTCGAAGACGCTTTCTCAACGCTTCTACCTGATAACGCTTATCTCGCGTTTAGCACTGATGACTTGTTGCGCGGGGATTACGCTACCCGTATTGAAGGTTATGCGAAGCTACTTCAGAATGGTGTTTTGTCTGCTAATGAAGTTAGGCGTAAAGAGAATATGCGCCCTGTTGATGGTGGCGATGTTGTTCGTGTTCCACTAACTAACGTAAACATTAGTGCTGCTTCTCTAACTGAGAATGAAACTAAAGTTGATATGGCTCAAAAACTTATTGCCCTTGGTTTTGTTCCTGAAGATGTTTTGAAGGTTCTAGGTTTGCCTAAGATTAGCCATACTGGTTTGCCAACAGTTCAGTTACAAAATCCTTCTACTATCCCTGATGGTAGTTACGAAACAGGTGAATAGGTGAGTGTTGTTACAGGGCAGTTATCTGTTGGCACTGGTGCGCTAACTCAGGTCAATCAGCCTAGTGTTCATTCGTTGTATGTTCATATTCACAATAACGACAACACAAGTAGCTTGCTTATTGGTGGAGCTAATTTGACTGTAAATAATGGGTTGCATTTAGTAAAACTTGATTCTTTTGAAATTACTTTGAAGCCTTTAGACATTTTATATTTGCTTTCTACTTCAGGAACTATTACAGCCAGTTATTTGATTAGGGAAATGTGATGCCTTACTTTATTAGTAAAACAGATCAGGGTTGGGACACTGTAAAAGATGATGGAACTGTTTTGGGGAAACATAAAACTAAAGCTCAAGCAATCGCACAAATGGTTGCGGTTAGCCTTGCTGAGAACATTCCTGTTGGGGGAGAACTAAAGCGCGCTGTTGGGGCAGGTTCATACAGTCCCCCTAAAGGTGTTCAAGATGCTGCTAAAAGAGCGTTGAATTGGATCGCTGAAGGTTACGCGGGTTCAGGTTTTACTGCGGTAGGTAGAGCAAGAGCGCAACAGTTAGCTTCAGGTGCAGATGTTTCAGCAGATACAGTGAACAGGATGATCAGTTATTTTGCTCGTCACGAAGTTGATAAGCAGGCAACAGGTTTTAGTTCTGGTGAAGACGGTTTCCCTAGTGCAGGCAGGGTGGCGTGGGATGCGTGGGGTGGCGATGCAGGACAAACTTGGGTGAATGGTTTGAACGACAGTCAATCTAGGGATGTTGCTGTTGATACAAGTAAAATTGATGTTAGGCAAATGGAAGGTTATGTTTTGACTGAATTACAGGATAAGGCTTACAGCTTGAAGGGCGATGCTTTAGAAACTATTGCAAAGCTCGCAGAAACTGTTTATGAGTTGTGCGAAATTGTTGATTCAATAAGTCAGCCTGAAGTTGTTGAACCTGTTGAACTTGTTGCACCTGAAACTATTGTTGAAGAAGATTCAGTGCGTTTTGTTGAACCTGAAAAGGTTGCTGAACTAGCGCAGCGTGGGGAACGTGTCGAGAAGGGCATTGAGCGCAGACAAGGGCTAACTGAGTTTGAGATTAGAGAAGAAGGCGATGGCATGACCTTGCGCGGTTATGCAGCAGTTTTCAACTCACCTAGTCAGCCACTACCGTTTATCGAAACCATTGAACCTGGTGCGTTTAGAGAATCGTTGCGTTCAAGAAACGACATCAAACTTTTATGGAATCACGAAACAGGTATGGTTTTAGGTTCAACCCGATCAGGCACACTCAAACTTTATGAAGACGAACGCGGGTTATTCGTGGAGAGCAGCCTCCCCGATACTCAGGCGGGGCGAGATGCTGCAACCCTAATCAAGCGTGGAGATGTAACAGGTTTCAGTTTTGGTTTCCGCGTTCCTGTTGGTGGAGATGTTTGGGTGAACAACAACGAGCGTATTCTTAAGCGTGTAAACATTCACGAAGCAAGCCTTACAGCGTTCCCAGCCTATTTGGGAACTGAAGGAACAGCAAGCGTAAGATCTATCCCTGATTTGGCTAAGAAGATTGCTGAACTGGCTGAACTACGGGGGGTATCTGCTGAAGAACTAACTGATGCGCTTCTAGCCCTAGAATCAGGGGAAGAACTAACTGAACGTCAGGGTGAACTGCTAACTGATACTTTGTCTAAGGTGCTGAAGAAAGACCCTGAGATTACTAACCCTACCGCCATCCTTGACCTGAAGAAGAAGCAGTTAGATTTGCTTATGAATCGGGTATGATTTATCTTGTTCCTCTCGTGGTGTCTGGAACTAAAAAAGAATACTGATTCTTTCCCCCTGATTTGTCCCAGGGGGTTTTCTTTTACTATAATGTTCTTGAAGCCCTACGGATAGACAAGCTGTCTTTGACCCGTAGGGTTTTCGTTTATGCGAATGTATAGATTTGTTGTATAGACTTTATTTGTCAGCGCGTTTATCCCTGATCCGATTCTGTGAGTGTATCTCCAAATCAAAACATCCCCCTATTTATTTATGTTCTTGAAAGGAACAAACCTAATGAGTGATTTTATCGCCAAGCAGGTTGATGCTAAGGCTAAGGCATGGCACGAAGCTAAGGAACTGATTGATTCAGTTGAAGCTCGTGGCGGTGTCTGGACTGGTGAAGACGAAGCAAAATACGCTTCTCTAACCGCAGACATCAACAAGCGCAATGAAGTAATTGAAATTGAACAGCGTGAAGCTAAGACTGCTGAAGCAGTGCAGGCAGCAGCAGTGAACTTTGCTGGTGCATCTGTATCTGATAACGAAGCAGACATTCTTCGCAAGATGGTTTTGGGTGAGATTCGTGGTCACGAGTTCCGCGCAATTACAGGCAACAGCACTGGCGCACCTGTGCCAACATCTCTATACAACGAGATCGTGAAGGTTGCTCGTCTTGTAAACCCACTACTAGAGTATGCAACTGTAATCAACACCGCTTCAGGTGAGAACTTGCAGATTCCATCTCAGTCTGGTTTCTCTACTGCAACTATCGTAGGTCAGGGTTCTTCAATTGGAACTTCTGAGCCAACACTAAACGCCTTTAAAACTTTGGGTGCATACAAGTTCTCAGCTCTATCTCAGCTTTCACGCGAGTTGATTCTTGACTCGGGCGTTGATATTGTTGGCTTCTTGGCTGAGCAGTTTGGTAACGCGTTTGGGTATGCGATCGCAGACAAGATCGTGAACGGAACTGGAACTGTTGAACCAACAGGTTTCCTTGCTCAGGCCGGAACCGGAGTTACGGGTTCAACCGGAGTCTCAGGAGCGTTCACCAGCGACAACGTCATTGACCTTGTTTACAGCCTTGACGGTTCTCTACGCTCAAAGCCATCATTCGCATTGCTAGCAAATTCAACATCAATTGCTGCACTGCGTAAGCTAAAGGACTCATACGGTCAATACCTATTCAACATCGGCACAAGCCAGACTGCTCGTGACTTTGTTCTAGGTGTTCCTGTAATTGAAACCCCTGCGCTACCATCACCTGCAACTGGTGTGAACTCACTTGTTTGTGGAGATTTGAAGAGCCTATACATTAGAAACGCTGGCGGTTTGCAAATTGACCGTTCGGACGATTTCGCTTTCGGTTCAGATCTTGCAACTTGGAGAGCTACCTGGAGACTCGACTCAGTTTTGGTTCAAACCGCAAATCTGAAGAAATTCAAGGGTGGCGCAAGCTAAACCCTGCTTCATTGAGAAACCCCCTGAACTCAAAAGGTTTTGGGGGTTTTTCTTATAGGGTATAGGTATGACTAAAGCGTGTATTTCTTGGTATTCTAATTCTCTAAATCAGCCAACAGGTTATGGAACTCAATCTAAACAAGTTATTTCTAGGCTTGTAAAAGATGGGCATAAGGTTGCGATGCTTTCTAACTACGGTAATGAAGGTGTGAACACGCAGATTGAAACAGGTGCAGGACGTATCCCACATTATTCAAGGGGTATGACTCAGTATTCGACTGATGTTATGCCTATGAACTTTGCTCACTGGAGCGCTGAAAACAATCAACTGCCTAAGTTTATGATCACGCTTTACGATGTTTGGGTGTTCGATAATCCTGCGTTAGACACTATCCCTATTGCTTCTTGGACACCTATTGACCATCAGCCTGCACCTGAAAAGGTTTTAGGGTGGTTGAAGAAACCTAATGTTACCCCTATTGCAATGAGCTTGTTTGGCAAGGCGATGATTGAGAACGCGAACATCGAGTGCGAATATATACCTCACGCGATTGAAACAAAGATTTTCAAACCTACCGCTAATTTGCCTGAAGGTATTTCGGGGCGTGAGTTTGTTGGCGGTGAAGATAAGTTTGTTGTTGGAATGAACTTTGCTAACAAGGCAGGTGGATTCATACATAGAAAAGCTGTTGCAGAAAACTTTTTGGCGTTTGGTATGTTTGCTGCTAAACACGATGACGTTATTTTGTATTTACACACTGAACCTTATGGCAAGCAGTCAGGTTTCGTGTTGCCTAACATTCTTGCTGCTTGTGGTGTCCCCGCTGAAAAAGTCAAGTTCGTAGACCCAATCGCATACGGTTACGGAATCTCTCAGGAAACTTTGGCTGCGATCTATTCTGCGTGGGATGTAGGTTTATTCACTAACTATGGTGAAGGGTTTGGAGTGCCGCAGGTAGAGTGCCAGGCGGCGGGTGTGCCTATTATCACAAGTAACTTTGCTGCTTCGGCTGAGCTTGCTTCGCCTGATAGTTTCCTAATCAATGGTCAACCGCTTTGGGATGCGGGGCAACACTGCTGGTTCAATGTTCCTAACGTTCAGGCTATTGCTGATGCCCTTGAGCAGGCTTATCAGCGTGGCAGGCGTGAGTTCCCTGATACTGTTGCTTTCGCACAAAACTATGATGCAACAAAGGTTTATCAGGCTCAATGGAAACCGTTGATTGAGAAACTTGCAACCAGATGATACCTGTTTTAGGTTTTTTGACTTACTCAAGATTTGATTTAGCAGATCGCCTGCTGGCAAGCATTGATTACCCTGTTGAACATCTTGTTATTGTGGATAATTCGGGTAAGCGTGAATATCAGCCTGTAAAGCCTGATCAGGTCAAAAACTTGTGGCTTATTCAAGTGCCTTATGGTTTAGGTTATGGTGGCGGTCTAAACCTGATTGTGAAGACTACACCGTTTGCCCCTTACTGGGTTTTAGTCAATGACGATTCAGTGTTTCTACCTGGTGCGTTGAACAAAATTGCTGATCAGGTTGATACTGAAGCTATAAACTTTCTCAGCATTATGCCTAAATGGTCAGGGTTTGTTTTAGGTGAAGGTGCAGTGCTAAAGGCAGGTTTGTTTGATGAGCGTTTTCACCCGATCTATTTTGAAGACAATGATTACGAGCGCAGACTTGAGCAGGCAGGGGTCAAGGCAAGGTTTATTCATGCTGCGCTTAGACACGACAATTCAAGCACTCTCAGTTCAGGGTTTCATTCGCAAAACGATTTGACATTTCAACGAAACAGCAGACTATTTGCAGATAAGGTTGCTAAACAAGATTTCAGTGAAGGCGTATGGAGCTTACAAATCAGGCGGGCTAACAGTTGGGAAAAATAGTTTATACAGGTGGAACTTTTGACCTGTTTCATTCTGGGCATACACGCTTTTTGAAGGCTTGTAGAAGGCTTGCAGGGGATAATGGCAAGGTTATTGTGGCGTTGAATGAAGATGACTTTATTCAGGCGTATAAGGGCAGACCGCCTATTATGAGTTTTGCTGAACGTAAAGAAGTTTTACTTGCCTGCAAATATGTTGATGGGGTTGTTCCAAACTTTAGTGGGGCAGACTCTAAACCATGTATTGGCAGTGTTCAACCTGATCTAGTTGTTATAGGTGATGATTGGGCTAGAAAAGATTATTACGCTCAAATGCAGTTCACTCAAGCATGGCTAGATAAACACAATATTGGGCTTGTCTATGTTCCCTACACTCAAGGCATTTCAACTACTGAGCTGAAACAGCGCATAAAGAAACTAGGATAACGGGCAGGCAGATAAACTAGGTTATGACTTTAGGAGATTTACTTTGGCTGTAACTAACGGATATTGCACCCTTGCTGAACTCAAGGCAGCACTAAAAATCACTGATATTTTAGACGATACCCTGCTAGAAACAAGCATCAACTCTGCTTCAAGAATGATTGACCAATACTGCAACCGTTTCTTCTATTCAGGTTCAGCAAATCAAGTGCGCTATTTCACCCCAACTGATTCACTTACTTGTTGGATAGATGACTGCCAAACAATCACTGAACTAAAAACTGCTAGCGTTGATCCAACCATTTTTGATACAACTTGGGCTGTAACTGATTATCAGGTGAACCCTAGAAACGGTTTAGCCAATGGTGGGTATAGTCCTATAACCTACATAACCGCCATAGATTCTTATTTATTCCCAACCTACGGTGAGCAAGCTCTAGTCAAAATCACTGGCACATTCGGCTGGAGCGCTGTCCCTGATGCAATCAAGTTTGCGACTATCATTCAGGCTTCAAGATTGTTCAAACGCCTTGAGTCCCCGCTAGGTGTTGCAGGTGTATCAGATATCGGCATTATGCGTGTTGGAGCTAACATTGATGGCGATGTTGCGCAACTAATCAACCCGTTCAGGCTTCTTAGAACAGGTGCGTAATGAGCATTAGTGCGCTTAGAACCGCTTTAGGTAATAACCTGAAAACTATTACGGGGCTTAGGGTTGTTGAAACTTTACCTGATTTGGTGAACCCGCCTATGGCAATGATTGGGTTAGATTCGATAACTTACAATCGCCAAAATAATCGTTCAATGAGCGAATACACGTTCAAGGTTACTGTTGTTTTGGGTAGGGTATCTGAGCGCACTGCTCAGGCTTCTCTAGATGTTTTGGTTGCACCAGGTTCAGGTTCAGTCAAGTATGCGCTCGAATCAGATCGCACTTTAGGTGGCAATGCTTTTGAAGTGTTTGTTGCTGAACTGGGTGCATATGGGGCGGTATCTATAAATGGAATAGACTATTTGAGTGCTGAGTTTTCAGTTCAAGTATTCGCAAGTTAAGGATAAATAATGGCAATTTTTGTCGCAACAGATTTCAGCGTTAGCATCAACGGATCTACCGCGTTAGCTTCTTACTTGACTCAGGTTGAGTTGAAGACCACCGCTAACGACATCACTACAACCGCTTTTGGTAGCACTTGGGTTACCCGCGTTGCAGGTTTGAAGGAAGGTTCTCTAACACTTCAGTTCAATCAGGATTACGCTGCTTCCGCTGTTGATGCAGTTCTATGGCCACTACTAGGAACTAACGCAACTGTTGTAATCAAGCCAACAAGCACTGCTGTTTCAGCAACTAACCCTGCTTACACCGCAATCTGTCTTGTAACTGATTACACCCCAATTTCTGGAAACATTGGGGACTTATCTACCTTCAGCATTACGCTACCTACAACAGGAACAGTGTCCCGCGCGACAGCCTAAGTTTTAGGTTAGGGTTATTGTATGAATGAAATAACCCTTACAATCAACTTTGTTGATGGAACATCACTTGAAGTGAACACTGCTGCTGGCGATCTAGTCAAATGGGAAGCCCACTTTGATTTAGGTATAGACAAGCTCGAAAAAGTCACTCACCTTCTTTACCTTGCATGGTTGGCTGTTACACGCCTAAAGAAAACTGGTGAAGGTTTTGATGGCTGGATTGACCTTGTTTCTAAAGTTGAGGTTGCAGACCCAAAAGCCTAAAACCTTTAGGCGTTGATTCGCATCATTGGCTGATTGCTAATCTTGCTGTTGCAACAGGTATCGCCCCTAGTGTTCTAATGGAAGAAACGGATCGTATGTTGAATACGATGTTATTTGCGATTAGGTATCAAAGGGGCGGTAATGGCTGAAGATGTTGTTTTTGATGCTAAACCTATTTTGCGGGCGTTGAACGAACTTGAACCAGGTTTGCGCACCCAGATGCTTCGCGATATGAAAGACATCACTAAACCTATGGTTAGTGAAATTAGAAGCGTTATCCCTAAAACTTCCCCTATGTCTGGTATGAGTGAAACTAAAGTTGCGCGTGGCAGTGGTGGTTTGAACAGCGATAAAACAGGGCGTTTGAATTGGGAAGCAGGTAAATACAAGAACCGTGTTATAGCTCCCGATAACGTTATTCCTAGACTTACTTCAGGTAGATCACGCAAGGTTTCAGTAACGAGTTTGTTTGGTGTTTGGTTGCGTTCTCCAGGTGTGGCGATGGTTGCTACTGCGGGTAAAGGTTCAGGAAAACCTAGAGCTAATGTTTCACGCGAATACAGTTACAAGGGTGGCAAGCGCAGGCACACTTTGAACGGTCAAGGTGCAGCACTTATTCGTAGAGTAAAAACTACTGGTTTATACAACTTCTTTTATATTGCTGCGGGCAAGAAAATACCTGATACTCAACAACGGGTAAAATTAGTTTGGGAAACCTATTCAGCCAAAGTAAACAGGAAGCTCTAATTTATGTCCGTTCTAATAAAACTTTTATCTAAGTTTGATGATTCAGGTATAAAGAAAGCCAAAGGTTCTTTTGGTGGTTTGAAGAAAACTATTGGTGCTATTGGTATTGGTATTGGTATAAGCCAGATCACTGATTTGTTGATGGAAAGCGCTAAGGCTGCTTCAGCAGATAAAAAATCAACTGAATTGTTGAACACTCAGTTGGTTCGTAACGCTGGTGCTACTAAAGCACAAATCAAACAGTCAGATAAGTTCATTGAAAAACTTTCCTTGCAAACAGGGATTATGGATGATGACTTGCGCCCTTCTATGGGTAAGTTTGTGCGAGTTACTAAAGATGTTGATAAAGCTCAACAACTTCTTACTTTGTCTTTGGATGCTTCGGCAACAACAGGTAAGCCCTTAGAAAAGGTCTCAAATGCAATTTCGCAAGCTTTTGTAGGTAATAAAACTCAGTTAGTAAAACTTTTTCCTGTTCTAAAAACAAGCAAGGATTTGTTTGGTGATTTAGAAAAAATTGTTGGTGGGGCAGCAATTCAGCAAGCAGATCCGTTCAGCAAGTTCAACAACAGCATGGACATTCTAAAAGAAAAACTTGGTAACGCTATTCTTCCTTTGATTGAAGATTTTGTTGCAGAAATAACTAAACCTGGTGGACTTGTTGAGCAGGTTGGTAAGTTCCTTGAAGATTTGAGCAACCCTAGAACTGAAGCAGGGCAGATGTTTGTGGACATCAAGAACGCGGTGAAGGATGCTTTTGGTTATGTAAAAGATTTCTTTGCGCTGTTTGGTGGCGGAGATGCGATGGAAGGTTTTAAGAATATTGCGACAGCCCTGATTCAAGCTCTCCCTGCGCTTCTAGCCCTAAAGGGAATTATGATGTTGGCGAGTGCAGGAACTGCTATTGCTAATTTGGCTAAGGCGATTGGTTTGATGACTGCTGGTAATGCTGCTGGTAATGCTGCTGCTGTCTCTCCACTAGCTAAGTTTTCAAAAAACGGAATGTTGAGTGTTGCGGTTAGGTATGCAATTCCTTTAGCAGTAACGATGGCTTCTCTATCTGCTATTGATGCTGAGTTTACTGATCCTAAGAAAAGGCAGCAATTGGCGGAAACTGC
>Ga0304730_1002305_pt1 | contig 13762 bp, 13 predicted proteins | sample M_130628_MF_Meta_FD_190474 | JGI IMG/M metagenome (GOLD analysis project Ga0304730, IMG submission 190474) | Freshwater microbial communities from Lake Montjoie, Canada to study carbon cycling - M_130628_MF_MetaG (v2) (version 2) | ecosystem: Environmental > Aquatic > Freshwater > Lake | place...
TTGAACAGTACAACGGCGTACTCGTGATCATCCCTACCAACGAACTCCCCTACTACCGTCGCCCCGCAGATCGGCGTCGTGAACGATTCTGGAGTGACGGCACCTACAAGAAGTTGAAGCCGTGGGCGGACACCGTGATGCAGCGGATCACTGCAGAAGGAGCGCTAAGTGCCGCCGACTTCGGCCCGTCAAAGCTCGTCGACTGGTCGTGGGGCCCAACCCCCGCCTACCGCGCAGCGCTCGAGATGTTGGCAAATTCTGGCCTCCTCTTCTTGGCGCGCCGAGAAGGGTCGATCCGCTGGTTTGACCTTGCCGAGCGACTCGTCCCGCGCAACGTTTTAGAGCGTCGTGTGAGCGAAGAGGAGCAGATCGAACACACCTTCTTAGCGCGACACCGCGACCTTGGGCTCGCATCAGCGAACGGCGTCTGGGTGCAGAACGACTGGCCGCTGAAGCGCAAGGAGCTGGTGAGTCGGCTCACCGCACGCGGCGCACTTGATGAGATTGAGATTGAAGGACTTGACGGCGTCTGGCGTATCCCAGGTGCAGAACGCTTTGCCCTAGAGGCGGCGGTGCGCGCCACCACCGGGACACGTACGGCAGTGGCAGATCCGAACGCCGTGGCGCTCCTCTCGCCGCTCGACCCTCTCATCCACGACCGGAAGCGTCTTGAAGCGCTATATGGCTTCCACTACCGCTGGGAGATCTACAGCCCTGAGCGAAAGCGCGAGTACGGCCCCTACACGCTGCCGATTCATGCGGGTGACCGCTTGGTTGGGCGGATCCAACTACGCCGCGACAAGGGCGATAAGCGCGGCGCAGGAGCGGCCCTAGTGATTGACGGCCTCTGGTGGGAGCGCGGCGCCAAGCCGCGCAATCATCTTGATGGACTCACCCGCGCCATTCGCGCGCACCAGCGACTCCTTGGCCTCAGCGTGGGCAGGATGCCGCACGAGATTGCAGAACGCAGCGACGGAAAGGCCCTCTTCAACAAGCTGAAGCGATCTGATCTTGCCGACCGTCGCGTTGCGGTGGTTGTTGAAGCTACTGAAGAAACGGCGGGCTAGACGCCGAGGTAGGCCTCTTTCACCTTCGGGTTCTTCGCAAGAGCACTCGCCTGATCTTCAATGGTGATCTCACCGATCTGCAAGATGTAACCACGATTCGCAATGCCAAGCGCCATCATGGCGTTCTGCTCCACGAGCAGCACGGCGGTACCGCGCGAGTTGATCTCTTTGATGATGTCAAAGATCTGCTCCACCAAGATTGGTGCAAGGCCCATTGATGGTTCGTCGAGCAGGAGCACCTTCGGTTGCGCCATCAGCGCTCGGCCGATCGCGAGCATCTGCTGCTCGCCGCCGGACATCGTCCCAGCCGCCTGAAACTCGCGCTCTTTCAAGCGCGGGAAGAGATCGAAGACCTTCTTGAAGTCGGCCTGCACCTCTGGACCTGACTTACGCAGGAAGGCGCCCATCTCCAGGTTCTCGCGAACGGACATGCGGGCGAAGACGCGTCGTCCCTCAGGTGCATGGCTGACGCCGAGCCGCACGATCTCATGCGCCTTCGCTTGATGAATCGGAGTTCCGCCGAGCGTGATGCTGCCAGAACGAGCGCGCTCAAGGCCTGAGATCGTGCGGAGCGTGGTGGTCTTCCCTGCGCCGTTGGAGCCGATCAGCGTGACGATCTCCCCTTCGTTAACGCTGAGTGAGACGCCGCGCAGGGCGTGTACCGATCCGTAATACGTGTTGACGTCCTTCAGTTCAAGCAGGGCCATCTCGAGCTCCTCTCAGTGACCACTTGCGGCGCCGCGGCCAAGGTAGGCCTCGATCACACGCGGATTGCTGCGAATCTCTGCAGGGAGCCCCTCAGCAATCTTCTCGCCGTGATCGAGCACGGTGATCCGATCTGAGATCCCCATCACGACGCGCATGTCGTGTTCGATCAAGAGGATCGTCGTGCCAAGTTCATCGCGGATCCTTCTGATCAGCGCGGTCATCTCTTCGGTCTCCTTTGGGTTCATGCCGGCGGCTGGCTCATCGAGCAGGAGCAGCTTCGGCTTCCCACCAAGGGCTCGAGCGATCTCAAGGAGTCGCTGCTGGCCGTACGGAAGTGCTTTGGCGAGCTGGTTTTCCATCCCGCCGAGACCAACAAATCGGAGCAGTTCACGCGCCTCATCCTCAGCGCGCTGCTCCTGCTCCGCAACCTTCCGCGTCCGAAAGAGGGAACCAACGAAGCTCGCATGGATATGAACGTGCATCCCAACAAGAATGTTCTCCAGCACGGTGAGTGACTTGTAGAGGCGAATGTTCTGGAAGGTTCGCGCAAGTCCCGCCTCAACCATGTCGTTCGGGCGGGCTGGGCGCGAGATGCCAAATCTGGCGACAAGGCGTACGTACCAGGCGGGACGGATGATACCCATCAAGAGCGCGCCAACAAAACCAAGGAGCGCCAAGACGACCGATGCCACGCCCGGATAGAAGCCGACATCGCCGCCAACTACATAGAGAAAGTAGGTGGCAAGGAGGGCGAATGGCGCAATTGACGCCACGAGCACGAACGACTCACGCCCTTCACCGCGCGGGGGCTGCACCAGGGTGACGCCATCAAGTTCAATCTCCCCCTCAGACGGCGCGTAGATCCCGGCGATCACGTTGAAGAAGGTGGTCTTTCCGGCACCGTTCGGTCCGATGATCGCTGCGATCATCCCCTTCGGAATCTCGAAGTCAACGGCGTTCACCGCAACAAGTCCTCCGAAGCGGCGGGTGATCGCACGGGCGCGGAGCATCGGCTCGCTCACTTTGCCGTCTCCTTGGAGTCAGCAAAGGTGCGCATGCGACGGCGAGCCGGATAGATCCCTTGTGGCCGCTTCAGCATCATGATCACCAAAACTACGCCGTAGAGAACGTATTGGAACTGCAAGAAGTCGATGTCACCCAAGATTGGAATCCCAAGCTGGGAGATCAAGATGTTCAGTTGTTTCAGGAAGATGCTCTGGATCAGGTAGATCACAAAGGCACCTGCGCCAACGCCAACAACGTTCCCCATGCCACCAAGAACCACGGCAGAGAGGGTGCTGACCGAGACAACAAAGCCGAACTGCCCTGGTGAAACGATCGTCAACTTCGCGGCGTTAAAGACGCCAGCAAATCCAGCGATCGCTGCGCCGACAGCAAACGCCTGCAACTTGCTGACCACGGTGTTGATGCCAGAAGACTCCGCCGCAAGTTCATCCTCACGAATCGCCTCCCATGCGCGACCAACCTTGGAATCCTCTAGACGGAAGACGGCGACCACAACCAACATCAGCATGAGTAGGATCAGCACATAGAAGGGCCACGGATTAATCAGCGTGAAGTTAACAACGCCTGGAATCTGCGGCTTGTCGATGCCGCCGATGCCGATCGTGCCGGCGGTGAACTTGTCCGCGTTGAGCAGGGCAATGGGGACGATCTCACCGAAGCCGAGCGTCACGATCGCTAAGTAGTCGCCGCGAAGGCGCAGGGTCGGTGCGCCAAGGAGGATGCCAAAGATTGCGCCGATGATGGCGCCGAAAATCAGCATCGGCCAGAACGGAATGTGAATGCCAAAGAAGGGTGACGCAACGATTGCATAGGTGTATCCGCCGAGCGCAAAGAAGGCGGCGTAACCGAGATCAAGGAGGCCAGCGAAGCCGATCACCACGTTGAGACCGATCGCGAGGATCGCGTAGATCGCTGCGATCGTGAAGGCGTTCGTCCAAGCGTTGATTGATTGGAGCTGACCAAACGGCGGAACCCGGCTGAGCAACGGGAGCGCAATGCCGATCACGATGATGGCGAAGATCACCCCCTGGGAGCGATGCGCACCGAAATAGCCGCGCATGCGGCTCCGCAGTGCGGCGAGTGGTGCGGGCAGCGTGAGCCTGCTCATGCACGGTCACCGGTGTGCGAGCCGAGGAGGCCTGTCGGGCGGAAGACGAGGAAGATCACGAGGAGGGAGAAGACCACCGCACCACCCCAACGCGAGAAGCCGAGCACCACAGCGCCAACTTCAACGAAGGCGATGATGAAGCCGCCGAGCGCGGCGCCAGCCGTGTTCCCAATGCCACCGAGCACCGCAGCCGTGAACGCCTTCAGGCCCGACTGGAAGCCGACCTGGAAGTTGGTGTTGCCGTAGTAGAGCCCATGGATCACGCCCGCGGCGCCGGCAAGTCCAGATCCAATCAGGAAGGTGATCATGATCGTGCGGTCGATGTTCACGCCCATTAGTGACGAGGCGTCGCGATCCATTGACGTCGTACGCATCGCCTTCCCGGTGCGGGTCCGCGAGATGAAGAGTTGTAGAAGCGCCATCAGGCTGACCGCCACCGCGATCACGAAGATGTTGAGGAATGGGACGCGAGTCTCCCCGATCATAACCGCCCAGTCAACCGGGAAGAGCTGCGGAACGTTGTAGGTGTACGGCCCAACAAGGTACTGAATGATGTTCTGCAGGATGAAGCTCACGCCGATCGCCGTGATGAGCGGCGCAAGTTTCGGCGCACGGCGCAGCGGCCGATAGGCGAAGCGTTCAATCACTGCGCCAATGATTGCCATGACTGTGATGGTGATGGCGAAGACGGCGACAAGGGCGAGTAGGAGTTGCGGGATGCCGTAGATCCCCTCCTTCTGATTCAGCACGGTGCCACTGACAAACATCGTCACGAAGGTGGCGACCATGAAGACGTCGCCGTGTGCAAAGTTGATCAGCTCAATGATGCCGTAGACCATGGTGTAGCCGAGGGCGACCAGCGCGTACACGGCGCCGAGCGTGAGGGCGTTCAGGAACTGGGTGAAGCCCATCCAGACGAACATCGCCGCAAGGAAGGCCAGGATGATCACGGGAAGCGCGAGGGCGCTGCGTGGCTTCTCCGTCCGAACGGTGCCCACCGTACCTGCTGCCATTCACCCTCCTTTGATGAGCCTGCTCACCTTCGGAACAGTCGTGCCATTGTGCCGCCCTCGTGGTGCGCTGGCAAGACTGCGGTCAACCCCTCGTCGCCCCCCTCGTGGGTCAGCGAAAAAGAAGTCCCGCAGCCCAGATGGGCTGCGGGACTCCAGTACGAAGCCTTCGTATTCTGAAGCGGGGTTACCCCCGCGTCAGATCACTGGGCTGCGTAATCGATCTGCGCGTCGAAGACCCAGTCACCCATCTCCACCTTGTAGAGAGAGATGATCTTCTGGGTCGTGTCGCCGTTCTCGTCGAAGCCCACTGGCCCGAGAACGGTGTCGTACGAGGCGCCAGCCGTAAGGGCTGCGGCACGCACGGTCTCACGAGTGACCTCGCCGCCAGCGATGGCAGCCTTGATCGCCTCGATGATGATCTGTGCGCAAGCGTAGCCAGAAGCCGAGTATGAACCCGGATCCTCGCCGAACTTGGCCTTGTACTTCGTTGCGAAATCAGCAGCCGCAGGAATGTCGTGGATCGCTGCAACTGAGCTGAAGGAGTCCGCCGAAGCGTCGCCCGCAACTGCAATGTAGGAACCATCGCCATTGCCGTCCTGGATGCCGTCGCCGCCATAGAACGGAACGTTCAGGCCGGCCTGGATCATGGCCTTGCGGACAAGACCAGCGCCGGATGACGTTACGCCACCATAGAAGAACGAGTCAGGATTGGTTGCAGCAGCCTTAGCAACGATTGCGGTGAAGTCGGTCACCGTCTTGTCAGCCGCTTCGCGACCAAGGACGGTTCCACCGAGCTCAACGAACTTCGCTGCGAATGAGTCAGCAATACCCTTGCCGTAAACCTCCGTGTCGTCAACGATGAAGACCGACTTCTTCCCCTGGGAGAAGGCGTAAGCCGCCACCGCAGGTCCCTGAATGTCGTCTGTCGTTGCAACGCGGATGTAGTTCACTGGTCGGCCTGCGCGGAGCGCAGCACCAGCGTCACCCTTGGTGAGGTCTGGGTTGGTGTTTGACGGCGAGCACTGAAGAAGTCCTGCCTCAGACGAGACTGGAATCTGTGCCTTGGCTGAACCCGAGTTGAATGGGCCAACAACAGCCACAACAGTCTCGTCGCCAACAAGCGTCGTCATGTCCGCGGCAGCCTGTGCCGGGTCATGCGCGCCGTTTACAGCGTGGTCAAGCACCTTGGTCTTGAGCGTGTAGCCCTCGATCACTGCCTCGCTGATGGCAAGCTCTGCGCCGTTCTGGGCTGGACCGGCCGATGCCAGTGCCGAGCCTGAAAGCGGAAGGCTGATTCCGATGGTCAGCGTCTTGCCGCCCGTCGAACCGCCGCATGCAGCTGCGAGAATCGCAACCGCTGCAAGGGCTGCGAAGCCCTTCTTGTTAAAGACCTTCATGAGGTCCTCCTTCTACTATTCCACGCCGGATCCGACGCGGGCTCGGGGCTGATTCGGACTACGTACTCACTGTTGATGAGGCTTGCGCCACTTCAGCGGTGCGGCTGCGTCCGAGGCAGTCGAGGAACGTCATCATGAACGAGGGAGCGCAAGTGCGCAACCTTTTTCTGGTAAACGCAGGGGGGATTCGTGCGAGAGGCGGCGTTTGTTTAGAAAACGCAACCAAACGTTGCGCCCCGCTTATGAGATCAGTGGCGCGAGGCGAAGAGGAGTGCCGATCCGTGCGGGATCTCTATGGCGACCGAGCCTGCCGTAATGAGCGCCGATTGAAGCGGCTCTAGTGCGATTCCGGCAACGCGTGCGGCAGCGCCGCTTACCGCGCCACTCATAGAGGGGCTGCTGACCAGTGTGGCGATGGCGCCGTGCGGAAGATGCATTGGCTCGCTCCACGGGCCCATCACTACCGTGACAGTGAACGCGTCATTTGTGATCATTGTTCGCGTTCCAGCAATCTTCCAGTCGAGTCGCGCTACTTGCTGCGCGGTTGCGGCAACGTTGACAGCGCGAAGCGCTTCCGCCTGATGTAGTGGTCGCTCGCTACTGCTGCGGCCCCAGTCACTCACTCGATATGTTCGGTCCGAAGGTTGCTGCACCTCCCAGACCAGCAGCCCGGGCATCAGCGCATGCAGCGTTCCTGGCGGAACGTCGAGCACATCGCCAGCCGAGACCGGAATCTTTGCAAGGAGTGGCGCAACGTCGCTACCAGACTCAAGCGCGTGTTGAAGCTGGTCGGCACTCACCGCTGGGTCGCGTCCGAGGAGGAGGTGTGCGCCTGGAGCCGCGTCAAGAATCACCCACGCCTCACGTTTTCCAATCGATCCTGTGCCATGCAGTTCGGCGGCAAGTGCGTCGGTCGGATGCACCTGTACGGAGAGGCGATCGGCAACGTCGAGCAGCTTCACTAGTGGTTGGTTCTGTGACCCGATCTCGCCGAACCAGGCCTCGCCGATTGGCGGAGTTGTGGCATCCACTGAGCCGAGTCTGGCGAGTCGCTCTCCACCCCAGACTCGCGTCACAAGGCGCGGTGAAATGATGTTGGCGCTCATATCGCTCGGCTCCACATGTCAGCCACGACTCTCCGATCGTCAGCGCAGCAGCGCTGCGACCGCCTTGGCAACAATCGGAATCTTGACGGCGGAGAGGCCAGCGAAGTTGATGCGGCCGCGCGCCACAAGATAGATCGCCTGCTCGTCGCGAAGTCGCTTCAGCTGCGCATCATCAAGGCCAAGCAGCGAGAACATGCCACGACCAGTGAGTAGATGCGAGAAGTCGCCGGCACCTTCGCTGGCGAGTGCGGCAACGAAAGCGCGACGGTTCCCGTTGATGCGCTCACGCATCGCTGTCACCTCTCCCTCCCACTGCGCGCGAAGCGCGTCGTCGCCGAGGATCTCTGCAACGATCTCGCCGCCGTGTCCGGGAGGATTTGACCAGGCGGCGCGAATCGCCACCTTCGCATGCGTCAAGATGGCGGCGGCCGCATCCTTAACTTCGGCAACAATCCCGAGCGCGCCGACGCGCTCGTCATAGAGCGCGAAGTTCTTGCTCGCACTTGCGGCGATGAGGATCTCGCAGCCGGTCGCCAAGAAGGCGCGCAACGACGCGGCATCTTCAACTAGACCGCCGCCGAGGCCTTGATATGCAAAGTCGAGGATCGGCAGAAGCGAGTGCGCGGCGACCGCCTCGGCGATCACGCGCCACTGCGCTGCGGTTGGATCAATCCCGGTTGGGTTGTGGCAAGCGCCGTGGAAGATGAAGGCGTCGCCAGGCTTCGCCGCGTTGATTGATTGCAGCACGGCATCAAGGTCAAGTGCGCGCGCATCGGCGGTGGTCCAAGGGTGCGAACGATGCGGCACACCAACGGCGTCGGCGATCTGTGGATGGTTCGGCCAGGTTGGGTCGCTCACCCAGATCTCGGCTTGTGGTCGCAGACGATTCACCAACTCCACCGCGAGTCGCACCGCTCCTGTGCCACCTGGCGTGTGCAGCACCTCAATGCGACCCTCGTTCGCAATTGCAGGGAGCGCACCGAATGGTGCGCCAGGCTCGCGGAAGATAAGGGCGCGCAGCAGCTTCACCAGGGCGGGGTCACCGCCGATCGGCTTGTAGAGCTTGGTTGTGGAGTTCGCGAGGAGGCGTCGCTCCGCTTCACGGACGCTGGCAAGGATCGGCGTGACGCCGTCCTCTTCCATATAAACGCCAGCGGCGAGGTTGATCTTCTCTGGACGTGGATCGGCGCGGAAAGCCTCCACGATCCCAAAGATGGGATCGGAGGGGGCGCTGCTGATCTTCGCGGAGAGGCTGCCGTTTGACATGCCGAGAGTCTAGCCGAGGCTCCCCCGCGCCTCGCCTCACGAATTCGCGCAGAGGCGTACGATCGCGCTGATGAACTTCTTCGACCTCGACCCGATCGGCTGGGCACTCGTCGGCTTCCTTGCTGGCGGCCTCTCTTCTTGGCTCGTTCGTGGACGCGCGGCACGCGGCTGCCTGCCAAACATCTTGGTCGGCATCCTGGGCGGGCTCATCGGCGGAACACTTGCAAAGAGCGCCGGTATTGGTGACGCTGGTGGCTTCCTCGGATCAATCTTCGTCGCGCTTCTTGGCTCGGTACTACTGCGCCTCGCCATTGAGTTTGTTGATCGCAGGCCGCAGCGATGAGTGAGAAGTAATGAGCGACGAGAAGGTCTTCAGCCCAGGTCTCGCCGGCGTCATTGGCGCCGAGACTGCGGTCAGCCTCGTTGACGGCGCGAACGGCAAGCTGCTCTACCGCGGCTACCCAATTGAAGAGGTTGTCTCTAAGGGGAGCTACGCCAGTGTTCTCGACCTGCTCCTTACTGGCGAGTGGCATCCAGACGCCGAACTGACTCCAGCAAAGGTGCCGCCCGCCGTAATGGCGGCGCTGCGACTCCTCCCCGCACACGCGCATCCGATGGACGCGCTGCGCACCGCAATCTCCGTCTGGGGTGCGGGCGAGCGTCTCGGCTGGCCGCCGACCGCCGAAGAGGCGAAGAAGATCGCCGCAATTGCACCGTCAGCGCTCGCCGCGTTCGCGCGACTTCGACAGGGGCTTGAGCCGATTGATCCAGAGCCAGGCCTTGGTATTGCCGCCGCCTTCTTGCAGCAACTTCACGGCAAGGCTCCAGACCCTGGCACCGCGCGTGCACTCGACGCCTATCTGATGGCGGGCGCTGAACACAGCCTCAATGCGAGCACCTTCGCCGCGCGCGTCATCATCGCCACGCGATCAGATATCGCATCAGCAATCTGCGGCGCGATCGGCGCACTGAAGGGCCCGCTGCACGGCGGCGCACCAGCAGAGGTGATCGGCCAGCTCGGCGAAATCGGCTCCATTGATCGCGCCGAAGACTGGGCGCGTGGCAAGTTGGCGCGACGTGAACTGATCATGGGCTTCGGACACCGCGTCTATCGCGCATACGACCCTCGGGCCGCCGCACTGCGCAAGGTTGCAGAAGCGATGCCAGAGCGACCAGAGTGGCTCGACCTTGCGATTGGCGCCGAAGAGGCAATCCTTCGCGTCTTTGAAGAGATGAAGCCCGGTCGCGCGAGGAAGACCAACGTGGAGTTCTACGCTGCGGCAGTGCTCCAGGGTGTTGGGCTTGCGCCAGATCTCTTCCCTGCAACGTTTGGCCTTGCGCGCATCGCCGGCTGGTCGGCACATGCAATTGAACAGGCTGGCGTTGACAAGATCATCCGACCAGATGCGAAGTACGTTGGCCCAGCGGAGCGACACCTCCCAAGCTGAGCTTGGTGTTTCCCGCGCCGTGGTGGCGCGCTACTTCTCTCCGCGCAACGCCTTCGCTAGCTGCTCACCGTGGTCCGCAGGATGCTTTGCGTAGACACGCAGCCAGTCATCAATGGTGAACCGGCCACGCTCGCTATGTTCGCCGTAGCGCGCAAGATCGGCATCAGTGAGGTGCTGCAACACTGCGAGCGATCCAGCGCGTACCGCTGAGAAGACGGCGAGGGGCGTCTCAATCGGATCAGCCTCGTAGCCGAGTGCTGGATGCGCCGCCCAAGCACCTTCGTCATAGCCCTGAATGATTGACCCCTCTGGCTCTGCAACGAGACGACGCAGGCGCGCGTATGACTGCGCCTCGCTGTCAGCCAAGTGATGGATTACCTGTCGCGGTGACCAGCCCTCTGGATGCTTTACATCGAGCTTCGAGTGATCAAGTCCCGAGACCTGCTCCTCAAATGCGCGGGTTGCCGCCGCGTAGGCCGCGACGCGCTCTGCGATGCTCACTTTCCCGCGACCCAGGTGATCATGTTCGCCATCAGTGGGGCGAAGCCCTCCCACTTCACGAACGGCTCAGGGCACCAGTGCGGTCCAATGTCTGACGTCCAGACGAGCGTTCGCCCCTTGCCAACCTGAGCTGCGGCAATGAGTGGATCGCCGTTTACTGAAGCGATCAGCGTTGCACCAGGCTTCAGTTGCACGCGGTTGTAGCCGAGCAGCGCAGGCATTCCTGCAGGAACGCCGGCGAGCACTTCGTGCTTCGCGTCGTTAATCTGCGGCACCGCTCCTTCAGGAGTTTCAGCGCGATCATCGTGCGTGAAACAGGTCACAGGGAGCACCTCTTCGACCGCGGTGCCAGCGAAGCGCGCCTTCGCCTCAAAGCCTTGGAAGCTGAGGTATCCGCCAGCCATGATCAGCGCTCCGCCACCTTTCACCCACTCGGCGAGAAGGGTCAGTCGATTCGGCATCGACTTCCCTTGCAGCCACGTTTCCGTTGGCAGGAGGAAGGAGTTCGTTCCAATGTCGGAGAGGACGATCACGTTGTACGCGTCGAGTCCCTCTTTTGTGAAGGGAAACCTTGCGGGCACGTCGTGTGCGTAGAGCTGCTCAACCTCAATGCCTTTGCTTCGGAGCGCTGCGTTGTACCAGTCGGCGCCCGAGTGAAAGGTGACCGAGGTGAAGGAGTCGAACCCCTTGTAGTGCGTTGCCTCTGAGACCCATGATTCACCAACGAGTAGGACCTTCATCGCTCCCCCTTCTGCGCTTAACGCGCCTCTTCAAATAGCCGACGCGGATTATCCGTCATCAGCTCGAGTGACCGTTCAATCGATACTCCGTGCCGAGCGAGGCGCGGGAGGAAGAACTCAACGATGTGTCCGTATCCCGGGCCTCCGTACGTTCGGAGGAGGCTCTTCAGGAAGATATCGTGTGACATCAGCACGCGATCCCCATGCCCACGCTCCACGAGGCGGGCGATGTTGCGCGCATCATCATCCCCGCTCGGGCACTGCGCCTGTTGATCAGCGTAAAAGACCTCCATGCCGATCATGTCGTATTGGATGTACGCGCCGCGGTTGATCAACCTTGATTGATACTCGTAGTCTTCGCCAGAAGGGTTTGAGTGGCAGAGAACAATGCTCTCCATCGGCACGCCACGGGCGGCGCAGAAGTCGAGCACCTCGTCGCCAAAACGGAACCAGGCTGGCATGTGCACCTGCATTGGGAGGTGCGTCGCTCGCTGGGCAATGCAGGCCGCGGCGAGCGACTTCTTCTCGCGCGCAGTAAAGCTGCTCCCCACGCCAATTTCACCAATGATGCCGGATCGCACCGCTGTTCCGCGTGCCCCTTCGGTGATATCGCGAATGATCTCATCGGCAATCACCTGCTCGCTCTTTGCATCGTTCTCCGCAGGTTGTGATCCATCAAGGTAGTAGCCAGTCCCCATGATGATGTTGAGTCCTGTGGCGCGACTGATCTCGGCGAGCCCCTCTGGGTCGCGCCCGTTACCGTCTGCGCTCGTCTCAATGATGCTCGTCCCGCCCTGGGCAACAAATCGCTGTAGCTCTTTGATTGCGAGTGCGCGGTCGGTCATGGTGCAGTTGTCTTTATTGACGAACGGGTCGTGCCGCAACTCCCAGAGGTTCTCCATGGAGACCTTCTCGTCAACGAGTTCGCGTGCACGTGGTGAGTCATCGAGTGGCGCATGCCACCACGAGAGAACATCGTTGAGGATGTGTTCGTGAGTCAGCGTCAGACCGAGCTGCGCCGAATCAATCGCTCCAGTGACCGTCTGGATCTTGCTCATCTGCGGAGCGTAGCGCGGCGGCGGTCGAGCAGGGTGGCGGCGCCCACGCCAACTGCGAGCGCGAGTGCGGCCGAGGCGAAGATTGGTGTCAGCGCAAGGAGGTCCCCCTCTCGTGGGGCGCCGGCGAGCGCGGCGAGCGAGGCGGCGGCGAGACCCGCAACATTTCCTGCGTAGAGCGGGAAGAGGGAGAGGCTGAGCGCCGCAGAGCGGCGGAGCGGTGTGACGCGCTCAGCAAGCCAGGTGAAGACGGCCGCCTGCAGGAGTGCGGAGACGGCGGCGATTGCCGTGATGCTGACCGCAAGGAGCGGAAGCGTGGGGGCAACGGCGAGTGAGGCGGCGGCAACAGCACCAACGGCGAATGCGAGCGCGGCACTTCGCGGGATACCAATACGCGAGAAGGTGAGCGCGGCGAAGAGTGGCGCGATCAACGCGCCGATAAGTGCAGAGAAGCCGATCAGTAGCCCGACCGCGCCAGCAACACCAGGGGCGGCGAGTGGCTCTGGCATTCCACCAACTGCGGGACCGATCGAAACCTCAGCGATGCGGAGCGGGAGGGCGGGGCGCAGCATCCGTTCGCCAGCAATGCCGAGCATCAAGACGAGGTAGCCGGCACGAGCGATTGGGTCACGCAGTACATCAACAATGCCGCGACGGGCAACCTGCAGCACGCTGCCACGTTGTGGCGCAGTTGGGCGCACATCGGGGATCGCCACAATGTTCGCAACGATCAAGAGGCCGTTCAGGAGTGCGGCAACGGCGATTGGCGCGGCGAGGGTGAGACCGAGCCCGCCGATCAGCCATGCGGCCAAGAGTGGCCCCGCGGCGAAGCCCATCGGTGCTGCGGCGCTAAAGAGCGAGATGACGCGTGCGCGCTCGCGCTCTGGTGCCACTTCACGAATCGTGGCAAGCATCACGCCAGTGTTGCCGAGCCAGAAGCCGAGCGCCACCGTTGCACCAACTAGTTGCCAGGCCTGGTCGGCGAGCGCAAAGGCGATCAGCGCCGCTAGCGCGATGAGGCCGCTGCGCACGATGACGAGTCGACGTGATCGCAACTCGGCAATTGCGAGCCAGATTGGCACCTGCGGTGCACCGATGACGAAGAGCCCTGCGATTGAGAGACCAGTCAGCGACGCAATCTCGCCGATGGGTACGCCGGCTCGTTCCAGCGCCATGGGGAGATACGAGTAGATCATGCTCACGCCAAAGATCTCGGCGAACTGCACCGCAATGTAGACGGCAACAATCCGCCGCCACGCCGGGTGCCCTAAACGCTCACGGCTCAACGCTCACCTCGCGGACCGGCAGGCGTCGCTGCAGTACTTCA
>Ga0304730_1002309_pt1 | contig 13754 bp, 20 predicted proteins | sample M_130628_MF_Meta_FD_190474 | JGI IMG/M metagenome (GOLD analysis project Ga0304730, IMG submission 190474) | Freshwater microbial communities from Lake Montjoie, Canada to study carbon cycling - M_130628_MF_MetaG (v2) (version 2) | ecosystem: Environmental > Aquatic > Freshwater > Lake | place...
CTTCGAATTTACCCGTGCCGCCGCATGTCGCTAGGACCCTAATATTTTGTAGCGATACAATTATATAACGATAATGCAATACAATTGCACAACAAAAACGTAATACAATTACATAACAATAATGCAATATTGTTTCCAATAAAAAAGGCGGGTAATTACCCGCCTAAGTTATCAAGTTAATAGCTTAATATTAGCTTGCTAGATTGTTGAACTCCTCCCCTAGTTGCCGGGTTGTAATGTTTAATAACTCCAAAGCTTGTGATCTGCTTTGCTCTGCTGGTGGTATGGCTTGGCGATGCGAGGCGATCGCCTCGCAATGAATAAAGATCAGCTCAGACAATAGCTGATGCGTAGCGGACAGGGCAGAATCCCAACTATCCGAACAGTTACCAGTCAAGGCTTCGATTTGGTTGGACTCTGAAATGTCGCAATGCTCGGCGGATTGCCTAGCATTATCTACCAAATCCCGTGCTATCAGTAGCCTTTGGATAACATAGCTAACATCCATGCACTGAGAGTTAAGGCTGATTAATGCATCATTAGCGCTGCAATAATTCTGATAAAGTTGCTGATAAGTTGGGTCGGCATTAATAAAGGCTTGTTTGGGAGTTGTCATGATTGATCAGTGGGGATAGGTGAATTAGGAAAGGTTTGAACGATTAAAGCCAAGCGCTCACCATAAGTTAACGATCCGGCCATAAATCAAAACATAACATTTGGGCGCCATACGTCATAGCACAGTTGACCATTGCTGCCGCCATATCGTCCGGGTCCTCTATGGTGTACCCTTCCAATGCTTCAAGTGTGCTGGTGGCGCCTATGGCGTCACAATATGCATCAAATAATGCTTTGATGTCCTTATATTGCTTTTCGTAACGTTCAACCAACTTGTAGGTGTAGCACTCGCATGAGTTCACCCAGTCGCTACGATCGAAATCTTTTAATCCCTCGGGACAATCTGAAAACCGCTCCAGTATGTCCTCCATGGCCTCGTTTTGTGTATCTGTCCACTGAGCCTCTCCTCTGGCAAGTGGTGCCCATTGGCTGTCGCAGGCTGTCAGTAAGTCTGCTAAAGCTGTTGTTGCTGTTGCTGTTGTTGTTGTCATTTAATTGGTTTGGTGGTGGTGGTGGTGGTGGCCCATTCCTGTGGAAGCTGGCCCTTAATTTGGTTGTGCTGCTGCCAGCTCTCCCGCATTACGTCAGCAACTAGTTTCAACATGCGAGAAGCCCCGCCTGTTCTTAGCTCTGCCACTGCGGTGTCGTCTGTTCTGTTGCAGCGGCACAGTTCGGCAGCCTGTGCCCATACTTTCTGAGCCTTGCGATCTGCTAGCACTGCAGCACCGCAAGCCTTAGCCGTTACTGCTGCAGTATCTGCTAGGTGCAGGGCCTCAGCTAGGCGGCGAACATGCGCAACCGTGGCATGGGTTGCTTGGAATCCTCGATGATCCCGATGGAAGCGGAAGGGCACAGGCCTTGACCCGTACTCTGGGATTAGGCGGCTGACCGTGTAAGCGCCGCCCCATAGGTTGGCCGTGAAGCCATGGCGTAACAGGATCTGCTTGGCCTGCGAAATAGTAAAGATCGTCAGCTCGTCCTTTTGGGTAGGGGTGCAGGTCACAGCGCAACCCTCACAGCGTGGCGGGTGATACCTAGACGGGCAGCAATGCGGCGCTGGGAGTGGCCCTGGGCTGATAGGTGGCGAATATAAGCAGGCCGGCCTTGTGCCCTGATAGCTAAGGCATGGAATAAAGCAACGATCACCAGCACTGCACCTAGTAGCGCTGGAAGCAGTGTCAACGCGTGATCGACTGGTGGAAAACTTGGGGTCATGTGAATTAAAAGCGGGTGAAATAATTGAGCGCTTGATTGCGCTCGCCGTCAACATAGCTTGAATCCAGCCAATAGCTAGGAGTTGGCCGCCAAATGTTTATATTTCTTAACAATAGCCCAACTGTACTATAGGAGGTGTACTATTCAAAGGCGCCGATGCATAGGCGCACCGACTTGGTAATGGGAACCATTCTTACTAGTACAAATGTACTATAGTACGTGTGTACTATGATACAAATGTACTATAGTACGTTAGGACTAGAGATCACTTTTTTATATATTTGCGCCAAAAAATAATACCTTAAACCACCTTGCAGTCGTGTGTGAAAAAGGCCCTTAAACCGACCCCTTGCAAGTCCAAAATTTTTTAGACAAATTGTTTGACTGCCGCGTCAAATATCGCGCCCGCATTAGCTTGCACCGCCACTTCAGCAGCATAATTAAAATCAAACCTTTTTTGCACTGATGGCACTGCTTCAAGTTGCCTGAACAATTGCGTCAGGTTGCCGCTTTTAACGCGGTATATGCCCGGCTGAGGCAGCCGTCCCTTACCGATAGCCCTATAGACCTTTGCAAGCTCCTCCCTGCCCCCCACATAGGGCACGTAGACGTGGCTGCCTTCAGTGCGGTACCTACCAGGTCGCATAGATGCCCTGATGTCTTCAAATGCCTTGATGCCATATAACGCCTCAACGTATTGCGACGCACGTATGCGACCTTGCTGGTTGCGCTTAGCTGCTGGTGATTCATGTAATGGGAACATATACCTACCATTGTAATTTGATAACTGTGATGCTAAGCGTTCTTGAAATCTAGTTTTGTATACCATACCACCAAGGATTTGCGGTAACAAATAAGTTGAAGGCGGCTGACCTTTAGTTGCTTCATCACGTAAATAAATAGTTGTATACGGTTGCGCTTTAGTTGCAAGATGGCGATATAGCGGAGATTTATAAGTAAATGCACTGAGGCTTTTAAAAGAATCTTTCATTTCATGCTGCAATGCCTGACGAACGACGGTGCCAAGACGATTAACGGTAACAGCAGCTAAAAATGGTAATTGAACTCTTACGATAAGGTCAAGCTCACGATCTAGCTTTTGACCATTAAAACTAATACTCATGATGCATCCGATAGGGCGGTAATGATTTTATCGTAGTCGCGGCTGAAGCTATAGACCAGTTCAGGCGGTATGGGTTGCTGCTCGTCTTGAGCATTGTCGCGGATGGCATTTGCTACCGCCACGGCTTCAGCCATTAATGCGTCTAGTCGGTCGATGCAGGGGCGGTTGCGTTCAGAAATAATAAGCACCACTTAACAAGCATAGGCAACGTAACACTAACCAGTAAGTGCAGTTAGGTCTACTTTGCTTAACATTGCGCAACAAAAGCCTGTTACGCTTGTTACGCCCTGTTACGGTCCGTGTTACGCCCAAAATCCTTGCAGCGCAGCGTTTGTTACGTTGTTACATTTTTTTTAAAATAAAATATATATATATAGAGAGGGTGTCTCTAAGGGTGTGAGAGGGGGGATGTGTATATGTATCTCTATGGGGTTGTGTTTTGTTTTTAGCGTAACAGGCGTAACATCGTGACAACGGTTGCAGCGCAAGGGATCTCAGCGTAACAGCACCGTAACAAGGTGTAACACGCAACAATCTGTTACAAAGCCGAGACTTATTGCGCTGCTGGCGGTCTGGGGAAATTAGGAAATGATGCCTGCATTTTCAAGTGGAATTAACGTGCATCGCATAGTGTGTGACCCAAAACGGATCGGGCCAACTTTTGCGGCACCTTTGACCCGCTGTAAAGCTTGTTTATGGGCACCACCGCTCCATGGCGTATCACGTAACAGGCCATGCAAAATGCTATGGGTGTTAGCTATGGCTAGGCCCCCTTCGTGGTATTTGATGCCATGACGGGCAAGGACCAGATCAGCCGGTTCATCACCGATACACGAGCCTAACCGTGCAGCTAAGAAAATTTCACGTATAGAAATACGTTTATGGTCAACAACAACCATAGTATTAAGGATATAATCAAGGCACTTAACTTCATCAGCTTCTTGTGGATCAAGCTGGTTAGATTCCCAATCTAAAGTTTTAATCCATTCTAATGCTTCTTCAATGCTCAATAACTTACCGCCATCAGAAGATAAAGACCATGCGCCTGCAAGTAGGGTGCCATATTGGTCACCGTAACGCTGGCCAAAAGTGATAGCAAGTGCCCTGGCTAATATTTTAGCATTAGATCTAATTACAGGTATATTTTGTATAGTTCTAGCTATTAATTGGCGTCCAATTTCCATTGTAATTGTAGTTTTTATTTCAGCCTCGAAGGCAGTCCATTCTTGCTTTTGTATGGTGTCTTTACGAAGTGCTAGGACACAAAAGCGATCAACATCAGCTTTTTGTATTAATGCAACATTTATAGATGATACGCAAAACATGCTGCGTATTTCAAAAGCGTTAGCGCCGCCTGTGGTTGTGCCTTTATAAATTTTGCCACCTTCAGATGATGCAATACGTGCAAGTGCTAATACATTTTGAACAATTTGTTTATCACGTTGATCATTTTGTTCAAATTCATCAAATATTACAGGTATTGCATCAGAGCATAATGTGCCACGGAGGCCAGCTTCAGTGGTGCCACCTGTTGCGCCTTGGTAGATACCACCCATTAATGGTTTAAGAAAATCTTTTAGGATGCAGGTTTTCCCAGTACCAGCAGCACCTGTTATCCAGGCATGTGGGCGCCAGTCTAAGGCGCCGCATACGGGCGCTAGGACGGTCCAACCCAAAAGGAAATAAGCATTAACAGGCATCTCCCAGCGAAAACCTATAGCGATATTGCGTATTTTGGTAGCTAACTCATCTGTAAGCGGCTTATTGTCTGGCCCATCAAGCGCTTTAGCTTGTTCATAAAAATAATTAGTTGGTGGTGGTGAGCAAATGCGATGCTCTTTATTGTCAACAATTAGGCGATCACCAAGGTGAACGATGACGCGACCTTTGTCATACCAAGCACCGCGTCCACGAACGCGATCTGGATCATAAACGCCTTGTTGCATACAAAGTGAAATAAGGCTATCTGCGGCGCGATCCCAATCAGCGCCAGTACCTTTTTTATATGCTTCATTCCACCAGCTAAGAGGTGCAAGATTTAGGAAATTGAGTTTAGTGTGTTGTGAAGCGGTAAGTTCTAATACTTGACCGCCGTTTGTTGGTAGATAAAAATAAGACCCACGATCAAAACCTAAGCAACGGAATGGTAGTTTGTCTGCCTGTGTCACTGGCGCGAGTTCCGACCCGGCTTCCGGGGCAAGTTCCGGTGCAAGTTCCGGTTGTGCCGTTAGTGCAAACCGGTTGGCTTTAAGGTATGCAGCGGCTTCTGCGATTGACCAGTGAGCATCAGCTAGATCCCATCCTTCAGGTACGTCTGGTGGTGGTGTGACAATGCGCACTTGAGCGGCGCCAAGCTTAAGCAACTTGGCCTGCAACTTATCCATAGCTTGGATGCCAGGGGCGTCTGCATCAGGCCATAGTGTGCAGTTGCGACCTATTAGTGGCGCCCAGTCTGCTTTGTCAATAGCTTTACAACCGCTTGGCCATGTAATGGCCACCGCTGATGGAAATAATTTAGCGGCTGCATCTGCGGTTTTCTCACCTTCAACTATTAGTACAGGTGCATCAACTTTGGCGGCGATAGCTGCAAAGTTGTATAGCGGGCGCGGTGCAGGTGGTGCTTTCCATAACCACTGCGAGCCATCCCACCATAAGGGTCGGAGTCGTTTACCTGGGAAGCGGCAAACATAAAAATCATCGTTGTACCGCCAAACATGCTCAGCGGTTTTGATTGGCGGCTCAGGCTTGATATTTAAGTGCTGCTCGATAAGCTTGCAGGCTTCAGGATAAGTGAGACTCGTGCGACGCATCAGCATATCCATGCCATTGCCGCCACCACCGCGCTGGTCTTTACCGCCGCATTGATTGCAAAACCAAGTGCCGTTGCCGTCTAAATCATCAAAGCGGTAACGGTCTTCACCGCCGCAAAGAGGGCAAGGCTGGTGCTTATCTGTGAGTTGTGATGCTGTAAAGCCGCAAAAATGCGCCAGCAGGTCGGGCCACCTGCCTTGAGTGAGTTCTTGAATATTCATTTCTGTGTGCGCTTGGCCTGCCGCATTGCTTCTTCAACCACTAGGCGTATTACGGCACTACGGGTTAAACCTGCTACGCGGCGGCTGTCTAGCCACGCTACCTGCTCTGGCGTGAACTGCACTGCTAATGGATGGGATAGGGTCACGGGCGCTAGCGGTTACTTGCAGACCCTAGCGGATAGTGTTATGGTTGGCAAGCCATAAGCGCATTAGTAATGCCTCAATTAAAACTAACGCAAGATCAAGAACAAGTTATAGAAGGAATATTGCAAGACATCCAGCAGCCTAAAGCTCGAATTATGTTATGTGGTTATGCCGGCACAGGCAAAACAGTTACAACTGCGGCTTTAGTTGTTGCATTAAAAGCAATTGGATTAACTGTTGTTGTTTCAACGCCAACCCACAAAGCACGGGCACAAGTTGAAAAAGCTTTAGAGGCAAACGGCGCAAGCGATTTTGAATGCGTGACGGTTCATCGTTTGCTTGGCTTGAAACAAGTTAGGGATTACATAACAGGCGAAGAATTATTCAAACCTGATTTCAAAGGCCAAAATTTGCTTTCAGATGGCATACGCAAAAAAACTTGGGATGATTACTTGCAAGAAAGGACTGATGAAACTTGGGCCGAATATAAAGAAGCAAATACCAAAAAAATTGATGTTGTAATTGTTGACGAAACATCAATGCTACATAAAGAGCTTTATGAAACTTTGATTTCCGAAGCTGACGCGCGGCCTGTAGTTTTTGTTGGCGATGATCGCCAATTGCTGCCAGTGAAAGAAAATAAAGTTTGCGCTGCGTTTGTTGACGCAAACTCATTTTATAAATTAAACAAAGTATTGCGACACGATGGCGCGATACTAAATTTAGCTACTGAGACTAGGCTGCTTTCTGTTGGCCGAGCAAAGTTTATCGACAAACGCGGAGGAGGTTCTCAAGTTGTTACATATTGGCGAAGGGATCAATGGTTGGCATCTTTGCTTGAGATGATGGCGTCTGCGGAATCTGTTGATGACCCTGACTATTGCCGCGTTTTGGCATGGACTAACAAAAACGTTTTAGAATTAAACCAAAAAATTCATAGCCGTAGACATGGCATAAATGCACCTCAATATTCAGCAGGTATGGCTTGCGTTACTGTTGATGCAATACCTGATCCAACTGGCGGCATATTATTAAACAGCACTGTTGAGGTTTATATACGAAAGGCAGAAATTGACATTTTCAGAGCTCCTTTTGATTGCTTAGATATTGAACCGTGGAGGACTTGGCTTTTAGAGGTTGAAATGTTTGATGAGGGCAAAATTATAGAGGTCAGAGTCCTTGAGAAGGAAGAAGAGCCACGTTGGCGAAAAATACAAAAACAATTTGCAGATGCAGCTAAAAATTGTGAGGACCCAAACGGCAAAAAAGCATGGTGGAAAATGTTTTTTCAGCGTCAAGACCAGATAGGCAGACTTGAACCAGTATCAGCATTGACTATTCATAAGTCGCAAGGTTCAACCTTTAAAAACGTTTTTTTGCATTGGGATGTAGACGGATGGAATTCTATGCCATCCGCAAGGCAAAACCAATTGGCATATGTGGGTATTACAAGATCGGCGGAAAGCTTGCATGTGGTAGCTGACCGATGAACCTCCGCCCGTACCAGCACCAACTGATAACCGACATCCGGCTGCAATACCAACTCGGCAAGCGCTCAGTGCTTGCAGTATTGCCCACCGGAGGCGGTAAGACCGTGTGCTTCTCATACATTGCCCAAGCTGCGGCACGTAAAGGCAACCGCGTTTGCATCCTGGTGCATAGGCAGGAGCTGCTGGACCAAGCCAGCCGAAGCCTTGGCGGCATGGATGTGCAGCATGGAATTATCGCCGCAAAACGTGGCATGGATCTAAGCCATGCGGTGCAGATTGCGAGTGTCAGTACATTGTCACGACGTTTGCATTTGTTGCCACGATATTTTTTTCAATTGCTGGTAGTTGATGAGGCGCATCACACCACAGCAAAATCGTGGGACGATTGCATTCAGCATTTCCAGGCAGCCAAACTGCTAGGCGTTACGGCTACACCTATTAGAGGTGACGGTCGCGGCCTGGGTGAGCATTACCAATCGATGGTGCAAGGCCCTAGTGCTGCATGGCTTACGGATAACGGCTTTCTGTCACCTGCCAAGGTGCTGGCACCGCCGGGCTTCAGTAGCGCTGGTTTGCGTAAGCGTATGGGTGATTTTGATATGTCCCAAGCCGGTGAGCTATTGCAGCAGGGCCAGGCAATGGGCGATTGTCTGACGCATTACCGGCAACACCTCGCGGGCCAAACCGCGATTGCATTCTGTTGTTCAGTGGCTCATGCGGAAGCTGTTGCAAGGCTGTTCCAGGATGCAGGTATTGCGGCTGCCAGTATCGATGGCAATACCGACAGCACCCGCCGCCGCCAGTTGCTTATAGATCTCGGCACCGGCAAGCTTAAGGTGCTCACCTCCTGCGCCCTTATCGGTGAAGGCGTGGATGTTCCGAGCGTTGGTGGCTGCATATTGCTGCGCCCTACTGCAAGTGTCGGGTTGCATCTTCAGATGATCGGTAGGTGCCTGCGTCCGCAACCAGGCAAGCGTGCGGTGGTGCTTGACCATGTAGGCAACAGCTTGCGGCTGGGGCATCATTTAGAGGAACGTGAATGGAGCTTGGATGGTGCCACCAAACGCGACCGGGAAGCATCCCCATCGGTCAAGGTGTGCCCTACATGCTTCAGCACTTGCGCCACATTGGCAGCGGTATGCGGTGAATGCGGCCATGAGTTCCGCGCTGAGGTGCGCGAGTTAAAGGTTGTGGAAGGCGAACTAAAGGAGTTGGCAGTCACCCGCAAGCGGGAGCAAGGCACTGCGCAGTCGCTGGATGACCTCCGCCAGCTAGCAAAGCAACGTGGTTACAAACCAGGATGGGCAGAGCGCGTCTACCAATCAAGGTTGGCTAAGCGTTAACGACTAGGGTTGACAACAGCAAACTAGGGTGTATAGTAAAGGGACAGCAGGCAAGACCTGCACCCCAACCCGAGAGCCATGATTCGCACCGCATCCGAGATCGCTAACTTCAAAGCTCAAAATCTTGCTCAACGTCCTGTTGTTCACATTGTTACTGCAACACCTAAAGCGGCACGTAAGTCGCAGCGTCAAGAGTGGCAGAAGTTCCGCGCTGAAACCTTGGATATGATTAACGCTGCCAAGCGCGAAAGCCATTTTCACATTCTTCCCCAGCTAATTCAGCGCCTTAACACCGCTGACACTATGCTTGCCTCTCCCATCAACTAAACCAACTCGGGGGCGCAAGCCCCCCTTTTTTTATGAACTTCACGCTAGAGCAATACCAAGCCCAAGGATTAATTCCGCCTTGCTCAAGAGCTGTTTACATATCTAGCCCATCGCCTGTTGCGGCTGGCGATGTATGGCAGCCAGATGACACGCTAGATCAGTTTGTTGCATGGGAGCAGCACTGCATGGCTACTGGTGGCGCACGGGTCACTTATTTATGGTGGGTGCCTATATCTGAGTTGCCTTTAATGCCATCTGAACAAACAATCCAGCAACATATTCGGCTTGCGTGTAGCAAAGGTGACTGCCGTTTGTTTCGCAATAACACCGGCACGCTTAAGGACGCCAATGGCCGCCCGGTGCAGTTTGGCCTTTGCAAAGGCAGCGCCGACCTGATCGGCTGGCGCACAGTCACGATCACACCTGAGATGGTCGGGCAGCAGGTGGCGGTGTTCACCAGCATTGAGGTCAAGACCGCAACTGGCAGAATCCGCCCAGAACAACAGCAATGGCTTAATGCAGTGCAGGCTGCAGGCGGCATTGCAGCCGTAGCTAGGAGTGTTGCAGATTGTGAACAACTAGGGTTGACAGGGGAGGCTTAGGGTGTAGGATATGCGAGCCGAAGGACACCGGCGCTATCCCTTTGCTTTTTTTTGCTATGACCCTTGAGCAAATCGACGAGCTTAATTCATCGCTAATTGAATTGGTAAAATCTTATCGCTTGATGGCTGATGAGATTACAGAAGAACAACTGGAATCATTTGTTGAAAACCATCCGTTAGCTGATGTGTTGTTTGAAGCTGAAGCTTACCTTGAGCAAATGGAGTTAATCAATGCTTAGATTTTTATGCGTTGCGATTGTTGCAGCTACTGCCTATTTGGTGGTAGCTGAAGTTGGCAGCCAGCCTTACCCGTATGCAAATCCTGTTCCTGTTGCTTATTCTTCATGACTGATTCCGACATTTATTGGACTTTTATATCCGCCAGTAAATATGGCGGATCATTTTGGCAAAGGCTAGCTGATGCTGGTTTGGCTGCTGACACACAAAACAAGCGCCGGATACTTAATGAGTTCCATGAACTGATTGAGCATTACGGCCCATCAAAAGGTTTACATCAATTATTGCGAAATCCTAAATGACTGTTATTTCAAACGAGAAGTATCACGCTGACCCAGCTATTAGTGCCAGCCAGCTAAAGGAAATTGGCCGCAGCCCTTTTCATTATTGGAAAAGGTATGTTGACCCTGATAGATCACCATCAGAATCGACTGCTGCTATGCGCTTTGGCAGCCTTGTGCATTGCGCGGTGCTGGAGCCTAAGGAATTGCTGCAACGGTATGCCGTAGGCCCTGACAGGCGTACTAAGGAGGGTAAGCTAGCGGCTGAGAAGATGCTTGCTGATGGCATCGAGCCAGTTAGCGCTAGTGATTTTGAGCAGGCATTATCAATGGCAGCGGCTGTGCATAGCCACCCAACAGCAGGTTTATTGCTGGGGATGAGCGGCCAGGCTGAGCAGTCGTTTTGGTGGGATGACATAGCAACTGGGCTGCGGTGTAAATGCCGCCCCGACTGGTTTGATGGTGAACTAATTGTTGATCTGAAGACCTGCCAGGACGCATCACCCGCAGGTTTTGGCAAGGCGGTGGCAAATTTTGGCTACCAAATCCAAGCCGCTCACTACCTGGCGGGCACTCTTGCCAAGCGCTTTATTTTTGTTGCGGTAGAGAAAACTTACCCATTTGCAGTTGGTGTGTATGAACTAGACCCAGAGGCATTAGTTCATGGCAGCATTGCCCGCCACAATGCGCTGCAACGTATACAGGATTGCCGGGCCGTGGGCCAATGGTCCGGCTACACCGACGGCATCCAGACGCTACAGCTTCCCGGCTGGGCATTAAAAGACCAAACAACCATCACATCAGAGGATTTCTAATGAGCGCCATTACACAATGGACCCAGGAGCAAACGCAACTGATTAGCAGCACGATTGCTCCAGGTTGTACTCCAGATGAGCTAAAGCTATTTAGCTATGCGTGCCAGCGGTCAGGTTTAGATCCGTTTAGCAAGCAGATCTACGCCATTAAGCGCGGGGGCAAGATGAGCATACAAGTGGGCATTGATGGCTTGCGCAGTATCGCCGAGCGTACTAATCAGCTAGATGGCAGTGAAACCTATTGGTGCGGTGAGGAAGGTGACTGGAAGGATGTATGGCTAGGCAAGACACCACCAGCCGCTGCTAAGACTATTGTTTACCGCAAGGGCAGCAGCCATCCATTTGTTGGAGTGGCCCGCTTCCAGGATTACAACGGAGGGCAGGGGCTGTGGGCCAAGATGCCTGCTGCAATGCTGGCCAAATGTTCGGAAGCATTAGCGCTTAGGAAGGCATTCCCGGCTGATATGTCGTCGCTGTATACAGCAGACGAAATGGAGCAAGTTGAAACCGTCACGGTGACGGCAACGTCAACACCTGCCCCAGCTCTTGCCCCTGCTGCACCTGCTGGCGATGCCAAGATTTTTGCTGCTGGTAAAGCAGCGATTGCTAAATGCAGCACGTTAGACGAGCTAGAAGTTGTTACCAAACGGCTAGAGGCACGCCAAAACGACCTGAGCGCTGAGCAGTATCAGGAGTTATTGCAGATGGCAGTAACTAAAGAAGATGCTATGGAAACCCGGCAAGAGGCTGACCCATTCGCTGATGACTGAGCCTTACCTGACTACTGACCAGTTAGCTGCTAGGTGGGGGCTTCGGCCCTCCACCTTAAAATCTCAACGTGCGCGTGGGGTTGGCCCACCGTATGAAACCGCTGAACGCCTAGCCTCACCGCTTGGTGCTCCGCGTGTTCGCTATTTGCTAACACAAATTCTGGCCTTCGAGGCCGCACACAACATCACCCCATTAGAACCATGAGTTTATTTGCTACCGGCATTGTTCGTATCATCACGCAACCCACCATCCGCACGTTTGATAATGGCACGCAAGTTGCTAACCTGTTCGGCGGTATCGGTGAGGGCAAAGATAAAAATGGAGAATACATTAACAATGGTATCGACTGCGAAATATGGGGCAAATCGGCTGAATTAATATGCGATAAATGCAAAAAGGGTGACAGCATTCAAGTTACTGGCACCATACGCCGTCAGGAATGGGCAGATAAGCAAACAGGTGAAAAGCGTAGTAAACATATAATGAGTGTCGGCAGGTTTGAATTTTTGCCAAGGGCTGCTAATAATACGAACGAACTCGACGTTTTTTAAGCCATGACTGCTGATGCAATGCGCGACTACCTAGAGGCCATCTCTAGGTATCCGTTGCTCACAACACAGCAGGAGATACAGTTGGCACGTAAAATCGCGCAGTATATGGAGCTGCGCGATAACACTAGCCCAACACCTGCTGAGCAACGGCTGATAAAAGCTGGCCTTAAGGCACGGGCTACCATGGTAAACTGCAATTTACGTTTGGTTGTACATATTGCCAAGCGTTATACAGGCAGAATTAAATCAATGGATATGTTGGATTTATGCCAGGAGGGTAATATTGGCCTTCAACGTGCAGCAGAAAAATTTGACGCATCACGTGGATATAAATTTTCTACTTATGCGTACTGGTGGATACGGCAATCATTAAAACGTGCTATTGACAGCAAGGAGCGCATGATAAAAATACCGATTCATATGATAGACCGTACGTTTAAAGCATTACAGATTGAAACAGAATACATGAAAGAACATGGCCGCAAGCCAAGTAAAACAGAATTAGCTCAAGTTATGGGTTTAACAATAGAGCAATTACTAGCATTAGTCGATTGCAATAGCGTTCATATTAGCCTGGATGAACTGATAACAGATGATGGCAACTCATTGCTTGATTTAATTGCTAGCCCTGAAGTGGATATTGATTTTGATTTGGACCATAGCAAGGAACATGTACAGCTTGCGCTATCTTATTTAACTGATATGGAGCAAGATATAATAAACAAACGCTACAATGAAGATTTAACTTTCACGGCAATTGCAAAAGAGCATAACGTATGCCGCGAACGTATAAGGCAAAAGATAACAAGAACACACCGTAGGCTCAAACAATTAATGTCTAAATCACACGTCTCCACCACGGGCGTTTTGATTGTTGAAGATATAAAGTAGCTTCTAAAGCTGCTATATGATGTACAGCTTGCTTTATTAATTTAGATTGATGTGCGTTTTGTTTTATTAAGGTACTGCATAATTTAGCGACCTGTTCACGGTCAGGGCAGTTCAAGGCGATTCTGCTCTGGCCTTCGAGTGCAAGCTGCTCCTCTAGACTGAGCTGCACCACCATCCACTCCATCATCACTACATTTAGCAGTTATCCGCATTCTAACAATGGAAACACCAACTATCAAGCGCATCAAATCTAACAACGGCAATTATATATGGCAGGTAACGTATGCTGGCATGTGTAAAGAGCACAGCCAATCATG
>Ga0304730_1002312_pt1 | contig 13744 bp, 7 predicted proteins | sample M_130628_MF_Meta_FD_190474 | JGI IMG/M metagenome (GOLD analysis project Ga0304730, IMG submission 190474) | Freshwater microbial communities from Lake Montjoie, Canada to study carbon cycling - M_130628_MF_MetaG (v2) (version 2) | ecosystem: Environmental > Aquatic > Freshwater > Lake | place...
CAGCCGGTCGACGAGGTCGCCATAGGGGCCATCGACGCTGCCGGCGGCGCGGCAGGCATCCTCGAACGCGGCAATCTCCTCGAGCGAAGGCGGCAGGCCCGTGAGGTCGAACGACACCCGGCGGATGAGCGTGCGCGGGTCGGCCTCGGGATTCATGGCGAGGCCGGCGGCGGCGAGTTTTTCGGCGAGAAAGGCGTCGATCGGGGTGGTGCCCGGCGAAGCGGTAGGCACAGGCGGCTGCACGAGCGGCTGAAACGCCCAATGCTTGTGCCCCTTCTGAAGCTTGGGCCCCTTCTGCGGCTTGGGCCCGTCTTTCGGGATCAGGTCGGCGAGCGTCTGCATGTCATCCGGCCAGACGGCTCCGGCCGCGATCCACTCCTTCAAGAGCGCCTGCTCGTCGGCGGGGAGCGGCTCGCCGTCGGCCGGCATCCGCGATTCCTTGTCGGCGGTCGAGATGCGGACGAAGAGTTCGCTCTCCTCCGGCTTGCCGGGCACGATGCCCGTTGAACCAGAGTCGCCCCCGGCGATCGCCTTGTCCCGGTCGTCGATGCGAAATCCACTCTCGGCCCCCTCCGGCCCGTGGCATGCTCCACACCTTGCCGCGAGCAGCGTCGCCACACGGTCGCGAAACGCGGAAGCCTGGGTATCAGCCCTTGATCCCTCGGCCTCAGCCCCGGTGACGGGAACAGCACGTGCCCCAAGGAGCGTCACACAGGCAACGCCCCACCATAGTTGTGTAGGCCTCTGACGGGTGCCCCTGCTCATACCGTGAATCCTAGACTCGACAGGGATCACGCAGCGCGGCCGATTCCCACAAATCGTTTCCAATTGTTCCCGGCAAGTCTGTCGCCCTACCCGCCTCCCAGTCCGTCCTGCCTGGCTTGCCCGGCCCGCGGGCCTGGCGGCTCACTTCGACTCGAGCGGGAAATCAAACGTATTGCGGCCCGGCTTCACCTCGGCCGTCAGCGTGGATCGCTTGTTGTATTTCGCCGGAATCCTGGGCGGCGGCGCCACTGGAGCCCCACCTCTCGAACCATTGGCGGCAGCCTCCTCTGGGGACATTTCCGTCGGCCTGACGAAGACCTTGTGAGGGCCCACCTTGGCTCCCATGGTTCTGTTGATATACCACAGGTCGTAGTGGCCGGTTGCATCGGTCGTGGCCATGGAAGGCCGGCCCTTTTCCGGAAGAAAGGCGACGTCGACGCCGGCCAGCGGCTTCCCGTCCATCGTGACCTTCCCCCGAACCCTGCCCAGCGGAGGCTCGTCGGCCGGTCGCGACGAGCACCCGACAATCACGAGCATGGCGGCGATCGCGAACAGCTTCGCGATCCGCCTGTGGGTAGACGAGACCGTCATTCGACCGCCACCGTCTGCCCGTCGCTGATATTCGCCATTCCCGCGAGCGTCGTGACGTCGGCATTTTGACTGATGAATCGGCAACTGCCATCTGCCAGGCCGAACAGCACCCCGCCCGGATGCTTGCTCGCGAAGGGATACTTGTTATTCCCAAAGAGCGTGCCGTTGGTGCTGGTCGCGTTTGGCTGAAGGATGCCGACCGTCAAGCCGGCCGCCAACTCACTCGAGATTGCGCCCACCCAGACACCCCCCCGATACGCGGCATTGCTGCCGAAATTCGGATCGATCTTCGGCAGCCCCACCGCGAAACTGACGTTGCTGAAAACCTCCCCAAAGGTCAGCGTCTTCGAGAGCCCGTCTGTCACGTCCTTCGATCGCACATACGCCCAGGAATCTGCTGCCCCCCACGAACCGCTCCTCTCGAGGGGAACGCGGCGAAAGAGGCCTAGCGTAAGCACCGTCGCGCTGGATCCGTCGGGAAGAGTCAGGGTGCCCTCGCCTACCCCATCGAAGTTGCCGTCGGAACCGGCGACGGCTTTGTAGTTGGTTTTGCCGTACTTGCCGCTGCTCGGAAAGTCCTGGCCGAAGTTCAGGCTACTGTCTCCCGCACTGGGACATACGAATACCTGCACCACAGTCTGCTGGAGGGCCACCTGGTCGCGACCGTTCGCTTTGGCCAGAGCGGCTTGCGCTCCCGTCGGACTCCCGCAGACCACCTGGCTGCTGCCGGAGTTGACTGTCAGGCCATCCGATAGCGACTGTTCCTCGATATGGGGCAGCAGAAATACCGACCAGCCCCAGCCTGCATCCTTCCATTTGTTGGAAATGCTGTTGCCCGCGTTACCACAGTTGCCCAGCATGCCCTGGTATCCAGGCGGAAACCGCTTCTGGGCATCGTGATACGTCTGAAGCCCCAGCCCCAACTGCTTGATGTTTGACAGACACTTCGCCCGCCGCGCCGCCTCCCGTGCCGCCTGGACTGCCGGCAGCAGGAGGCCGATGAGCGTGGCGATGATGGCGATCACCACCAGCAATTCAACAAGCGTAAAACCACGCGTTGACCGAGGCGGCTTTGCCATTTCATGCGGTGTCTCGCGGAAAGTTTTGGCGGCCATGCAAGAGGCTGCGCGTCTGCAAAAGAATGACGGTGCTGTTTGAATCATGTGATTAACGAGGTCTGCGCCCGGACCTTTGCGTTCCTCCGCGACCCCCCCTGGGATCACCCTGTAACCCTATGAAAGGATAGGTTTTCGGCGGCGTTCGGTCAACGCGACAAGGTGATGAAGGGACTGTTTTCGGACCGGGCGAAGGTCACGATGGCCCGGATGGCACGCTCGATCTCCTCCGGCGACCCGAGCACGACGAAACTGTGGGCGCTCACCATGTCGCCCGGACTCGTGAACTGGAAATCCGCCTGGATGGTCCGTGCCGTGAACGGATTCGAGCAATCCGCCCCGCCGCCGCTGCGAACGGCGGTGAAGGAACCGGTGAAGGAGTCGGATCGCGGGGTTCACGTCATGGTTTCAGCAGGACAACGATCCGGTTGGCAGCGTGGGCCAAAGAGCCCTCGGAGGCTTCGTTGACTGCGGCACCCGTCTCCGCCGGGCGGCGCGACCAGCTGCCCGCGCGGATCTGCATACCAGGCTCGTAGATGCCGCTGCCTACGAGATACTCCATGATCGCGACGATGGTGTTCTCGTAGAGCACATTTGGCGGGGTGTCGGGGTCGACGCGCCGCTGCAGGGTGTGGCCGTCGTAGAACAGTTCCTCCTGCTCGCCGAGGCCGGCTTCCACCACGTTGATACCCATCTGCACGCCGCGGGCGGCCAGGGACGAGTTGTGGCGGTGCAAAAGTTCCGTGACGTAGGGCAGGCTGTAGGTCCAATCCACGTCCATGAAGACCGTGCGGGGATTGAAGCCGGCGGTGTTGAGCACGTCGAGGAGTTGGTCGAGATACCGCACCGAGTTGTACTGGGGCGACGTGAACACGATGCGATGGAACTCCTCCGGCGTCTTGCACCAGTCTGGGTTTGCGGCATAGATGGCGTCGAGTCCCCGTTCGTCACGCCATTCCCAGGCGGGATTGACGTTCCAGTGCAGGCTGACAGCCGGCATCCGCTCGCCCCAGTGGGCGCGTGCCACCTCGAGGTACTTGACGTAGTCTTCCATCAGACTCCCGAGCAGGCGGTCGTACGGCTGGCGGGCGGCCATGAACGGGTGGAGTTTGCGTGCGGCCTGCTTGCGTTCTTCCCACGTCCCCGGAGTCTGTGCCAGCAGGGCCGCATCGAATTCCGGAAGGAGATTGGGAATGCGTTCATCAAACACAATCTCGTCGGGAATAAACGGCGTGCCGTCGCCCGTGATGAACCAGCCTGCCCCAAATGGATTCGGCCGATCGCTTGGAGCGTCGATGCGAAAGATGCTGGAGAAGATGTTCACTCCACCGACGGCCTCGCCGTGGATTTCGGCCCGGGCGAGCTGCGAGCCGTCAAAGGGCTGCGTGAAGGCGGGTAGTTCAACGCTGACTGGAATGCCCTCGGACCGGAGGAGGGCCAGCAATCCGCCAGAGTCCTTCAGGTGGCCGATTTCCGCCGCTGGAATGCCGAATGCGCCATGATGCGTCTTGAGATTCCGCAGCAGGATCGGCCACCGCTCGCGTTGACCGAATGACTCGTCGAGGTGGCCATTGATGACGCGATTTTGATCACCAGGCCGATACCACGGGGAGCCGGCCAGCTGGTTGGGCGCGAACGAGAACGTGGCCGCAGGGCCAGCCTGGGGCGGTGGAGGAGATGACGGGGCGACGACCGGCTGCGGCATGACCTGCCCGGCGACGTTGTGCTTCAGCTGGGACTGTCCGCCCGGCACCCCGCCGCAATCTTCCCGGAGCTTGTTCCCGATCACGGTGAGAGCGTCCACGTCGCCTCGAGTCGTATCGACTGCAAACGCGGCTTGGGCGGCAAGGCCGACCATCAGGATTGCCAGCCATGGAATCCAGCCAGCACGAAATCTATTCTGCATGAGCCCCGTCTCCCTGAGCCGCACTATTTATGCCCTCCGCAGCCTGTCACTGCGGCGGAACGGTCGGCTGAATTTCGATGATGTCATGGATCGCGACACGGGGCACTGTGACCTGCAACCGGTCGTCGCGATATTCGTATGCGAGCGTCCGGCCACCGGGCTGGAGCAGCACGGAGGCGGGCCGCGGGCAGCGAATCGACACGTTCAGGGGCCCGACGGGGGGAATGTCATCGTGCACGTTCACCTTCGCGTTGCCATGCGGGCCGGCTGTGTTCACGAGGTTGATGAGCAGTCGCTCACCCAGCCGCGTCGCCGTCACGTCGATATGGTGGGATCCCTCCACCTCCACCATGGGCGCGGGAAACATCTCGCGCACGAGGGCGTGGAGGAAGTCACGGCTGACGGTGGTCGTCGAGTTGGCATAGCGCTCGCCGAGGCTCAGATAGATCGCGGCAATGGATCCCTCGCCGAGCCTCGTGATCGAGGCCGCGACCTCCGCCGGGCCGTCCGCCTCGTTCTCGCGGCGCACGTTGCCGAAGGGCTTCGCGCGAGAGCCCAGGGTCGCCTTCTGAAAGAGTGACTGGATGCCGGCCACGTGTCCGCCGAACTCCAGGCCGCTCACCTGCACGGCCGGAGCTCCCTCAAGGTTCACGTCCAGTTCCTCCTGAAACAGGGCGGCGGCCCGCGGGCCGACGACCAGGAGTGATCCTCCCTGCCTCACATAGTCCACGAGCGTCTGCTTGAAGGCGGGCTCGATCGTCTCCCACTCCGGATAGATGAGGAGCGGATAGCGATTGATGCCCTCGGTGAGGTGATGCTCGCTCACGACATCCACCACGTGCTGGCTGTCGAGCAGCGACTGGAGCAGGCCCTGCAGGGGCACGAGCTCGCCGCCCCAGGTGGCGAAGAGCATCTGACTCGTGCGATAGAACGCTCCCGTGGAATAGATCAGGCCGATCTGCGGGATGGGTGCGGCCCGGTGGCAGAAGGGCTGCCGCTCGCGGCAGAAGCGGGCCACCTCGGCCATGATGGGGAACTGCCACTCGCGCACGGAGCCGTCGCGACGCTGCGGGAAATACGCCTGGAAGCCGCCGCCCAGTGCCATCACGACCGCCGCTTCCTGCTCGAGTTGCTGGGGGGTCTTGGTGCTAAAGAGGCCGTCGAGGTGGCTGAAGCTCCAGGCCATCAGGTCCCAGGGTTTCCCCTGAAGCGCCATGCAGCGGCCTTCGACGCGGGCGCTGTTGAGACTATTGGTCGGCGTATAGTCTCCCGAGATGAAGTCTACGTCGATGGTCACCTTCTCGGGCATCATCGAACTGAAGGCCCAGTTGCTCGCGATCTCAAAGCCGCTGTCGTGGCGATGCACCTCGTCGACGTAGCGGCGCAGGTAGTGGCGGAATCCCTCGCGGCAGAATTCGGAGAACTCGTACCAGCCGGGATCTGCTCGCGTGCGGGGAACCGACTGAATCCCGGTCTGCTCATGGAAGGCCTTCAGGACGGGCTCGGCGTAGTCGCGATCGACGGCCCAACACTCGCCGTCGACCCAGACGCCATCGACGTCGTATGCGTCCGCCAACTCCTTCATCTGCGGGATCAGGAGCTGGTCCACGTACGGGCCGAAGACGGAGGTCAGGCGGCCGTCGCGTTCCCCCTTGTCGTTGACGCGAGCCCACTCTGGATGCTGGGCCACGGCCTGGCCGTCCCAGACGCCCGAGTAATGCATGAAGAGGCCGACGCCCTTCTCGGCGGTGACATCCCGCCAGATCCGCAGCGGATCGCCGACGAACCCCGGTGCGGGGGTACCCACCCGGGTGCGATAGCTGGAGAAGCCCGAATGCCCCTTGCAGTCGATCTGCACGTAGTCGGGCCGCACGGCATCGAGCAGCCGCTCGATGCTCTCCCGCGTGGTGCGCTTGCCCACCTCCTGGCAGTCGGGGCCGGCGTGAAAGTCGAAATGGATGCCGAGAAAACTCTCACTCCGCTTGAGGCGGGGTGGGTACGTGGGCGGCTCGTATCCCACGCCCTCAGCCGGCGATTCCTCGCCCGCCCCGACCAGGGCGGGGAGGAGAAGTACGAGCACCAGGCACATCGCAAGAAGTCTATTACTCATGCATCCGCAGCGAAGATCGTATGACCATTGCCCTCGTGGCTTGGAGGATAGCCCGGCCAATGGCACTTCCGCAACGATTGTTGAACTGATGAGCGGCTCGGTCCTGGATCGCCCGCGCGCTGCCGTGGATCGCCGGATCGGCTATCTTGTCAGACTCGTGAACCAGACCCTGGAGGAAAGCTCGTCATGACCGCGCGGCATGCAGGATCGATCGTCATAGTCGCCGTCTGCCTCGTTGGCTCGGTGCCGTTGTGCAGCCCGTGCCACGGGCAGCAGGAATCGCCGCCGGCCGGAACGGTCCTGCCGCGTCCGGAGCCGCCGTTCAACGGCACGATCGGCCGCACGACCGCGGAGTCCACGCCCGACTTCCCCCGAGAGTTCGCCGCGCCGCAGGCGGCGCCGAACGTGCTCCTGATCATGACCGACGACGTGGGATTCGGCGCGTCGTCCACGTTTGGCGGGCCAATCCCCACGCCGGCCTTCGATGCCCTCGCGAAGCGGGGCCTGCGGTACAACCGCTTCCACACCACGGCCCTCTGTTCGCCCACGCGGGCGGCGCTGATCACCGGCCGCAACCATCACACCTGCGGCACCGGCGCCATCACGGAAATGGGGACGGGCTATCCGGGCTACAACACGCTGATGTCGAAGAAGTGCGGCACCGTCGGGGAGATCCTCAAGCAGAACGGCTGGAACACCGCCTGGTTCGGCAAGAACCACAACGTGCCCGACTGGCATTCCAGCCAGGCCGGGCCCTTCGACCTCTGGCCGACCGGGCTCGGCTTCGAGCACTTCTACGGCTTTCTCGGCGGTGATACCGACCAGTGGCACCCGGCGATCTTCGACGGCACGAAGCCGGTCGAGCCGCCGCACGACGCCCAGGACTACCACCTCGATGCTGATCTGGCCGACAGGGCGGTGGCCTGGATCCGCGAGCAGCATTCGCTCGCCCCGAACAAGCCCTTCTTCGCCTACTACACGCCCGGCCTGTGCCACGCGCCGCACCACGCGCCGAAGGACTGGATCGCCAGGTTCAAGGGCACGTTCGATCAGGGGTGGGACAAGGTCCGCGAGGAGACGCTCGCCAGACAGATCGAACTGGGCGTGGTGCCACCCGGCACGAAGCTCACGCCGCGACCGAAGGAAATCCCCGCCTGGGATTCGCTCACGGCCAACCAGCGGAAGCTTTATGCCCGGATGATGGAGAGCTACGCCGCCTGCCTCGCCTACTGCGACTCCAACATCGCCCGCGTCATCGACGCGGTCGCCGACACGGGAGAACTCGACAACACGCTGATCATCTACATCCAGGGGGACAACGGCGCCAGCGCCGAGGGAACCCTGCAGGGGGTGCTGAACGAGGTGGGTGTGGCCGCCAACGGCGTGCAGGAGACCGAGGAGTACGTCCTGTCGATGATGGACGAGATCGGCGGGCCCCTGACCTACAACCACTATCCCGTCGGCTGGGCGCACGCCATGTGCGCGCCGTTCCAGTGGACGAAGCAGGTGGCCTCCCACTTCGGTGGCACGCGGAACGGGCTGGTCATTTCCTGGCCGTCCAGGATGCAGCAGGCCGGCGGGATCCGCCCGCAGTTCTGCCACGTGATCGACATCGCCCCCACCATCCTCGAGGCGGCCGGCGTCGCGGAACCGACCATCATCAACGGCGTGGCGCAGACGCCGATCGAGGGCACCAGCATGGTCTACTCCTTCGCCGATCCCCGCGCCCCGGAGCGGCACACCACGCAGTATTTCGAGCTGATCGCCAACCGCGGCATCTACCACGACGGCTGGCTCGCCAACACCGCCCCGAAGAAGCTTCCCTGGGCGCCTCCCGGCCTCGTCACCCGCCCGGAGGATTTCGAGTGGGAGCTGTACCACGTGGCCGACGACTTTTCGCAGGCCGACAACCTGGCCGCGAAAAACCCGGAGAAGCTGGCGGAGCTCAAGGCGTTGTTCGACGTCGAGGCCCGCAAGTACGACGTGTTTCCCCTCGACTCGACGTTCGCCGAGCGGGCCGATGTCCGTATCCGCCCGAGCCTGACTCGGGGCCGGGACACGTTCACCTACTATCCCGGCACGTTCCGCGTGCCCGAGGGTTCAGCGCCGGATCTCAAGAACCGGTCCTATGCCGTCTCCGCCGAGGTCGAGATTCCCCCGGGCGGCGCGGAGGGGGTTCTTGTCACGCAGGGCGGGCGCTTCGGCGGCTGGGGACTCCTCGTCATCGACGGCAAGCCGGAGTTCGTCCATGCGTACTCCAACCAGAAGCAGCACAAGTACCGCGTGGCCTCCGCGGAAAGGCTTCCTCCCGGCAAGCACACCATCGTCTTCGACTTCGCCTACGAGGGGCCGGGAATGGGCAAGGCCGGCACCGGCACGCTGTCGGTCGACGGGAAGCAGGTCGCCGCGGGACGGATCGAGAAGACGATCCCGCTGCGAATCTCGCTCGACGAGACCTTCGACGTGGGGCGGGACACCGGGACGCCGGTCGTCGAGGAGTACGTCGACCGAATGCCGTTCGCGTTCAACGGCCGCCTCGGCAAGGTGGTGATCCGGCCGCGCGACGACGGGCCGGCCGGCCCATGAGTCGCGCGCCCCAGGAGTGTCGCCGCTGACCGTGGAGCCGGAGGTCGAGCGGCGAGCCCGCTTGTGTCGCTGGCCAGCCCGATCAGCGGCGCACTTCCCGCCGACGAGCCGGCGGCGATCGCTATCGGTACCCCGACCAGTCCGGTCTTTCCCTCACGATCCAACACGGCGCGGAGATCCGCGACATCGTGCTCGTGCCCGAACCGCCTTCATTCCCACCATGACGCGCACCATGTTCCCCCAACGGCAGGCGGTGTGCCTCGCCGCCTGCCTGATGCTGGCCGCGGGCGTCGCGACCGCCGACGACCTGCCACGGTTCATCGTGCCGGGCCACGAGCAGGCGATGAAGTCGCTCGAGGAGTTGCACGCCCTCCACGCGCCGCAGGCTTTCAGCAACTGCACGCTCTGGGACGGCATGCTGCCGCATTCGACCCTGTGGACCGGGACGGGGCCGCGCCAGCGGTATGCCGCCGCGCTGCTCGCCCGCCCGATCGATGCCGAAGGCTACGTGGCGATGCAGCAGCTTCGCGGCCTCGGCCACAGTGACGGCTGGCCGTTTCCCACCTGGCAGCAGTCCGGCGGCACGGGCTTCCATTTTTCGAAGCACGACGAAGTGTTCGCGATGCAGATGTTCAACCTCGAGCCCCTCGCCTCCACCGACGGCTGGGAGATCGACGGGGCGACGGTGGCGGGGATCGATCCCATCCGCGGCCTCATGCTCAAGGCCACGGGCGACGTCGTCACGATCACCACGCCCCCCTTCCGCTGCGGCACGATCGTCGCTCCCTTCGCGAGGATCGAATGGGCCGCCCGCGGTCTGCCGGCAGAGTCGCGTCCGGCCGTGTCGTGGCTCATGGAAGGCGAGGCTGCGTGGGTGCCCGAGCGGCGGGTCGAGTTTCCCCGGCTCGCGTCCGAAGACGGCGTGCGCTACGCCAACGTGCCACTCTACCGCCAGCCTGCATACGCCGGGATCCTCACCCACTATCGGATCGTGATCGACCACGCCGCCGGCGCCGAAATCGACCTCAAGTCGCTGATCACGGCGATCGACACGCGGCATCCGATCACCGGTTCGCTCTTCATCCGGGCCTGCAGCGATTGCTTCAACTGGACGGCCGACCTCCCCTTCCTCCGTCAGACCATCGGCCGCATGCGGAAGGCACTCCATTTCACGCTGAACGAGTTCGCGGTCCGCGAGCAGAAACACGTGTGGGTGCGGTGGGTCGGCCATGACGGCCGCAGCGGGCTCGAGCTGCTGCCCGAGGGAGGCGCAAAGCCGCGCCTCGGCCTCGGCGTCGGCAACAACTACTGGGATCTCCTCCCGTTCGGTGGTCACGACGCCTACGCCACGATTTATCTGCACACCGCCCTGCTGCGGATGGCCGACCTCGAGCGTGCCATCGCCGCCCACCCGGCCTGGGGCATTCCCGCCGACGGCGGCCCGTTTTCGGCCGACGAGCTGACGGCGCTCGCCGATGCCGTCCGCGCGGAGTTCCAGCTCCGATTTTGGAGCCCGGCGACGGGCCGCTTCGTCGGTTGGATCGACAGCGAAGACAAAGCTTACGACTACGGCTTCACGATGCTGAACCTCGAGGCGATCGACGCCGGCCTCGCCGCGCCCGAGCAAGCCCGAAGCATCCTCGACTGGCTCGACGGCAAGCGGGAGGTCGAGGGCGACACCTCGCGCGGCGCCGACATCTACCACTGGCGGTTCGGCCCTCGGGCCACAACGCGGCGCAACGTCGAGACCTATGTGTGGGCTTGGAGCCGGCCGGAATCGATCCCCTGGGGTGGCCAGGTGCAGGACGGCGGCGCGGTGCTTGGCTTCAGTTACTACGACATCATGGCGCGTCTCGACGTGAACGGTCCCGACGACGCCTGGCGGCGGCTCCAGGAGATCCTCACCTGGTTTCGCGACGTGCAGGCCGAGGGCGGTTACCGCCCCTACTACGCGAAGCCCGGCCGCGGCACGCTGCAGGGAGGGGGCCCGCCCGGCGGCCTCGGTCTCGATCAGGAGTTTTTAGAGAGCGTGCTCGTGCCGCAGGTGATGCTCTACGGGTTTCTGGGGTTCCGGCCCACGCCCGAGGGCTTCGAGGTCAACCCTCGGCTGCCCGAGGCCTGGCCCTCGCTCACGATCACGGGAATTCACGTGCACGACCTCGTGATCGACGTCACGGCCGAGCGAGGCGGAGCCGTGCGGATCGACCAAAGAGGGGAAGCAGCTCATGTGGATCAATGAGCTGCCTCCCCTTTTTCCATCGCGGCCGGATAGCATCGAAGCAGTGTTCCCGCCCCGCGACCCATCCACGCTGCCAGCCACCGGAGCCTCAGCGATGCCGTGTCCCTCATCCGGAGTGTTTCGCGCGCTGATAGCGCTTGTGCTCGCTGCCACCGCGATCGTCGCGCAGGCCGCGCCGGTGCCCGAACTCCGCTACGCCGGCGAACTCATCGCCTACCCCGGCCCGTGGGCGTTTCAGCTGGGCAAGCCCAACCTCGTGCTCGTCAACGATCAGCAACTCGACGATCTCACCGATCCGGACAAGCCGGTGAATCTCAGCCTGACGGGCGAGCCTTGCGTGGAGTCTCTTCGGCAACTCTGCGAGCGCTCGCGGGCCGCGGGATTCCGCACGGTGATCCTCGCCCACGACCACTTCTTCAGCCAATATCGCCAGCCGACCGAGGCCGCGCCCCGGGCCTACCTGCCCGACACCGACGCCGCCATCGAGCGCATCGGCACGATCAGCCGCTTCGCCGCGGAGTATGGGATCGGCCTCGAACTGAGCCTCTTGAGCCCCCTGGAGATCGGCCCCGGCTTTCGCACGGCCACGGGCGAGTCTGGGCAGTGGATGCACTACCGCAAGGGCCTTCGTGACACGACGAGCGGTGCCTACAGCGTGGCCCTGTGGCGGCAGCGCCGCTGGACCAATAATAAGGGGCCGGTCGCGCTCGAGGATGCCGGGATCCGCGTCTTCGCCTTCCGCGAGCGCAAGTTGCGTGGCACCCCGCACAAGGTCGTCGATCCAAATGAGATCGTCGAGATCACCGAGACGGCGCAGGCCGAGGTGTTCGAAGGGCTCGTCCACAAAGCCGGGACGTTCGAGGCCGTGCGGGTGCGGGTGCACGGCCGCGGCCGGGCCGACCTTGCGGGGTTCAACCGCGTGCTGGTGGTGCAGCAATACCGCACGCCGGAGCTCGACTATTTTAGCCCGCAATCGCTGCCCTTCCTGACGGGTCTCGTCGATCGCTACGTCGACGCCGGGGTGAAACTGCACGGTCTCTACAGCGACGAGATGCACATCCAGCAGGACTGGCATTACTTCTCTCACCACGACCACGGCGAGTTCGCGGTGCGCTACGTGACGCCCGCGCTTGGCGCACGCTTCGCGGAGCTCTACGGCGAGCAGTATCGCGACTTCGCGAAGTGGCTCGTCTATTTCACCTACGGCCAGGAAGACTTCGTCGGCGATCTGGGGGCGACGGCCGGCGCGGGACACGTGTGGGGGGAAACGCCGGAGGCAGTGGCCGACACCGCGCTCTTCCGCGCCCGCTACTACCGGCTGCTGCAAGACACCGTGGTCGATCTGTTCACGGAAGCGAAGCACCACGCGGAGGCCCGCGTCGGGCACCGGCTCGAGGCCCGGGCCCATGCCACCTGGGCGCAGAGCCCCACCATCGACCGCTGGGACACGCTTGGCGAGCCCCCCCAGCGGCACCACTACGAATACACGTCGAACTTTGTCTGGTCGAACACAGTGCAGCAGGCCGCCTCCGCCTGCTCCGACTATTTCAAATGGGGCGACTACCTCACGGGCAATGGCAACGACCACGCCGAGGGAGGCTGGCTCGATCGCAACTACTACGGACTTGCGCTCGCCTGCAGCCTCGGGATCATCAACGAACTGCCCTACGCCTACGGCGCGCACTGGGGCATGCCCGGGGAACTCCACCGCCGACGCCAGGCAGTGGCCGACGCCTACGGCGTGGGCAGCTCCACCGTGCATGGCCTCGTGCAGAACATGCAGCACCGCGACGTTGACGTGCTGATGCTCTATCCGCTGAACCTCGTCGCCAGCGAGGAGCGGTTTGGCAGTTGGATGACGCAATACGGCTACGCCAACCTCATCACGCAGGAGAAGCTCGCGGCACTCGGCGAAGTGCGCGACGGGGCGATCCACCTCGCGGGGCGGAAGTTCACCACGCTGGCCGCGCTCTTCGAGCCGTTTCCCAGCGAACGGCTCCTGGCGATGATGCGGGAACTCGTCGCACAGGGCGGGAGGGTGGTGTGGTCGGGGCCGCCGCCCGTGCGCACCTGGGAGGGGGGCGATGCCCGAGGCCCGTGGCAGGATCTCATGGGGGCCGACTTCAACCCCCGGATCGATGGTGGCCTCGTCGCGCCCGGAAAAACGGTTGCCTTCGAGGGCGTGCTTGGAAACGTCCCGCCGCAGGCCGTGCTCACGCATTTCCTCGTGGACCGCGTGCACCCGCTCGTGCCGCGGGCGGAGAGCGCCGTGGCGGCGCGGCTCTTGAACGACGTGGTGGGCGTGCACCGCACGCACCCCGGTGGCGGCCAGACGCTCGCCCTGGGCATGCGGCCGCGCGATGATCAGTCGGCGAGCCTGGGGCAGGATGTCGCCACCTGGTTCCACGTGTTGCGGTCCCTCGGGGCCTACG
>Ga0304730_1002321_pt1 | contig 13718 bp, 8 predicted proteins | sample M_130628_MF_Meta_FD_190474 | JGI IMG/M metagenome (GOLD analysis project Ga0304730, IMG submission 190474) | Freshwater microbial communities from Lake Montjoie, Canada to study carbon cycling - M_130628_MF_MetaG (v2) (version 2) | ecosystem: Environmental > Aquatic > Freshwater > Lake | place...
TTGCTTTTTTTTTTTTATCAATATAATATACTACTTTATTTTCTTTATCATAGTAGTCAATATATTTTTTCTTTTTTTCTTCCAAATCAAATATATAAAAAGCATTGCCAATTTTGCCAATATTATTAGAAGGAGTAAATAACACAGGTGAAATATTGTTATATTTTCCAAGAGTAAATATTGTTTGTTCATCTACAAAGTTATATTCTAATTTTAAAACAAAATCTTCTAATATATTTTTGGTATTATTTTCTTGAACAATATATATATTATATATATATGAATCATTATTAACATCAATATTAAAATTTACAATATCATTAATATCTGTGCATCGTGTTGCTTTATTTGCTATACGATATATATAATCGCGATATAATATATAAAACGTGCCGCAAATTATAACTAAAAAAAGTATATTAATAAATATTTGATAATATGAAATTTTTATATTGGCTATAATGAATAATTCATCCATAGATTCTATAGATTTTTCATCAATATTTTTAAATACACTTTTAATATCATTAATAAAATAATTAGTATAACTCATATATATAATATATATCTTAATTATATATTATATATTATATATTATATATTATTAAAATTTTTTTGCTGTAATTTTGAAAAAATTATATAATCTATTATTGTTATTGGATAATTTTTATTTTTTGAATATTCTTTTGTAAATTTTATTAATTCGTTTGTTGTATATGAATTTATAATTTTTAAATTATTATTTACAGCAAAATATTTATAATCATTACTATTTATTTGTAAGCTAATATCATTGATGATATCAGAACTCATTTTTTTAAGATCGTAATAATTATATTTAAAACTATTAATAAAATTGGGTTTATTATTTAATTCTAAAGCTTTTATCCCTTTCTTGGTGTTAATCAATGTAGAATATTCAACGGCAATCTTATTATATTTACTTAAATCATCTTTTCTATTAGTTTCTTTAAGTAATTTATAGTAGCTATCTTTCTTAATTTTTAATTCTTTTATATTATCATTTATAGCAATATAATCACTGATATTATAGATAAAAACTTCATCATTGCTTATGGAGTTAACATAATTATCACCATATTTAATATTAGTTTCCATTTTATTAAAGTCATATGTTATCTTTATAATATATTCTTCTGGTTTCTTAATCATCCTTGTATTTAATATAATTATAGTATAAACAAATGGTATTTCATTGTAATAATTTTCATCTATAATTTTAGAAATATTGTTACATTTTGAATTTTTCTTAGCAGTTTTATATATAGTATCCCAATATATAAATATACCAAATATTAAAATAATACATAAATATAATACGGAATATAATAATCTATATATTTCTTTTTTTTGAGTTATAATATTAATAAGTTGGCACTGAAAAACTTCCATATTCTTAATATATTATTTTAATTTAATATTTTAATTTGATATTTATTATATAAATAAATAACTTTTATTTAAATTAAGCATTTCCTCAATATCTATATTTGGCATTTTAAATTCACCTACTGTGTCTGGGCGTAATATAGTCATATTTCTATAATAATTAGCCGATTCTCTGTGCTTTATTGATTTAAAAGATTCAGTATAAAACATATCATCTTTTCTTTCGGTAATATAATTTTTTGATAAATCATAATCAATATATTCTTTGTGCTTTGGAGTAGCAATAGTTGCTACAGGCTCTTTGTTTTTAAAGCTTTCTTCAAATCTTCGTTGCGCAGCTTCTGCTTCTTCAGATGTTATTACTGTTCTAAATATATCAAGAATAAAGTTAAATACATCTTTATTTTTTTCTAAAAATGTTCTGTCAAAGAACCATGTAAAAAATCCCATTTCATTTAATTCTTGCCACGGGGACATGTTAGCAAATGGATTAAAAAATATTATTTTTTTTATCATTAATCCAATAAGCCACAGTAGTAATATTATAACAAGAACAAAGAAAACAGTACATAAAAATACAATATATATAATATGAAAAGGATGAAAATTAATAAATTCATATATTAAAAGTAATGGCCACATAACAGGTTGATTCCAACTAAATGTATAATTTATAAAAGGTCTAAATATAGCTGGAGGGATAGAAGTTAAAAAAGTAAATGCTTTAAGAAGATAAAAATGTATAAAAATTAAACATATAATTAAAACTATATATATAATTATATATACAGCATTTACTTTCAATTCTTTTCGTTTCATTCGTATTTATTATATTAAAAGATGATTTTATAAATAAATTCTTTTCTTTTTATAAATTATGCCATAATATTCTTTTATCTCCATAATGCTTTCATAATATATGAATATGATATTATTACATATCTCATCATATGTATCCTCATTATCACATCTATTGAAATATTTATCAAATACTTCCATCATTCTATCTTCAAAATATTCGTCAGTATCTTTCAAAATATTGTTATATTCTTTGATAATATTTGATTGAAACTTATAAATAGATGTCTTATTTATAAATTTGTTAATATCTATATTTGTTTCAATGTAGTTATTGAGGTTGTAGTAAAATGACATTAAGAAGATGATTTGCTGTGCGGCTTAGCTTAGCTTAGCTGCTTTTTAATTTAATTGCGGTAAGAATTATTACCTATAGTACCTATAATCAATTTTCTTAAATTTTATATTAAAAAGAGAACAAATTTTATATAAAAATTGATTATATATTATTAAATTAACTAATAATATATTATTATGTCTGCCAAAAAGATATGTATTAATAGCACAACGTCATATTATACAGGAAAAGAACAATCACCATTACATTTTGGATTATCAGCGGAAGGATATGAAATTAATTCAATAATGGAAGGTTTTGATAAAGAGCTATGGATAGTTGAAGTACGCAATAATAAAAAGGTATGGACAAAAAAAGAGCACATTAACAAGATGACATATGAAATTCCTTTAATTAATGAATTTATTGATACGAATAAACTTGAAACAGACAAGGAACATGTAAAACATACTGTAGATGTGTCTCCGAATGTAATTGATTCTTCGCTTCAAGATAATACTGATATATCACAAAATAATCTTACCACATTACATAGTAACAATGATGATAATTCTAAAATTAAAGTAAAATTAAGTAAAACAATTAAACCGACTGACTATACTTTATTTATAACATATCGTATTCATCAATTAAAAAGTATATCAACTGATAATAAAAAAAATTATGATAACGCAAGAGAAGAATGGAAAGAATATAAGAAGAATCCTGATAAGTTAAAGGCAATAATGGTAGAAGCAAACAATTTCTCAAATATTAATTAAATATTTAAATAAAAATTGATTTATTATTATTTAAATATTTAATTAATAATAAATATAATCAATGAATACAATTTATTTGAATAAGAATAATATTATTCTTATAGATAGTAGTTATTATGTATTTCATAGATATTTTGCTACTTATAGATGGTTCTCTTTTCAAAATATTGATATTTCGGTAGATGATATTATTGAAAATGAAGTATTTATTACAGCATTTTACAAACATATTAATAATGATATCAAAAAAATTTGTAAAAAATGGAATACTAATAAAGATAATATTGTATTTTGTGTTGATTGCCAGAGGACTGAAATATGGAGAAATGACATATATAATACTTATAAAGCAACAAGAACGCAAAAAAATAATTTTAATAAAAAAATATTTAGCATATTTAACGAATATATTGACACATTAAATTTTAAATATATATCACAAGATAGATTAGAAGGCGATGATGTTATTTATTTATCTCAAAAGATGATTAAATCGCAATTAGAATTATCAAAAAATTATGACATTGATATTATTATTATTACAAATGATAATGACTTTTTACAATTAGTTGACAAACGTGTTCATATATATAATATGCAGTTTAAAGAGCTTATGAAGCGTGGTTATAATAATCCTAAAATTGATCTATTATTTAAAGCAATTTATGGAGATAAAAGCGATAATATTCCAAAGATTGGTTTAGGAATAACTAAAGAAAAAGCATTAATGCTATCCAATATGCAAGATAATGAAAGAGAAAAATATATAAAAGAATGTGGATATGAAGAAAAATATTTATTAAATATGATGTTAATATCTTTTGAAAATATACCAAAGGAATATAAAGAAAAATTTAGTAATAATGTTAAAATAATATTAGAGTAATAAAAATATAAAAACTAATGTAATTCCATTTCTTGTTCACCTACAGCTAATTTAATTTTATTATATATAAATTTTTCTCTTTCAGCATGATTGTCTTCAACACGAAATCCAAAAATATCTAATGTATACATGCATGTATGCGAAAGAGGTAAATTATTAATATTTATCCCTACTCCAGATTTATAACCATATTTATAACATATTTTATATGGTTGAGTTTTATCATAATATGTTAAACCTGTCCAGAATCGTAGTAATTTTTTAACAAAATTAATGTGTTCTGTTTCTGTTTCATCTTGTCTCCTTTGTATAATAATATTTGATATATATCCTTTTAACTCATCACATCTTTCTTTTTGTTCAGCATCTGACATCTTACTACCAGTATAAACACCTATAAAAGAATTAGGTGTATACTTTATCTCCATGTATATTTCTAATTTACTTACAAGTTCGCGTAAAATTGCTATAGTTAATTGCTCATTTGTAATTAAAAGACTTAGTTGTTCTATAGTAATTTTTTTTCTATATAGGAATTTTCTTATTTCATTACTAAAACCACCAAATAAGGAATCATATCTCTTTTTCATACTTTTTTCCGAATTAATTTTTTCTTTAACTAAACAATTTTTAGCTACCACATGTTTTGATAATTGAAGAATAAACTTAATACAATTATCTTTATTTATTTCTTCTCCACTTGATTTTTGTGATGCTTTGCTGACAGCATATATGTCGTTAAAGAATATATATGATTTAGATATATTATCTATTTTACTATTTTTGCTAATCATATTTATATACGATGTAGCATTATGAAAGTCTCTTAAGTAAAAATATAACATATCATACTTATTTAATTCATACGGCTGGTTTATTAATCCAGCTAATATATATGTTGAAAATTGCTTTGGTAATCCAATCATTTCATTTACTACTGTAAGACACAATAGTTTCCCTATTACAAAATATATATATTCATAATCTCTCTCTGTATTAAATTTTGAAATAGATGTATGTGTTATATATGCTTCTATTACCTTTCTAAAATTTTCATCAGGTTCAAAGTTAGGATTAATACAGTATTTATTATTAATAATCTCATTAGGGGATATAAAAGGTCTTGTAAGATGTTCATCATCACAAAATAATTCTTCAAATAACTTTGTGAAAAATTCACGCTTAGGACCTCCCGCATCTATAGCATCTTTTCTATTTTCATTTAATTCATCATCAATTTCATATATATATACATAAAATTCATTAAAATCATGTATAAATATATCTCGTAATTCCTCATTATATATTTTATTTTTTATATCTTCATAAAATATTAATAGAGATGCTAAAGCACTATCTTGATAATAATTAATTACATATTTTTTTGTGTGGTTATCTTCAGAATAAAAGTAATCTTCAATTAAATTTCTAATATCTTTTATACACATAAAGGAGTCCTTATTATATTTTTCACATTTTTCAATCATTTTATTTTTGAATTTCTTATATTTTTTTCCTATATCATTTGTTTCATCATCATATATATTATTAATTGCAATACACATTTTAGTATTAATATCTTCTATATATTTACCTCTGCTCGCAGGAAATTTTGGTTTATCAGCAATTGTTAAAAGCTTTTCTTTAATTTTTATTACTGAATTCATAAATTTTATTCCTTTAGAAGTAATATTTATAGGTGTAATATCATAATCGTATAATAGTGCTTGTTCAAATATAATATTATATTCGGGGCTATCTGTTTTGAATATTTTATCTGGAATTATTGGATCTCTATTTGGTTGATTAGCCCATCGTAAGCAATCTGCTATAGTATAGTATTTATTAATAGAATATTTTGAATTTCTATTTGTAATAACAACATTACTTTTACTTTTTGAGTTAAATACAAAATCACTAAAACTCTTATCAGCAACAGCCTTATAATAATTTGTAATTTTAATATAACTATTTTTAGCAATTGCTGTAGTAATACCAAATCTCACTAAATCTTCCTCGCTAAATATAAAAGATGAAGGAGAATTATTATTCGCATCATTTAATTTTAATAATGCTTCTGTTAATTTTTTATTAATAAATTCAATACCTTCTTTTTTAATTCCTTCTCCTTCTCTTGGGTGTCTGACACCTATCCTTTTCCATTTTAATCCAATTTTACTGGAACTTGTTCTATTTACAACAGGTATATCAGGTATATAATAGGTTGCAATTTCAATATAACTATTTTTTGTAATTGCTGTACTACTGCCAATTTTTTCTAAATCTTCCTCAGTTAAAAAAATATAAAAAGGAAGTTTACTTGTTGAAGTTGAACTTATTGATTTTATAACAGCAGACATTAATTTTTCATTAATAATTTTAATACCACCTTTAGGATGTTTGGTGCCAATATTTTTCCATTTCAACCCAATTTTATTATAAACTATATTTTTTTCTTCTTTTTTCTTTGCGTATTGTGCTTCTTTGTCAATAATATATTTTTCTAACTGGTCTCTTGATTGTGCTATTTTTTTTTCTTTTTTTAATATTTTTTCTATTATATTTGTAAGCGCCAATATAATATAATATCCGCGCGAGGTTATCATGCGTGGTATTAATTTAGTATTATATTGATAACTTATACATAATAGACGATTGTATATCGGCGAATCTATTAATATTCGCTTAAATGTTCGTGGGTTAATAATCGGCAATGTTACCCATTTTTTACATTCTTCATATGTAAAACCATTGAGAACATTATCATCGGTAATAACTCTATGTTCATAATAATCATTAAAATAAGGTTCATCTAAATCTTTTATCGCCTTTGTTAATTCCTTGCCAATCAATAACCCCGCCCCTTCTGGTAATCGTATTTTATCCTCTCTCTTCGTGTTTTTGTTCCATACCAATTTATAATAGAAATTTATATAATCACCATTATTTTCATTTCTGTTCTCAGAGTAAGTTTTTGTTCTTATATCAAATTTTATCTTCTCTACAAAATCTCGTGGAATTGTATCTTCTACAATATTTTTAAAATATTTTATAAAAAATATTTTAAAAATATCATATCCTATAAAAGAATATTCTTTAGTAAAATTAAATAATTCATTTGAAATCTTCTTAATTAATTCGGCATTCTTAAAATTGTCTGATTTATTATAATATGAAAGGAATCCTATTGCCAGATCTGGATTAAACTCAGTCTCTAAATTTATAAGTTGCACGTAGATATTATTAATAAAATTACTAATTACACCTTCTATAGTATCATAATTATTTTCTTTCAAAATGTTTTGTATAGAAGATTCATCATGTTTTTTTCTTCGCAAATAGACATCAATAGGAACTGTTATACGAGCTTTCGCACCTTCTGTAGCATCTTTTAAAATATTATTTATTAATTGTCCATTCATAACCTCATTTTGAAGATCAACAAGAAACTTCATAAAAACTTCAAAAATATAATTATCAACATCTTTTTTATCAACATTTTTCTTTGACATAAGCTCTTTTTTATATTGATATTCCTTAACTAATTTTTTCTTCTTCTCATTCATTAAAATAATATCTCTTAATTGTCTTTTTCAACCTGATTTAAACCTTTATATGATGATGATGATGATACATCAAATGAATCCTTTGCTTTTGGTTTTTTATATGACATAATATCATTTATTTCTAATTTTTTATCAAATGATTCCACATCATGATTTAGAAAAAAATCATCATTCTTTTTCATTAACTCAAACCTTTCTTTAACTTTTTTAATAATTCTACGCAATTTATAATAGATACGCTTATTGCTAATAGGTTCTATAATATTTAAAATAAAAGACAATTCAATATTATATTGTATTGAACTATATATTAATTCTATAAATATATTACTTTCTATATCTATTTTATTATTTGTTCGTGGGTCTACTAAAATATTGTTTGTCCATTGTTCACATTCATATTTTGTAAAAGGTATATCTATATATTCATCTATATATTCAAAATTATCTTTTATTTTATCATTCAAAGTATATAATCGCAGTGTTTTATTTTTTTGATATTCATTAATTTGTTCTATTATTTTTGGTCTTAGAGCAGAATTATAAAAACATGCATCTTTAACTGTATTAAAAATTTTTTTAGGATTATCTAAATTATTATCAAATATAAATCTTCGTTTGTTTGTTTTTTTATTTACAAGAGGAGAAATAGTGGGATCTTTTATCCATAATAAACATTGCTCATCAGATAAATTTAATGGCATTATATAGAATACTCTAATATATATATATAGTAAAAAAAATAATTAAAAACAATATTATGTATTATGTTCTTGTTTATTATACTTTACATGCTAAATATTTACACAATTAATTAAATTGCTACTTCTAATTTTTTTATATGTTCTATCTTTTTTTTATCATGATTGGACATATAATACCACGATTTCTTTTCTGAATCCCAACGACACCCAAGATTCTTACATTCCCCTTTTTTAGTAAAGGGTATCTTAACATATACTTTTGTATGTATTTCTGTATCACTTTCAGACTTTTGTTCTATTTCAATGATTTTATTTTTATTGTCTTCTGATATATTATCCTCATAATACCATTTGCTACAGCTTAAATCCCATTTTGCTCCTAACTTTTTAATTTCATCTTTATATTCATATTTAATATTAATATAATGTTTATCATATTTTGTTGTCTCTTTAATATTTGAAATTAAGGTATGATCTATACTATCTGTTATAGAAACAGTAACACCTACAGCTAAGTTTGCTAATCTGTCTGCTTCAGCATTTCCTATAGAATGTTCATCATTTAAACCTGTATGTGCTTTTATGTGATGTATATCAATATATTTTTTGGATGGTATATATATTTCTTGAATTCTTTGAATTAATTTTAGATTAGGAGGAACTTTACCTGCACTTGTTTTCCAATCATTTTTAGATAGCTTAACACCATATGGTCCAGCACATTTTATTACATATTCAGAGTCTGTATATATATTAATTTTATTTGATGGTGGTGGAGTTTTATTTAATTCATCATACATTATTTCTATAGCGCGAATAAATGCGGTTAATTCACCTGTATTATTAGTTTGCTTTCCAACTACACGAGCATACTCATTGCGTTTATCATCATTATTAAAATAAACTCCATAACCAGCAATGGCATTTGGATAACCATTATTAATACAGGAACCGTCTATATAAATGTTAATTATTTCGTTGTTTGCTGCTTCGCACATTATGTATTAATATATACTTAATATAAGATTATCAATTTTTATATAATATCTTGTATTTATTTACAATAATTGTAGTGAATTACTATCTGCTAAGTATTAATATATATATATATATTAAATATTATAACAAATGATTAAGTGTATTAATAGTAATATTGAAATATATAGTGAAAATAATTATAATTCAAATAATTGGAGCCTTATTAATAATGATGGTGTATTTAATATATTTAATAATTCTCTAAATAGTGTTAATTTTTGTATATTACAAAATGGAAATGTAGGTATTGGAAGCACCTCTCCAAAATCAACACTTGATATTGTAGGCACTGTTAATATACTTGGAACAACAACATTTAGCTCTAACATAATTATTAGTAATGTAAATAGAATAACACCAATCGTACAATTTGGAACTAATGCTAATCCACAAAGTAATATATATATAGTAGGAGGTTCAAATGCTCGCATTGGAATAGGTAGTTCATCTCCAACAGCATCTCTTGATATAGTCGGAACAGCTAATATTTCAGGTTTAATAACAGCAAATGGAGGTATAAGTATGCCAGAGGGAACCTCTCTAAATGTAGCAAATATAGTAGCAAATACTATAAATACAACAAATTTAAATACCGGTCTATTAAATGTTTCTGGTTTAATAAACGCAAATAATGGTATTATTGTTCCAACTGGGTATGCTATACTTGCTAATGGAGGTATATATACATCAACATTGGTTGCCACAAATTTAATAAATGCTACTAAAGGTATTATTGTGTCTTCAGGTAATTTGCTAACAGCAAATGGAGGAATAAATACTTCCAATATAATTGCTTCTGATTTAATAACAGCAAATGGAGGGCTTACAATACCTACTGGAAAATTATTAACAGCAAATGGAGGAATATCAACAACTACATTAGAAACATCAGGAACTATAACAGCAAAAGCAATAACAGGTACGGTTCCATTTGTTCAATTTGGAACTAATACTAATGCTGTTAAAAATATATATTTTGCTGGTGGTGGTAGAGCAAGTATTGGCATAGGTAGTTCAGAACCGGTTGTTTCTCTTGATGTTGTTGGTGATACTAATATATCTGGTGCGATGAATGTAAATAATATAACAGCAAATACCAGTATATCTGCTAATACTGGCATATATTCAAGCACAATAATTGCGGGAGGATTAATAACAGCAAATGGTGGTATTACTGTTCCTTTAGAAAAGCAAGTTATAGCAAATGGAGGAATTGTAACATCAACAATAAATGCGTCAGGATTGATAACCGCAGATAATGGAATAACAGCAACATCGTTAAATACAATCGGATTTGTAAATGCTAATGGCGGATTAACATCAGCTACTATAGTAGCGTCCGGATTAATAACAGCAAATGCTGGATTAAATGCGTCGTCAATTACTTCATCTGGGATAATAAATGCTAATGCTGGATTATCAGCTACAACAATAAATGCAACTTCAGCAATAACTGGAACTACTATAGAAACCAGTGGAACAATAAAAACAAATAGTGGATTAATTACTACAACAATTAATGCTTCTCAGTTAATAACAGCAAGTAATGGATTAGTTGCATCTTCAATAAATACTACTGGTAAAATTATAGTAGAATCTGAAATATCAACAACACCTATAGTTCAATTTGGAACTAATATAAATGCTACAAGTAATTTATATTTTATTGGAGGAAGTAATGCGCGTATAGGAATTGGTAGTTCATCTCCAAATGTTTCTCTTGACATTGTTGGTGAAGCTAATATATCAGGTATTATATCTGCGAATGGAGGAATATCAGCAACTACAATTAGTACGTCTGAGTTAATATCTGCTAATAATGGAATATTTGCTTCGTCAATAAATGTTTTAAATAATATACTTTTATCTTCCTCAAACGCGACAACTCCAATAATACAAATTGGTAATAATACAGATACTACAAGTAATATATATTTTATTGGAGGCGGAACATCTTGTATTGGAATTGGAAGTAGTGCTCCTCAATATGCTCTTGATATTATAGGTGATGTTAATATTACTGGGAATTATAAAAAAGATAATAGAGATGTTATTACTGATACTTCTAATTATATATTATCAACAAGCAATATAATTCTTAATTATTTAGGAGATTATTTACCTTATACATGGATTATTAATAGACAAACATTAGATTTAAATTATACATTGGGAAATGTAGGTATTGGAGTAACTGATCCTCATAAAAAATTACATATTATACATCCAAATGGTGAATTAATAAGAATAGAAACAAATACAAATAATATTGATCAAGTATCAGGTATTGAATTTGGGATACCCGCATTTAATTCAGAAACACGTAGTAAAATAACTTCAAAAACATATCAAGGAGACGCAAGTGATTTGCAATTTAGCACTGTATCAGCTACAAATAATTCATCTATTAAAATGGTTATTTCACAAATAGGAAATATAGGTATTGGAACTATTAATCCAATTAATATTTTACAAATTGGAAATGCTGGCAGGCTTCGTATAGCTAATAACATTAGTGATTATACTATTATTGGAACGGCAGATGTTAATAATAATACTAATACAAAGATTGAATTATCTGGTAATACACGTAATGGTGATTCACAAGGTGGAAATATATCGTATGTTGCTACAAATATAAATGGTCATCATAAATTTATAACTAATTCTACTGAAGAAAAGCTTCGTATAACAAGAGCAGGTAATGTAGGTATAGGAACAACTGACCCAGAGCAATTATTAACATTGTATGGTAACAATTCTAAATTAAAAATAAAAAATAGTTTAAATAATTTGGTTTCTAATAAATCAGTTGCTATAAATTTAGAAAATGGAGTAGGTTCAGAATGGATAATAAGCAATTCTAATAATAATTTGGCTTTTGATTTTAATAATAATTTAGAAACCTCTAATAGATTTATTATAGATGGTATAACAGGTAATATTGGAATTGGGACGCCATCATATATATATACTGAAGGAGATATTAGGGATTATAAATTAAATATTGTTGGAAATATTAAAGTTGCTGGTGACATAATACCAAGTAGTAGTAATATTTATAATTTAGGTTCTACTTCAAATAAGTGGAAAGACTTATATTTATCTGGAAATAGTATATATTTAGATGATTTAATAATTTCAAGAGATTCTAATGTTAATTTGAATATTAAAGATTTATTAGGAAATTATAGAAATATTAATGTTAGTAATATTCAATTTAACAATAGTAATATTAATTTGACTATTGGTATTGATATTAATGGTAATATTGTATTTAATACTTCTAATAAAATTTACTATCCTGTAACAACAACTAATATAAATAATACAGAGCTTTTAGATAATGTTAATAATATAATTATTAATACATCTAATTATGCTATAGAAACAAGTAATATAATTTCTAATAGAATAACAAATTTAAATAATTATCAATCCAATTATGTATTATCAACAAGTAATATTATTTCTAAAAGAATTACTGATTTAACTACTGATATGATTACTGAAAATATAACAGCAACTAATAAATTTATAGTAAATAATAATTATGAGAATAATCTTACAGTTAATGGAACTTTGACTATTAATTCTAATTTAATAGTTCTTGGTGATAGTACAGAACTTAAAACAACTGTATATACAACAGAAAGATTAGAAATAGTTAATGCTAATAATACCTCAACTGCTTTATTGGTACAACAAAATACTAATGATAGAGATATTTTTGTTGCTTCAAATGTTGATACTGTAGTTTTTAAAATAGCCAATAATGGAGATGTTAATATTAATGGCATTTATAAAAAAGATAACAGAGATGTTCTATTAGATACGAGTAATTATGTATTATCTACGAGCAATTATTTAATAAATAAGGCAGATATGAATGATAGTAATAGTAGCAATTATGTATTATCTACAAGTAATATTTTACATAATAAATTATCTTTTTTAGATATTAAATTAAAATTATTAGTATTAAAAGTTGATCTAAATGATGTCATTAGTAGTAATTATGTAATAGCTACATGTAATATTTTAGTTGCAAAAGCAGATTTAAATGATGCTAACGCAAGCAATTATGTATTCTCTACTAATAGTAATTTAAGCGAACGCTTATATGTTCTTGATCAACTTACAAGTAATATTGTAAATAATAGTATATCATCTTTAAATATTAGTACTACGCTTAAT
>Ga0304730_1002323_pt1 | contig 13707 bp, 10 predicted proteins | sample M_130628_MF_Meta_FD_190474 | JGI IMG/M metagenome (GOLD analysis project Ga0304730, IMG submission 190474) | Freshwater microbial communities from Lake Montjoie, Canada to study carbon cycling - M_130628_MF_MetaG (v2) (version 2) | ecosystem: Environmental > Aquatic > Freshwater > Lake | place...
CGGGTGCAGGAGCCAGGCGATGCGTTCGACTTCGGGCGACCAAGCCTCGGGGCCATCCTTGGCGAGTTCGGCCTTCACGGCGGACCAGACGGCGTCCTGTTTGTTCGCGGAACCGATGCCGAAGGCGGCAACAGAGTTCTTGTCGGAGACGTCCAGACGACGAGCGAGCACGACCAGGATCGGGACGGCCATGTCGGCCGAAACGGCGTGGAGCGAAGTGGCGACATCGCGGCGAACGGCGACATCGGCGTCATTGGCAAGGTGAGCGGCGATGCCCACAGTGTCGTGACCTGCACGGCGCAGCGACTGGAAGGCGAGACGACGTAGCGAAGGGTTCGGATCCTGAAGCAAAGCCTTGACGCGGGCCACGCCTTCTTCGCCGAGATGAGGCAGGAGCCAGACGCCGCGGGCGGCAACATACGGGTTGGCGTCGCGGAGGATCTCCGAGACGACCGGCAGGGACTTCGCACCGAAACCCTTCAGGGCATTGAAGCCGAGGTGACGGACGTTGACGGCCGGATTGCGGAGCACGGCGGCGGCACCTTCAGGCGAGGAGACATCAATCTTCGGGATGACGGACTTGAAGCCCTTGGGAGCGATGCGGTAGATCGCGCCCGTGCAGGTGTCGTCGAGAGTCTGGTGGCCGCCGACGCGGGAGTCGTACCAATCGGCAACGTAGATAGCGCCATCAGGGCCGACGGTGACGTCGGAAGGGCGGAACAGGATGCGCTCGTTCGGCTTCGCAGCTTCCTCGGGGGTCATCTTCTTGAAGTCCGTACCGACGAACTCGCGAGCCGGATTCGAAGTGATGAGGTCCTTACGGGTATCGGCGTTGAGGGCGTAGGTGCCCTTCTGCGCGACGAGCTTGTAAGCGAGGACCGTATTGCGGGACGGTTCGCAGTTCAGGAGCGTGCCTTCCCAGGCCGCACCTAGGGCGCCGTTCTCGTAGACCGCGATGCCCGTAGGCGAGCCGCCGCCGTAGACGTCGCCGACATCCATGGTATCAGGATCATCCTGACGCCAGTGAGCGCGCGGCATCGACTGACCCGGACGCTTGACGGAGTTGTAGCTGGCACCGGAAGGCGTGGTGTAACCAGCCGAACCGTATTCAAGCACGAAGGACGTGCGGCAGCTCTGGGAGTCGTCGTTGTCGCCCTGGAAGAGGTCACCGAGAGAGGACGGGAAGCTTTCGAAGCTGTTACGGTAGCCGTTGCCAAGGATCTCGAGACCCGTGCCGTCGGCATTGAGGCGACCGGAGAAACCGGAAGACCAGACAAAGCCGTCATCGCTCTTAGCGCCGGCGACGGCCTTAGGATCGAAGGGCCACTTGCCGCCGCGCTGGTCGACGTAGTTGCTGGAGATACGGAAGGTCTTACCCGACTTGTCGGAGACTTCGGCGCCACAGTTGCCGGAGTTGATATAGAGTTTGCCATCCGGACCCGCGACGACCGCGTGGAGGGAGTGGTCATGATCCTGGCCGCCGAAGCCGGTGAGGAAGGTCTCCTTCTTGTCGACCGCGGGGTCGAACTTACCGTCGCGGTTCACGTCCGTGAACTTCGTGATGGTCGGGGCGTGCGAGACGTAGACGACGTTATCGATGACGGCGATGCCGAGAGGCGAGGTCCACTCCGGGTCCTGGACGAACGTCTGGACGGAATCGGCGAAGCCTTTGCCCTGGGTGTCGCTCAGCACGATCACGCGATCTCCTTGAGCGCGACGCTTGCCGCCCATGTTGTAGGTACGGTAGTTGACGCCTTCGTTGACCCAGAGACGGCCTTGGGCGTCGAAGTCGATGTTCGTCGGGTTGGCGAGCATCGGCGAACGGGCCCAGAGGGTGACCTCGAGGCCTTCGGGGAGCTGGAAGAGCGCGGCTGGAATAGAACCGCCTTCGGACGGCACGAAGGGAGCAGGCGGAGCCTTATCGGCGGCGACGGCGGACTGAGGCGCGGCGACCAAGGTGGCAGCGGCAAACAGGAAGAAGACGGTGCGGGGCATGACGGGGAGACTGTTTCTACAGCCCAAAGGAACGCAAGTTCCAGCCTATCTTTTCAGCCCCCCACCCTGCCTCTTCAAGCCCACCACTCCCGAAGAGTTGCGAAGTCCTTGCGGGTAGCGTCTAAGGCGACCTTGAGGGCGCCCTGATCCGTGACCTTGCCCTTCAGGTATTCGACGTGGAGGCAGACCGGTCCCGTGTAGCCGGACTTGCGCAGCAGAACCACGGAGTCCTTGCCGACCCGGCCTTCGGCGAGCGGGCAGCCTTCGGCCAGCCTGCCCTGCCAGTTGAAGTTCTTGAAATAGACCATCGAGATATGGTCCCGGGCGACGGCCAGATGATTCGGCCAGGACAGGCCACCCTCGACCATGGCGTGGAAGAAATCGAAGTTCCAAGACAGCTCGTCCGGGCGGTAGTCCCGCATAAGCGTGGCCATGTCCCAGATCGCGGCGCCGACGTTCTTTGGGCCGGAGTGATTCTGGTAGCACGGCAGGATGCCGACCTGCTTGCTGAGCGAGACCAGTTCCTTGAGCCGAGGACGAATCGCGTCGAGTTCGTCCCAGGGGGAATTCTTCCCGGAGTACGGATACCACTTCATGCGGTAACGTGGGATGCCGAGGGCGCGCGCGGTGCGAAGGACTTTCTCGGAGCGGTCCGCTTCGTTCACCTCGTTGATGTCGGAAGTCAGCAGCGTGATCGACACGCCGCACTTCTTGAAAGCTTCGACGAGTTTCGGCAGGTCTTCTTCGACGCGGGCCGGCTCGACATGGCCGCCTTTACGCACCGGAGCTTCGACGCCCTTGAAGCCAAGCGCGGCGACGGTCTCGGCGAGCTGATCGTAAGGCAGGCCGACGAGATGCTTCGTGAAGAGGCTGAATTCAGGGGCTTTCGGCGACGGCGCGGCCGCGATTACCGGTCGGAGCATCGCTCCCGCCATCAGCGAACCGGAGAGACCCAGCATCGAGCGGCGGGAAAGCATCGGCTTACTTCTTGACGATGCGCTTGACCTGGCCGGTGAGCGAAGCGACGAGCACATCGCCGTTGCTCGGATCATAACCGAATCCGGCGATGGTGAAATCCTTGGCCACCTGCTGAGACTCCCACTTGCCGCCTTGTTCACGCAGAGCGAAGATGCGGCCGGAGGCGAAGTCGGCAAAGACGTAGGCACCGGCGATGGCCGGAACACGATCGCCGCGATAGACGACGCCGCCGGTCACCGAGTTGCCGAGCTTGCGATCATACTCATGGATCGGAGCCTTGAAGTCGGAAGGAGTAGCGAGGCCGGGGGCAGCCTTCTTGCCGGAGGCGTCCTTCTGGTTGAAGACGTGGTTAGCCTCGACGTCGTGCCAGCCGTAGTCGCCACCCGAGACCAAGATGTCGATCTCCTCATAGAGGTTCTGGCCGACGTCGCCGGCGAAGCAGGCCCCCGTCTTAGGGTCGAAGGAGAAGCGCCAGGCGTTACGGAGACCGGTCGCCCAGGTCTCGGTCCGGACGGAGCCGGCCTCGAGGGGGCGGCCGCGGTGGGAGGTGGCCGCCACGAAGGGGTTGTCCGCGGGGACGGCGTAGAAGGCCTCGCCCTTGGCATCGGTGATGACCGAGGGGTGGGGGTTAGGGGCGGGGTTGCCGGCCTTCTTGTCTACGTCGATACGGAAGACCGCGGCATGGAAACCCTTGTTGATGTAGCCGGCGTTATCGAAGGCATCGCCCCCGGCGCCACCGTCGCCGCAGCTAATATAGAGGTAGCCATCCGGGCCGAAATGGAGGTCGCCGCCGTTATGGTTACCGGCGGGGTCGAGCTGGGTGATCAGAGGCTGCTCCGAGTCGGCATCCACGGCGAAGGGGTTCAGGCTTGAAACCTTGAAGCGGGAGACGCGCTGATAGAGCTTTCCTTCAATCCTAAGGCTATAATAGACAAAGACTTGCTTCGTTTCCGTCACGCGCGGATGGACGGCAAAACCAAGCAATCCGCACTCCCCGGCAGCATCAAATTTACCGTCTTTGGGGTTAATTTGAAACACCTGCGTCTTGGTCTGCTTCTTGGCCCCCAGGCCGGATACCAGCTGAACTTTACCGCCGAAGTAGGCGCTAGCCTTCTTCTTCTTGTCGGTGGACTTGGCGTCATCGGCGGAGGGAGCGGGGTCGCCCTTCTCGACAACGAAGACGACATCCTTACTGCCCGGCATCGGGGAGATCGCGACTGGGAGGCTGAAGTTCATCTCAGGGAAGGCGGGCTCCAGAGAGACGAGGGCGTCCTGCGCAGAAGCGGAAGACATCCCGACAAAGAGCGAGAACAGGAGGGCGGCGGTCGGACGGAGTCTCATGGTGTGGGGGTGTTCAGGACACCTAAGTCGGAAGGCGGACGCATGCAAAAGATTTTTTGCGGGAGGCAGGGGGTCCGAAGAAACCTGCACCCTGCCCTTATTTTTCGCTGGTTTTCAGCGTACGCTTCGATACTTAATACACCCGCATCACTGCACAACCAACCCATAACCAACATGTCCAAAGCCCTCACCAAGTCCCAAATCGCCGGTGCCATCGCCGAAAAAGCTGAAATCAGCAAGAAGCAGGCCGTCGCGATCCTCGAGATCATCGCTGGCCTCGCCTACAAGAACGCGAAGAACTCCTTCACGCTCCCCGGCCTCGGCAAGCTCGTCCTCGTCCACCGCAAGGCTCGCCTCGGTCGCAACCCTGCCACTGGCGAAACCATCCAGATCAAGGCTAAGAAGGTCGTGAAGTTCCGCGTGGCTAAGGCCGCCAAGGACGCGATCCTCGGCGCCAAGTAATCTCTCGCGAGATTCACGCCAAAAGGCGCTCCGCAAGGAGCGCCTTTTTTGTTGTCTGCGTTTTTGCATGATGCGCGCTACGCCGACAGGCACGGTTTTTCTTGCACGCGTCGACGCTCGCGGAATGAATGCATGTCCGCAATCCGCCCGGGTGGCGAAATGGCAGCCGCAGCGGACTCAAAATCCGCCGCCCTCTAAAGGCATGAAGGTTCGAGTCCTTTCCCGGGCACTTGCGGCGACGATCGTCGGAGGCGCCAACGCTTCCGACGAAACCGCGTTCAGCGCACCCAGATGACAACGCCCGCGAGCGCGGATGACAGCATGAGCGCGAAGAGGAGCACTGATGCGCAGCCGCGATTCGAAAGACGTTCCTTATAAGAAAGCCCGCTGCCAGGAATTCCCACCGTACCGTCGACGCGGTCCTTGCGGACGTTGACCGTCGCGCCGGGCCGGCCGGCCGACAACGAGGCGCCAGTCTTCGAGACATTGATTCGGAAGAATTTCCCGAGCGAGATTGTTTTGCGGAAGCGGAAGAAACCCATCGAGGACACGCTGAGGGGCTCGTCCTCCGGCCGCAAGCCCCGGGCGACCGGCTGGAAACCCGCGTTTCTTATGACACTCTGCAACCCACGGCGGACTTGCTTTCCCCTGCCCCGCCGCCCACAGTGTCGTCAGTTCATTATCAGACGCATTACGAGCAGGACGGGCGAAAGCCGAACCTGCACCAACCGAGCCCCCAAGGGCCGCGGTGGTTATCGGAGCCGAAAGGCGCCGAGATGAGAGCCGAAAGGCTAAAAACACAGTCCCTCGTGGATTGATCGTGATGCGCGCCTCTTTCACCGCCGCCCACCATGATCAACACCAACGATACCACCGCCCGCCCACCCGCACCCAAACTGTCCATCCGCGTCAGCGAGGACAACCGCCGCCATCACCTCTGGAACAATAACGGGACTTGGTGGCTACACTACACCGAGCACCTCCCGGACTTCACCAAGCGCCGCGTTCGCCGCTCACTCCGCACGCACGACCTCGAGCTGGCCATTAGCCGACGCGATGAATGGCTGCAGACGGCCGCGGCCTGATCAGAAGCGGGCGCCGACGCGCGCAGCCAGGCCCCACTGAGCCCCGGGTTGGAAAGAGCCCTGCGTCTCGCCATCGTGCTTGAAGCTGTGCCGCGCGTAGGCCACCCATTCGGCGGACCCGCGCACGAACCACGTGCCGGACTTCTCCAGGAACTGCGTCACGCCGACGCGGATCGGCACTTCGCCAATCGCGACCGCGCGCGAACCGTAACTGCCGTCGGTGAGCACGAAGCTCGCGGTCTCGTAAGCGACCGTGAGGTCGACCGTGGTCGCATGGTCTTCGGTGAGGAAGCCACGGACGATGATGCCGTTCTGTAGGCCGGTGGCGCGTAATTCGACCTCAGCGTATTTGCACGGACGCCAGGTGGCCTTGATATAAGGGATGGGCAGAAGGGAAGACTCGAAGCGATCCTCCAACAGCACGCCGAGCGCGATGTCGGTCTCGGCGTCGGGACGCCAGCGCGCGGCGGCGCCCAGGCCCCAGCGATGCGAGCTGCCGAGGCTCACGCCTTCTTCGGCCGCGAACTCCAAGGCATAGATTAGTTGGACGCCGTACTTCTCATTCCAATCCCATTGACGAAAACCCGTGACCATGACGTCGGTCGTATCGCCATATGAACGGTCCGTTCCGGCGATCGCGCCGCTGAAACGGTGGGCGTACTTATACCATTCGAGGTCAACCGCGCGATCAGGCGTCTGATAGATCAACTCCGCACCCGTGCGAGAACGGCCGAACTCGCCGGTCACGCCACCGGAATGGCTCACTGCATCGGTACCGCGATATTGATAATCTGCGGCGAGCACCCAGTTCTTGACCGGGGCCGGTTCGGCTGCCGATAGTTGTGCGGCAAATAATGCACAAAATAAGGCAGCATGCTCAACTTTAAGCAGGCGTTTCATGGTTAAAAACAAAATTACCTCGAAATCCCTCGAAGGCAAGCGAGTTGCCAGACCTGATTATTTTATGGCACGAATTTTGCTTAATAAAAAGCATTATGCTTATTTCTGCCACCCCTGTTCCTTCCACCGGTGACAATGTCTGGGTCCTGGTGAGTACCGCGCTCGTCCTGATGATGTGTATCCCGGGCCTCTTCCTATTCTACGGAGGCTTGGTCCGCGGAAAAAACGTCCTCTCGATCGCCGCCCAATGCCTGGCCCTCACCGCCATGGGCATCCTCATGTGGTGGGGCTTCGGGTACAGCCTCGTCTTCGGCAAGAGCTACGCCGGCAGTTTAGTCGGGCATATCTTTGGCGGCGGCGAGCATTTTGGTTTTGCTGGACTCGGCTTCACGCCTGACGCGGCCTACGCGACCGGCATCTCTTCGGCGACCTTCGCCCTCTTCCAAGCTATGTTCGCGGCGATCACTCCCGCCCTTATCATCGGCGCCGTCGCCGAGCGCATGAAGTTCTCCGCGGTGATGCTCTTCTCCTTCCTTTGGACGATCCTCGTCTATTATCCTATCGCGCACGCTGTCTGGGGTGCCACCGGCGACTTCTCCGGCATCGCCAACGCCGACGCCGCCTTCAAGGCCGCGGATTTCGCCGGCGGCATTGTCGTGCACATGAGTTCCGGTTGGTCCGCCCTCCTCCTCTGCATCCTCGTCGGCCCCCGTGCTGGCTTCGGTAAACGCCCAATGACCCCGCACAGCATGGTGCTTTGCGTCATCGGCACAGGCCTACTCTGGGCCGGCTGGTATGGCTTCAATGCGGGTTCCGCCTTGGCCGCCGATGGCATCGCCATCCAAGCCTTCCTCACGACGACGCTCGGTGCCGCCACCGCCACGCTCGCATGGGCGGCCGTGGAGAAAGTGCATCGCGGCAAGATCTCCGTGCTCGGACTTTGCTCCGGCGCGATTGCCGGCCTCGCCACCGTCACCAACGCCGCCGGCTTCGTCTCCGCTAGTTCCGCCGTGCTCATCGGGCTGCTCGCCGGAACGATCTCCTACTGGGCTTGCTCGGTGCTTAAGCCGAAGTTCGGCTACGATGACGCGCTCGATACCTTCGGCGTGCATGGCGTAGGCGGCACCATCGGCGCGCTCGCGACGGCTTTGCTCATGAACGCGCAAGCGAATCCGGCGGGTGGTGCGCTCATTTCAAAAGGCCTGCTTAAGGGCCAGCTCCTCGCCATGTTACTTTGCATCGCGGTTTCGCTGATCATGACCTGGATCATCGCGAAGATCGTCGCGGCGACCATCGGTCTGCGTGCGACGGAAGAAGGAGAGGCTCAGGGCCTCGACATTTCGGACCACGGCGAAGAAGGCTATTACCATAATTAAGGCCGTTTTCCTGACCGCCGCCCGCAGGCCTGCTTTTTTTCGAGCAGGCTTGCGGGAGGGTTCAGTTGTTTTTTGAGCACATTCAAGTCTTCGGCTCGAAAGGTGGCGGTTGGCACGGGGGTTGCGAAAGACCTCTCGCCATGAACTCCCTGCTACGAACTCTCACCATCCTCGCTCTGGCGGCAGTGCCCTATCTGTCGTCTGCGCAGAACGCGCCCGCTCCGGCGGCTGCTCCCGCTGTTGAAGCGGCCAAAACCCCTCCGCCTCCGCCGGCTCCCTCGCTTGAACAGCGCATCGCCGGCCTTGAGGCTGCCATCGGCAACGGCGATCCCACCGCCTCGCTCAAGGATGCGAAGGGTGCCATCCCGGCCGGCCTCACCACGCCGACCGTCGGCGTCGCCGCTCCTGGCCATAACGGCTTCATGATGGTCTGCGCCGCCTTGGTGCTCTTCATGACGCTCCCCGGCCTCTTCCTCTTCTACGGCGGCCTGGTCCGCGCGAAGAATATCCTCTCCGTCGTCGCCCAGTGCTTCGGCCTGGCGGGCATGGTCGCGATCCTCTGGTGGGCTGTGGGTTACTCCCTGGTCTTCGGTAAGAGCTTCGACGGCACGCTCCTCGGACACGTCTTCGGCGGCAGCGAGTTCTTCTTCCTCAACGGAGTGACCTCCGCCCCGAACACCGACTACGCTTACTGGATCTCCCAGAACGTTTTCTCGATGTATCAGCTGATGTTCGCGATCATCACCCCGGCCCTCATCGTCGGCGCCATCGCTGAACGTATGAAGTTCTCCGCGGTCATGCTCTTCATGCTCGGCTGGATGTTCCTCGTCTACTTCCCGATGGCCCACGCCATTTGGGGTATCACCGGCGACATGAACGGCGTCTGGAACGCCAAGGCCGCTATCAAGGCGATCGACTTCGCCGGCGGCACCGTGGTTCACATGACCTCCGGTTGGTCCGCGCTCCTGCTCTGCATCATCCTCGGACCCCGCATCGGCTTCGGTAAGAAGTCCATGACGCCCCACAGCATGGTGCTCTGCGCGGTCGGTACCGGTATGCTCTGGGTCGGCTGGTACGGCTTCAACGCCGGCTCGGCTCTCGCCGCCGATGGCGTTGCCGCTCAGGCCTTCACTACCACGACGCTCGCCGCTGCGGTCGGTGCCTTCACCTGGGCTGCCCTCGAATGGATCATCCGCAAACACGCCAGCGTCCTCGGCTTCTGCTCCGGTGCCGTCGCCGGCCTGGTCGTGATCACGCCCGCCGCAGGCTTCGTCTCCGCCAACTCCGCGGTCCTGATCGGCGTCCTCGCCGGTGTGGTACCCTTCCTGGCGGTCGTCTACCTGAAGGCCAAGCTCGGCTACGATGACGCGCTCGATACCTTCGGCGTCCACGCAGTCGGCGGTACCCTCGGTGCTATCGTGACCGGCATCTGCGCCACAACCGACGCCAACGGTAACCTCGCCACCAACCTGAAGGACATCATCGCAGGCAAGACCCTCTACATCGAACAGTTCAAGGCGATTGGCGTCACGCTGATCATCTCCCTGGTCGCCACCGCCATCCTCGCCTACGTGGTGAAGGCTCTCATCGGCCTCCGCCCGACCGAAGAAGAAGAGGCCCGCGGTCTGGATATCTCGGACCACGGCGAAGAAGGCTACAGCCACAACTCGTAAGCCCCCCTCAGAGGTAGCAGGCTCGCAGGCCGTCCGACACCGGACGGCCTGCTTCTTTTTAGGGGTAATCTGACAGCAGCGTTTTCACTATATTATTGCCCTTTCTGAGATGCTGACAGCAGAATGTCTCTATTCCAAGCCATGCTCAAGCTATCCGCCCAACTGAACGACGAGGAATTCCTTGGCACCGCCGAGGACCTGGCCGCCTTCGTCTCGGATAAACTCGCCTCCCTCGGGTTCGGCGATCGCCACCGCTCGACCGAACGCCTGGTGCGCTTCTACGCCTACGAAGGCCTGCTCTCCAAGCCGGAGCGCGCCCCGGACGACCGCCGCAAGGCGAACTTCGGCCCCCTTCAAGTCAGACAGCTACTCCTGGCTCGTCTCCTCGCCGAGCGCGGCTGGGACCTCGACCGCATCCGTACGCTCCTGCACGACAACCGCGAAGTCTCGCAGCTCAATAAGCTGATCGACGAATTAGCCACGCCCACCGAGGCCGAAAAGCTCTTCTTCCGTACGCGCAGCAGCGACGCCGATACCCTTTCTGAACCCTCTCCCGTCCGGTCCTATAAGCCAGACCGCAGCCTCTCGCCCGTTCTCTTCTCGGCCCGCGATAGCGAAATGCCGGACATGTCATCGCCCAAGTTCCGCCGCAAGACCAGCTACTCGACAGTCCAGCAGCTCAGACAGATCGCCGATAGCGAAGAAAGCCCCGCCGAAGCCCTTCGCATGATGATAAAAAAGGAGATGGCGCGCGACGACCTCACCCCGGCTGCCCGCAATCTCTTCGAACAACTTCTGGCCTTCAACCCCACCACCCGGGGGGACGAACCTAAGACGGAAAGGTGGACCAAACTCCGCTTAGCCCACTGGTGCGAAGCCCACTTCAATATCGACAGTCGGATCACACCCACGAAAGACGAACTGCAAGAGATTGTGGATAATTTCAGCAAGGCATTGATGAACAAGTACTTATAATTATGACAGTAACTTTCGTGTGCTAATTACAAGAAAGTATCTCTGGTGGTGTTGACATTTTAAGAGGGGTGGCACATAGTGGAGGCGATGATTCCTCCCATGAACCAACCCAAGATCGAAATCCTGCCCCTGAAGAAGGGCTTCCTCCGCGCCGCCGCTGATGCGACGCATGTCCTCGTCCGTCTCGTCGCCCCGGCCAAACCGGCGGACGTCACGGAGACCCCTCGCGCCCCCCTCGACCTCGCCCTGGTCATTGACCGCTCGAGCTCGATGTCCGGCCGTCCCATCGCCGCGGCCCTCGAAAGCGCCGTCCGCATCGTCCGCGGACTCCGCGACGATGACCGCGTCACCATCGTCGCTTTCGATGATCACATCGAAGTCGTGCAGTCGCTGATCGCAGTCACCGACCGCGAAGCCCTCGCTCTGCGCATCAACGCTATCGATGCCCGCGGCTCGACGAACCTCTTCGGCGGCTGGGAAGAAGGCGTGAAGCAGCTCGCACCCTTCACCCGCAAGGATCGTATCGCCCGCGTCATCCTCCTCAGCGACGGCCAGGCGAACCAAGGCCTGCTCAACGAACAGGAAATCTTCGCCCAGGTCGCCAAGGCCGCCGGCGCTGGCATCACGACCTCCACCGTCGGCCTCGGCCACGGCTTCAACGAATCGCTGATGACGGGCATGGCCTCCGCCGGTGAAGGCGTCGCCAACTTCGGTCAGACGGCCGACGACCTCGACGAAGCCTTCGAAGAGCAGTTCGCTATCATCTCCAACTCGTTCCTGCGTCAGGTGAAGGTCAGCGTGCAGGGCGGCAGCGACGTGCAGGTGCGCCTGGTCGGCGAGATCCTCGAGAACGGCGCTACCCGCAGCCGCAAGCTCGGCACGCTCCCCTGGGACGCGTCGCTCGTCGCGGTGGTCGAATTGAAGATTGGTGCCCTCGCCAAGGCCGAGGCACTCGCGGCGGTCAACTTCGAGGCGATCACGAAAGAGGGCGAATCGGTGAAATTCGGCCCGGCGCTGATCGCGCTCCCGGAAGTGGACCTCGCCGCCTTCTCCGTCCTGCCGGTCGACGCCGACGTCGCCGCCCTGATCGACGAAGCGGCTGTCGCGGAGAAGATCGAATTCATCGAAGTGCTCACGCGCAGCCATAAGTTCGCCGAAGCGAAGCTGGCCTTCGAAGAACTCCTGAAGCGCCCCAGCCTCTCGGACTGGGCCAAGCAGAAGATCGAATACCTCAAGCGACTCCTCGACGAGGATGCCGTCATGGCCGCGAAGGAGATGCGCTACGGCCGCGGCCGCCTCATGAGCCAGACGAAGATGGCGTCGATGGCCTGCTACAGCATGGAAGTCGACGAAGGCGAAGAGGCCGTGAAGGCGTCCTACCTCCGCCGCAAGCGTGCCGACGGTCAGGCCACCAAGCCCAAGCCCTCACAGGGCGGCACGGCGGGCGGCCCTGCCCCGCAGGTCTAACTGGTCCAAACGGCTGATTTCGCCCGGTGGAAGCAATTCCACCGGGCTTTTTGTTGCCCGGTCAAAGCCGCGGGGCAAGATACATGTCCGTCCCTATGTCCCGCGTTCTCCGCTTTACCCTCTGGAGCGTCGGCATCCTTGCCGTCGTCCTCGGAGCCACCCTTTTCTGGGTCGAATCCCAGCTCCGCCCCGAACCACTGGGTGCGCGCATCAAAACCATCCTCGCCGACGCCAAGATCAAAGGTGGCATCGCCCGCGTCGAAGCCTCCCTCGACGGTAAGTTCTCCGCCGAGGGCATCGACCTCACCCTGCCCGATGGCACGAAGATCGCCGCCGCCGCCATCAAGGGCGAAGCGCAGGTCATCTCGATCATCAAAGGTACCTACGCTCTCCGTAGCCTCGAGATCAAGACGCTCGACGTCGACCTGAGCGAACGCAAGCCGGCCACAAAGACCGCCGCCGAGGCCGCGAGCGCGCCCAAGACAATCCTGCCGCCCGTGGTACTCGGGCCCTACGCCGTCTCCGGACGTATCAAGCTCGCGGACGGCACACTGCTGCGCTTCAGCGTCCGCGGTGATGAGTTCGACACCCGCGGCAAGGCCGACTTCCGCGCCGGCATCGCCTGGCCAGGCTTCGCCGTCGGCAAGCAGATGACCGACCCTCGCGGCGAAATCACTTTGAAGGCCGACTTCCGTCGTCCTCTGGGCGCCGATGGCGTCGGCCTCGACGACCTGATTGCCGACGTCGGCAGCCTGCGACTCGAACTCGCGGCCAAGGATGCCAGCCCGATCGCCGCCGGCTCCGTCGGGTTCGTCCTGGACGCGGCCAGCACCGCCGGCAAGCCCGGCGTCCATTTTACCGGCACGCTCAGTGACTCCGCCAACCGCCCAGCGGTGAAGCTCTCCGGCGACCATCTCGCCGGCCGCACGACCGTCACGGCACAGCTGGACGTCGACCCCACCCGCTTCGGTATCCTCAGCCAGCAGCTGCCCGATGTCCGCCTATCCGGCAACGCCAACGGTGAACTCGAAGGTTCTCGCTGGCAGGCCAGCGCCGACCTCAAGGCGCTCTGGTCGGACCTAAGCAAGTTCTCGAAGTCGCTCGCGAAGAACAGCCGTTCCGAATGGAAGCTCGCGGCGAACGCCCAGAGCACGGCCAACGGTTTCGCGGTCAACAGCCTCGCGATCACGGGCAACGGCGTGACAATCGCCATCCCGCAGACACTGACGTGGAAAGGCGGCCTACTCCCGGAGAACGCGAATGACGCGACGATGACTATCGCCGCCAACGACGCCGACCTGATGGCCCTTAACCCCTTCCTCGCCGCCGCCGACATCATCGCGACGGCCGGCCGCTGGACGGGCGAAGCTTCAATCTCCTTCAAGGACGGCAAGCCGGCCGTCACCAGCATCCGCACGCATAGCCTGCGCGGCGTCACACTCGAACGCGGCGGCA
>Ga0304730_1002330_pt1 | contig 13679 bp, 13 predicted proteins | sample M_130628_MF_Meta_FD_190474 | JGI IMG/M metagenome (GOLD analysis project Ga0304730, IMG submission 190474) | Freshwater microbial communities from Lake Montjoie, Canada to study carbon cycling - M_130628_MF_MetaG (v2) (version 2) | ecosystem: Environmental > Aquatic > Freshwater > Lake | place...
GAGATCGTTGGCGAGCGGGACTCGTACAAGAAGGTCGTGAAGTGGTGCAAGCTCACCGCGATGGAAATCCTTGAGGAGCGGGATTGGCCAGGCAAGTACATTCCGGTGGTGCCGGTCTACGGTGGTCGGATCGTCATTGACAGCAAGTCAATCAAGTACGGTCTAGTGCGATATGCCAAAGATCCCCAGAAAATGTACAACTTCTGGCAGACAAGCATGACCGAGGCGATTGCCCTAGCGCCAAAAGCCAAATGGTTGCTGGCCGAAGGTCAGGACGAGGGTCACGAAAACGAGTGGGCCGCGGCTAACATCAAAGCCACGCCGGTCTTGCGATATAAGCAGACCGACATTGAAGGACGCACGGCGCCGGTTCCGACGCGCCTGCAACCAGAGCCACCACCGCTGGGCATCATGGGCGCTGCCGAGGCTGTCAGCAACGATCTACAGCAGGTCGTTGGCATCTTCGATCCTGCGCAATTGCCGACCGGCAACATCAGCGGCAAAGCGCTGAACGGTCAGCAGCAGCAGACGGATATGACGAATTATCATTACTACGATAATTTGACCAAATCAATTGCCCAAACTGGTCGCATCATCCTTGATCTAATTCCCAAGATCTATGACTCTGAGCGCGTTATGCGCATCATCGGCGTTGATGGCAAGCCAGATCTGATCACCATCAATGAAGCCTCCCAAGTTGGGAGAGTCTTAAACGACGTTACCGTTGGCGAATACGACGTCAGCATGGACACGGGGCCTGGCTACGCTTCACGGCGCATCCAAGCGGTTGAGGCGATGATGCCGCTCATTGGCGCAAGCCCAGAGCTGTTTCAGGCTGCTGGCGATCTGGTATTCCGGCAGATGGACTTCCCTGGCGCCGAGATCATTGCTGACCGGCTGGCCGCGGTGAACCCGCTGGCGCAGATTGACGAGAAGTCAGATATACCGCCACAGGTCCAAATGCAGCTCGCACAAGCCAAGCAGCAAATGCAGCAAATGCAGCAGCAAATGCAAGCAATGCAGCTTGAGATCAACAACCGCGGTCAAGTGGCGCAGATCAAAGAAGAAGGCGCTAATAAACGCAAGCTCATGGACGTCACCGCTCGAGCGCACAATACCGAGACAATGGCCGAGGTTAAGGTCAATGATCAAAACACTCGGTCGATTACGAGTCAGAACAAGACCGAGATTGATGCTTTGGTTAACCTGCTAATCCACAATATGCCGATTGACGCATTGGCTCGAGAGATTGAGCGGCGAAATTCTGAGCAAATGATGGCTGCGACCTATGCTGTGCAGGACGTTGACCAAGGGCAAAACCCGTTTATGCAATAGTCTTTGACACAGAGCTAAAAGCGGGTTATATAAGCGCAATCGTACCGGCGCGTTTCACCGGGCAAATCCGTGGGTAACCATGTCAGAACCAAGAGAAACGACTACGGTCGTGACGTCAGAGAATCAGGCCGAATTTTTTGCACAAAAACTGAACTTAGCTCCCGAAGGTGAGATTGAGGCTGCTGAAGAAGCAGAGCCAGTCGAATCAGAGGTTGAGAATGAGCCAGAAGCAGAAGATGAAGCACCAGCCATAGAGAACGAAGGTAAACCGAGCAAGCTGAAAGCGCGGTTTTCAGAGCTGACTAGGCAACGCGAACAGGCTCGAGCTGATGCTCAGCGTGAGCGTGATGCCAAAGAAGCGCTGGAAGCACGGCTGGCGGCTTTGGAGCAAGGACAGGCGCCGAGACAGGCTCCTGTTGCTGATGCCAAGCCTACGCCGGATCAATTCACGGATGCTTTTGAATACGCAGAAGCATTGGCTGAATTTAGCGCTGAAAGGGCACTCAAAGAGCGAGATCGGCAGGATCTAGAAAGGCGAGCGCAAGAGCAACAGGCGAAAGTCGTACAGACTTGGACCAAACGGCTCGAGGCGGCAAAGGCTGAGATTGATGATTTTGATGAGATGGTGGCGTCAAGCGATATTGTTGTGCCGAATCACATTCGGGACGCGATATTAGAGTCAGACGTAGGACCACAAATCCTGTATCACCTTGCATCAAATCAAGATCAGGCCAGAACCTTTAATGATATGTCGGCAGCGCAAGCTCTGAGGGCTATTGGCAAGTTAGAAGCAAAGTTTGAGAAATCTGAAACTAGCAAGCCTGAGAGATCTGTGGTAAAAAGCAAGGCACCAGCACCGATCAACCCTATCAAGTCAAGCAACGCAACCGCTGACAATCTCGTGAATTCCAAAGGTGAATTTCATGGGACTTACGCAGCATGGAAAGCGGCAAGACAAGCCGGCAAGATTAGGTAAACAGATTTATGCGTCATTGACGCAAAGGAAATGAAATGGCCAATACCCTCTTAACGATCAGCAAGATCACCAACGAAGCGTTGATGGTCTTGGAAAACGAACTTACCTTTACCAGCGAAGTCAATCGCGAATACGACGATCAATTCGCCGTTGCCGGTGCAAAGATTGGCGCAACTGTTAACGTCCGTAAGCCAGCACGGTTTATCGGAACCACCGGACCTAACCTGTCCGTTGAGGATTTCAACGAGACTTCAATTCCCGTCACGTTGAATACTCAATTCCACGTCGATACACAGTTTTCGACGGCAGATCTGGCTCTCTCGCTGGATATGTTCTCGGATCGCGTTATTAAGCCTGGCGTTGCTGCTATCGCAAACAAGATCGACCGTGATGGTCTGGTGCTTGCCAAGAACAACGTGGCCAATATTGTCGGGACGGCCGGCGTGCCACCGACGTCGCTGTTGACCTACCTGACCGGCCAGGCTTATCTGGACTCAGAAGGCGCACCACGCGACGGTCGTCGTGCTTGTATCGTTGAGCCATTCACCTCGGCCACCATTGTTGATTCGCTGAAAGGGCTGTTTATGCCTTCGGCTAAAATCAGCGAGCAGTACGAGAAGGGCATGATGGGCACCGACTCGGCTGGTATGCGCTGGAGGATGGATCAGAACGTGGTAAGCCAGACCTTTGGTTCCTACGCTACTGCAACGCTTGCAACCAACACGGCAACCTTCACCGGCTCGCTGACGTCTGGTTGGGCATCGTCATCGACGATCACCATCTCGGCAACAACAGCAGCAGCTCCGATTCAGCAAGGCGACGTGATCACCATCGCTAACGTCTACGCTGTTAACCCACAGAACCGTCAGCCTTACGGCACCAACCGTCTGCGCAACTTTGTTGTGACTTCGGCTGTGACGATTGCTTCGGGTGGCTCGGCATCGGTTACGGTCTCTCCTGCAATCATCACCGCTGGCCAATTCCAGAACGTGTTTGTTTCGGCTACCAGCAGTTCGGCTGTTGTGACTCCGTTCAACAACACTGGCACCGTTAGCCCACAAAACATCATTCTCCATCGCAATGCGGAAACATTGGCTTGCGCCGATTTAGAATTGCCAATGGGGGTTGTATTTGCTGGACGTGCATCGGACAAAGAACTCGGCTTGTCCATTCGTGTTTGTAGGCAGTATACAATCAATAACGACAGTATTCCTTGCCGTCTTGATGTGCTTTACGGTTGGGCAATGTTGTATCCCGAATTGGCTTGCCGCGTCGCAGCTTAATTAACAAAGATTTAAGGAATTAATCATGGCGAATCCGGGACCCGCAACTACCGTTGCCAATCATCCGCAGGTTCTTGGCTCAAACCAAGCTCTGCGTTTGTTGGCATCGGCTCAGTCAGTCAGCTTGGCAGTAACGGGTGACACCGTTCTGCCGATTCTCAACACGGGCAGCTACAGCGTTTCTAACGTCATTGTGACAAACGCTTCTACTAACCTGAGCACCGCAACCGTCCCTTTGGCCGGCGTGTTTCCAGCGCCTGGCGCAAGCGGCACCGCAATCGTGGCGAATGCCAGCCTGAGCGCATTGACCAGCTCCACGGTTGTGTCGCAGCGAACTGTGGCTTCTACAGCGGCTCAGACGGGTCAAGCCGTATACTTTAACGTCGGCACGGCAGCAACCTACCCTGCCACCGTTGACGTGTTTGTCTACGGTTACGACCTCACGTTCCTGCCATAAGTTGGGCAAATAAGGAGAAAGCCGATCTCACAAGGGTCGGCTTTTTTCTTTAATTTTGGAATAACAAATGTCACAGACCAATCAGGTAAACGTAGTTACGTCACAGAACGTGGTCCCAGTTGGCGCCACTTATGACGCTAACGGAAATTTTGTTACATTGGTTGGCGCAGGTGGCCAGCCAATTAGCTCCGGTGGATCGGCAACCGACAGCTATGTAACTCTAAGCGCGTCGTTGGATCTGCCAAACGAGCGGGTTCTGACAGCCGGCACAAATATCACGCTGACAGACACGGGTCCAGGCGGCACGGTCACCATTGCGTCAACCGCTGGTGGCGTTTCAAACGTCGCAACCGGGACTGGTCTGACGGGTGGTCCGATCACGTCAACCGGCACGATCTCTCTGGCCAACACAGCGGTCACCGCTGGCAGTTACGGCACTTCAATTGGCATTCCTCAGATCACCATTGACGCACAGGGCCGGATCACCGCTGCGAGCACAATTGCAACAACCAGCAATAGCTACCAGGGCACGTGGAATGCGTCGACTAATACTCCGACGTTGACCTCGAGCGTTGGGACGCTTGGGTTTTACTACGTTGTCTCGACGGCTGGCTCGACTAACCTAAACGGCATCAGCACTTGGGCAATCGGCGATTGGGCGGTCTACAACGGATCAGCCTGGCAAAAGGTCGGCGCATCGGGTTCTAGCGCGTTCAGCACGCTGACCGTGACTGGTTTGACTGGGTATATGTATGCCAACGGCGCAAGCGCTGTGACGGCATCCACGACGATTCCTAATGCTGGACTGACCAACTCATCGGTCACGATTGGATCGACCAATGTGGCGCTTGGCGCTACGGCAGCGACAATTACCGGACTGACGCTGACCAGCCCGACGCTAACCACGCCAGCGCTTGGCACTCCTTCCGGCGTTGTTTTGACCAATGCAACGCTCTTGCCGCTGACAACTGGCGTCACTGGCAATCTGCCGGTCACTAATCTCAATAGCGGCACAGGCGCATCTGCAACGACGTTCTGGCGCGGCGATGGGTCATGGGCAACGCCGGCTGGAGCGGGTACCGTTACATCGGTTGCCGGTACGGGAACCGTCAACGGCATTACGCTGACTGGCACGGTTACAAGTTCAGGCAATTTAACGCTTGGCGGCACGTTGGCTAACGTCAATCTGGCAAGTCAGGTTACCGGCAATTTGCCGACTTCAAACCTGAATAGCGGAACGGGTGCAACAAGCTCAACATTTTGGCGCGGCGACGGCACTTGGGCGACACCGGCTGGTGGTGGTGGCGGCGGTCCTGTTCTTGAGTCTTACCAAACAATCAGTTCAAATTACTCTGTAACGGCAGGATCTAACGCATTTAGCGTTGGTCCTGTCACCGTGGCAACGGGGGTTGCCGTAACCGTCCCTACGGGCCAAGTTTGGCTCATCGCTGCTTAAAGGATCAATCATGAGCGCAATCAAACTTCAAGGTAATGTTAGCGGGGCCGGTACTTCGGTTCTCCAGTCGGCCAATACCGCAAGCACACTTACCCAGACGCTGCCATCTACGGATGCGGTGACGCTTGGCTACCTCAACGCTCCACCGGTTGGGACCAAAACGGCCAGCTACACCTTGGCGGTTGGTGACGTTGGCAAGTACGTCCAACTTGGGACCTCTGGTGCAATTGTGATCCCCACGTCGACGTTCAGCGACGGCGATTTGATCTCAATCTACAACAACACATCGTCAACAGCGACGATTACTTGTTCTGCGCCAACGGCGTACATTGCCGGGTCGAACACAACCGTAACGTCGGTAACGCTTGCAATTCGCGGTGTTTGCACCGTCCTGTTTAGTTCTGCCACCACTTGCGTCCTGACGGGCAACGTGTCATGAGTGGGATTATGCTGGCGGTTTTGGGCGGCAAGCCTGTTGTTAATGCACCTTCAACCGTTGAATACCTTGTCGTTGCTGGCGGCGGTGGCGGTGCTGCAAACGGGGGGCAAGCCGCTGGTAAAGGTGGCGGGGGTGCTGGAGGCTACAGGACATCGGCAAGTTTTCCCGTTTCTGGTGGGGTCGGATACACCGTCACAGTAGGAGCGTTTGGCGCTGGAGGCGCGGCGGGAGTAAATAACGGATTACCAGGGAACCCTTCTGTTTTTGCATCAATCACTTCGGCGGCCGGAGGATACGGGGCAAGTGGTACTACTAACGGCGGATCTGGAGGTTCTGGAGGCGGCGGGGCCTACGCTGGGTCAGGTGGGCCTGGAGACACGCCATCAACATCCCCATCTCAAGGAAATACTGGAGGAGCTGGGGACGTGGCTTCAAACAGTGGCGCCGGTGGAGGTGGCGGCGCTGGAGGACCTGGCTCCGCTGGTGGAACAAATGGGGGTGCTGGAGGCCTTGGTACATCGTCTAGCATTACTGGAACCCCTGTAACTTATGCTGGTGGTGGTGGCGGTGGTGCGGGTGTTGCCGGGTCTGGCGGGGCTGGTGGTTCAAGCATTGGTGGAGCTGGAGGCGCAACTAGTGCGGCAGGGTCGAATGCTCCTACGGCAAATAATGGTAGCGGCGGCGGCGGAGCTGGTGGCCTTGGAACTGCCGCTGGCGGTAATGGATCTTCTGGTGTTGTGATTATTGCTTACCCCGATACGTTCCCGGTTCCGACTATTAGTGTCGGGTTGACATATAACGAGCCAACCCGTGCTGGTTATCGCGTGTATCGGTTTACTGCTGGTACTGGCACTATTACTTTCTAAATATTATGGACTACTACGCTTTTCTTGATGCAGACAAAGTTGTAACGGAAGTTATTCCCGGCAAAGACCAAGGGTCGGATAACACAGATTGGGAACAATGGTACAGTGAGTTTCGAGGTCAAGTCTGCAAGCGTTCACGCACAGACGGCTTTCGTAAAAACTACGCCGGAATCGGATATACATACGACGCAACCCGTGATGCTTTTATCCCGCCACAACCTTTCCCAAGCTGGACGCTAAACGAAGATACGTGCCGTTGGGATGCCCTATCGCCATATCCAACAGACGGTCAGCCATATCAATGGGACGAAGAAACAACTTCTTGGGTGTTGATCAATGTATAACTCACCATTCACGCCGTTTGGCCCGACCTACCTTGTTGGCACGTCTCCGGTGCAGGTCGCATCTACCAATAACGACAACCCAACGAGTTATCGAGTGCGCAACACCAGCGCATCAGCTCAGTATCTAAGTTGGGTTGCACCGTCTCCTGGAAATCCTACGCCGACGATTACGGTTGCCGCTCCAACAGCCGGAAGCCCCAAGTATGCGACGCTTGGATTCCTGCCAAGCTCGGTTGAGGTCTTTGGTGGCATTCCTGCAAACGCTTGGTTTCAAGCCAGCGCAGCAGGGGCATTTGAGGTTACGCCAGGCGAGGGACTCTAATGGCACTCAGGGCAACATCTGGGGCTGGTGGCGGTGGCGGCAGCGGCACGGTCACAACCGTCTCGGTTGCCACTGCCAATGGTCTTGCTGGCACGGTTGCAAACGCCACCACAACGCCAGCAATCACGCTCAGCACGACCGTCACAGGCGTTTTGAAGGGCGATGGCACGACCGTCAGCGCTGCCGTGGCGAATACGGACTACCTAACTCCACCAAGCGGCACAGCGCTTCAGAAAGCCAACTCTGGTGGCGCTTTGGCCAATGCCGTACTCAACACGGATTATCAGGGTCCGATTGCGCTGACGACTGTCGGCACAAGTGGCGCGTCGACGTTCAATGGAACAACGCTCAACATTCCAAACTACGCTGCTGGCGCCGGCACCGGCACGGTTACGACGGTTTCTGTGGTCGGTGCAAACGGGTTTGCCGGAACGGTGGCTAATCCCACTACCGCGCCGGCTATTACGCTGACCACCAGCATCACCGGAATGCTCAAGGGCAGCGGTGGAGCGCTTGCGGCAGCGGTTGCCAATACCGATTTTCAATCGCCAATTACGCTGAGCACAACTGGATCAACCGGCGCTGCAACGCTGGTTGCCAACGTGCTCAACATTCCCAATTACTCAGCGGCTGGCACGGTCACGAGCGTAGCAACGGGCACGGGATTGACGGGCGGCACGATCACGACCAGCGGCACGATTTCGATTGATTCAACGGTGGTCACGGTTGACGGCACGCAGACGCTGACAAACAAGACCATCTCAAATTTGTCAAGCGCATCAACGGTGCTTGATAGCAGCGGCAGCAATTTTCAGTTTGGCTTCCGCACTATGCCGAAGTCAACAAACTCGAGTGGCACGCTGGTTTTGTCTGATAGTGCCAAGCACTACTACATCACCAGCGGAATCATTGTGCCGCTCAACGCATCGGTGGCGTTCGACATTGGGACGGTGATCAGCATTGTCAGCAACAACACGGCTTTGACGATCACTCCTGAGTCTGGCGTTACGCTACAGCTCGCCAACAGTGCATCTGCTGGCACTCGGTCATTGGCCAGCAACGGCATTGCAACGCTGCTGAAGGTCGCTGTGAACACTTGGTACATTTCTGGGACTGGCGTGACATGAGTGGTTTCTTGGGAATGATGTTCCCCGGAAGCAGTGCAATCACGCCATCGGTTTTCATTGCTTACGGTGGCGCAACACCGCTCAAGAGAATCTCTGTTTATGGATGGGACTCCACCACCGGATTCGGGTCAATCTACACCGCTCCGGCCATTCCTAACGCAATCAGCCAGGTTTCTTTTGTTCGCAACAACTCAAATCTATCAGCGTCATTTACTTCGGCTCCTTATTTCAGCGTCTGGCAATGGTCTGGTGTTGGTTTTGGGACGCAATATTCCAATCCTGGCAGTGCTTTAAGCCCAGGCGGTGGCGGTCCAGCAGGGTTTACTTGGACAGACAGTGTTGACGCAATCCTGACGTCCAATGCCACTGCACAATCATTTCCACAGGCATGGGCGTGGAATCAAACGACTGGATTTGGATCTAAATATTCCAATGGTCCAGCGTTAAATTCTGTTGGCACAGCGACTGGCATCACGTTAAACGGCACCAACACTCAGGTGGCATTTAGCCAAGGGACATCGCCGGTTATTTCTTTGTTTCCGTGGTCTTCGGCTACTGGCTTCGGCACCAAATACGCAAACCCTGCGTCGCTGCCACCTTTCGGCAATAATGCCGGAAGCATATCCTTTAACCAAATAACTAATGATCTGGCGGTGGGAAGCACTTCAAGCCCGTTTGTAGCGTCTTATGCTGTATCGCCGTCTGGTTTCGGCGTAAAATATGCCAACCCATCTACCTTTATTGGTGGAACGGTTTATTCGGTTCGGTTTGCACCAAGTGGCGCAGCTATTTCTATTGGAACCAATAGCACGCCTGGGGTAAAGGTTTATGCTTGGGGTGCTGGTTTTGGTTCTCAGTATGCAAGCCCGTTGTTTAACGCAACTGGACAATCTATTGATTGGTCGAGCACTACATCGGCAATTGCTGGAGCGCAAACGGTTGCGTCTCCGTACACTACGGTTTGGCGTTGGACTCCAAGCGGTTTTGGCTCAGCATATTCTAGTCCGGCAACGGCACCAGGCGTTCCAAGCTGCGTATCATTTAGCAATCAAACAAGGTAAATCATGATCACCGACCAAGAGAAACAGGCTGGCTTAGTGATGAATGCTTTCCATCGAGAAATGGAAATCTACGGCTACCAGCTCAACATTGACAACTATGGTGCAATGCTTGAGGCGCTTCCGGCTGGCGATTGGCCGGCAGATCTTGAGGCATTCAAAACGGTCAAGACCGAGGATTTGCCGCATGAGCTGAGCGACGATCAGGTGGCAACGATTGGTGATTTTCAGTACCGCGACCGTTTGCGCGTTCTGGTTCGCACCGAGAAAGCCGAGCAGAACAAGTCAATCCGCATCCGTGACGTGCTGAAAGCTCAGGTCGGCAGCAATTACGATGCACTGGTCGCAGCTTACAAGATCAGCCAGGCGTAAATCATGGCCGTCAAACTATCCCCGTTAGCTGGTGCCGGTTGGCAGTTTTTCGACAATCTCGGAATTCCGCTGGCCGGTGGACTGCTGTACACGTACACCGCAGGAACAACGACGCCACAAGCGACGTATACCAGCAGCGCGGGAACCATTGCCAATGCCAACCCGATTGTGCTGGATGCCGCAGGGCGCACCGCCAATCAGACGTGGTTGACCGTTGGGGTTGCTTATAAGCTAGTGCTTCAGACTGCTGCGGCGGTCACGATTGGCACTTACGACAATATCTCCGGCATCAACGATCTGACGGGCATCACAAGCGGCACGTCAATTCTGCGTGGTGACGGGGCTGGCGGCATTGGTAACGTCACGGTCGGCTCGGGTTTGAGCTACGTTGGCAGCACATTGTCAACAACCGGACAATCATTGCCGGTGAGCGGCGGCGGTTACCTGTACCGCGATTCAATCTCGTCGGTGTTGAATTACGACGCTATTATCAAGCGTGCAGCGCTGCCGGTTGCCACGACTGCGCAGATTGGTGCATTGCGTCCTGACGGGACGACGATCACGATTGGCGGCTCTAACAACGAAGTGATCAGCGCTGTTTCGGTTACGCCAACGATCAGCACCGGCGTTCTGCAATTCAGCTTGTATTACAAGGTCACCAGCGGATCAGATACGTTTACCGTGCCTGCTGGCGTCACTCGGCTGCGAGCCACGATTGGCAGCGGCGTTTACTCAAACGGCACGACCGTAATTTATACGGTCGCGGCTGGATTTATCACGGTGACGCCGGCTCAAACAATTGCGGTTACCGTTGCATCTGGTGGCGGCAATACATCGCTCGGTGCTTTCCTGACAGCGCAGGGTCCGGGCACCAGCAGCACGCCAGGGCCGGCAGGCGGCACGGCTCTAAACTCAACATTCTCGATTGGCTCGGCGAATTACATCGACAAGACTTTTGACGGGACACTAGCCAATCAATGCCGAGGGACAACCAACATTGTTCCGGTGCAGGCATTGTTTAACGGGGCGTCTCCTCCGACGCTTAACGGTTTTGTGATCATTGAGTATTGATTATGACTGCGCCAATCGAAATCATTTCGCGGTCTCTCAAAGACATTGGGGCGCTTGAGGCCGGCGAAACGCCAACGAGCGATGCAGCGCAAGACGCATTCGATATGCTCAACGACATATTGGATCAGTGGTCCAACGAAAGGATGATGATCTCCTACCAGACTGAGATCATTTTCCCGACTGCTACTAATCAGGTGCAGTATACAATCGGACCAGGCGGTCAGGTTGGCGCGGTATTCGCTGGCAGCATCTCCGGCACAACGCTAACGGTCACGGCGTTGACCAGCGGATCGGTGCAGCTCGGGCAGACGCTGGTTGGCTCTGGGATTGCGTCTGGCACAACCATTGTGCAATTCAACACGGGCGCCGGTGGCAACGTCAACGAGCTTGGTACGTACACCGTCAGTACAAGCCAGACGGTAGCCAGCACGACGATTACTGCTAGCTATCAGCGACCCGTCAGTATTAACAGCGCATTTGTGCGGGTTATCAACCAGTCGGGCGGCGGCGGTCAATCGCAGAACTCTTTGGATTATCCTGTTTCAGTTATCGGATTGGATCAGTATGAGCTAATCGGTCTTAAGAGTCTTAACGGACCCTGGCCGAAGGCGCTCTATTATCAACCAGCGGAGCTTCTCGGAACCATCTATCTATGGCCGGCTCCGGCGCAGGGTGAGATGCACGTTTTTGCCGACACGATGTTCCGGCGGTACAACAACTTGTACGAGTCGATTGCGTTGCCACAGGGCTATCTGATGGCTCTGCGCTGGTGCCTGGCCGAGCGTCTGTGTCCAATGTACGGCAAAGGCTCCACGACTCAGTTGGCGATGATTAACGCTTACGCAGCCCAGGCCAAAGCCACGCTCAAACGCACCAACATGAGACCGAGCTTGGTTGCTCAATTCCCTGACGTGCTGTTTAGCGGAAAAGCCAAGGACGCAAGCTGGATCTTGACCGGCGGGTTTGTCTAATGGCCGATTTCGGCTTTGTGGGGGCGTCTTATGAGGCGCCAACTATTTACCAAGATGCGCAAGAGTGCATCAATTGGTATCCAGAGATCGACCCTGTAAAGCCCGAAGGCGCTCGAGGCGTTATTGCTCTGCTGCCGACGCCTGGCTATCGCACCATTGTCACGCTCCCAAATGGTCCGGTGCGCGGAATGCGAACCATGACACCGTTTGGCCAGATGATCGCGGTGGCAGCAAATAAAGTCTATCTGGTGCTGGCTGACTGGTCATATACAGAGGTAGGTACGCTTACAACGTCATCTGGACCCGTGAGCATCACCGAAACTCAAACGACCGATGACGGGGTTAACAACGGCACCGTGGCGTACATTTCTGATGGCGTTGCGCGGTATTTCTACAATTTAACAACCGCGACATTTGCCCAACTGACGAGCGATGGGTTATGGGCTGGTGCAACGGTTGTCGATTACGTCAACGGCTACGTGGTTTACAACAAGCCCGACAGCCAACTGTTTACGGCAACAGATGCAGGGTCTGTCTACAACACCGGCGGGTTGTTTGGACGCAAGGACGGTGGATCGGACAATCTGGTTTCGATCTTTGTTGATCACCAGCAGCTCTTTCTGTTTGGCGAGTTTACGACCGAGGTTTGGGTTGAGTCACCACCACCAGACCCGACCATTGCCACTTTCCCGTTTACGCCGATCAGCGGCACGTTCATCCAGCACGGCATCAACGCGCCATTCTCAGTCGCTCGATGGGCTGAGACATTCATGTTTGTCACGCGAGACTTGCTTGGTCACGCGACGATCGGCACAATCAACGGATACCAGTTTATCCGGCTGAGCACGCACGCTGTTGAGAACTCGCTGATTGGCTTTGACGTCTCAGACGCGATTGCTTACTCCATGCAGATCACGGGTCATGAGTGGTACATCGTCACTTTCCCGCAGGCCAATCTCACTTGGGTCTACGACTCCACGACAAAGCTGTGGTTTAAGTGGATGAGCCTGGACCCGTTGAATAACTTTCAACGCAACCGCGGCAATTGTGCGACGTTCTTTAACACGTATAACCTCGTTGGCGACTACCAAAACGGCAACATCTACATTGTAGACACGGAAACTTACACCGAAGCCGGCAACCCAATCCGACGATTACGTCGGACTCCGCACATTGTTTCCGACTTTCAGAGACAGTATTTTGAGGAATTACAGATCCAGTTTCAGCCTGGCGTTGGGCTAAGCACCGGCCAAGGGCAAGACCCACAGGCAATGTTGCGCTGGTCGAACGATGGCGGGTCCACTTGGTCCAACGAGCATTGGACGTCAATCGGCAGGATTGGCAAGTATCAGAATCGAGCAATCTGGCGTCGGCTTGGCATGGCCAGAGATCGTGTCTGGGAAGTGTCCACCAGCGATCCGGTGAAATCGGCAATCGTCTCTGCCAATCTCAAAGCCAGCGTTGGTGAGAACTGATGGCAACAAGTTATCTGCGCTACCCGCAATCGCCATTTTTAGATCCGATCACCAAACGACCGGCGCGGGAATGGTTGATCTGGTTGCAAAACCCTAACGTGTCAACGATCACGGTCGGCGTTGGGCT
>Ga0304730_1002331_pt1 | contig 13676 bp, 15 predicted proteins | sample M_130628_MF_Meta_FD_190474 | JGI IMG/M metagenome (GOLD analysis project Ga0304730, IMG submission 190474) | Freshwater microbial communities from Lake Montjoie, Canada to study carbon cycling - M_130628_MF_MetaG (v2) (version 2) | ecosystem: Environmental > Aquatic > Freshwater > Lake | place...
AGCATCTTTAAATCTTGGCGTTGGAATATTTTTGAAACCCAAGTCCTTGCTAATTTTTTTCATTTCTGGAATCAAAAATTCGTTCATGAAAGTCTCGCGCGCGTGCTTTAAGCGCGAAAGGAACACTTCTATTTTAGTGCTTGTATTAGCGTATTTTTCTTCACCAAAAAGCACGTTATTAAGACCATAGCGAATATCACGGTCTACGACTTCATATTTTCTAGGATCAAGAATCTGCCCGATCTCTGGAATAATAAATTTAATATTAGTAGTATAATCAGTGACAAGAATACGACCAACACTTTCATTTTCAAAAATTTTTCTAAGCGTTGCGATCTGTTCTTTTGTGGGCATACCAATTTCATCATTGCCCATTGTGACAAGGAGCACGGTTTGCTGGATCGTACGACTAATAGCCATATCCATATTCTTTAACTCTTGCTTCCAGTTAATATCTTCCAGAACTGGAAAGCCCATTGGAATAGCAAATGGCTCGTAATCCTGTTTTTTATAGAATACTGGAATAAATCTCTCTGGCTCTAATTCAAAAACCATATACTGATTAGTCATGCTAATATTAGTTTTATCCTGTAGATCCTTAATATTTTTCACGCGCATTGACAACGCCTTATCTTCTTCAGAGCTAGGGTTGGTTAAAACCTGCATTTCAAAATCATTTAATATTTTAATATATTTCGGACTAATAAAAGATGCTGATCCAATAGCTTGAATGTCAGCAGGATTTAAAATTATATAGCGAATAGGAACCTCGCCCGCGCGCGCCTCTGTCGTAATTAAATCTGAAATTACGCGCATATCTTGTTTTGTAAATGCCGCGTTTAATTTATATAAAAATACGTTACCACTCCTATAAAATTCACGAAAGAACATATCCTGTAATTTCCAAAGATTAACTCTATCCCCCCATGCTTGGAAAAACTTACGAGACTGTTCGTTTCCACCTGTAAAATAAATAGGTGAACAGCTAAATTCTGTCATTAGATCTATAGTATTTCTAAAAATTGAAAAATTATAATAGGCTTTTTGACAAAGAATAATAGTATCACGAATACTAATGTTAGAGTTATATCTACCATGTCCGCCACCATATGTAAATGGGATTACGCCGCCCTCAATATTAGAATACTTATCAGTTCTAGAAATAGTTGAGGAACGATTCCTTCTAACAGAAGAAGTAGAGTCTCCACGACTAGCTTTTAATTCAATAGAATTATTATATTTTACCGAACCTTCAATCATCTCTGGCTCTGGGAATTTTACGTTTTTAGTGCTCGCCATAATTTATTATAATAGTTTATTACACCAAAATCTTATTTATTAGATAAGTTCAGCAACGAATTGTACATTTTTTTTAATAAAATTTTCTGGAGCCATTAAATCAAAATAAATTTTAACGCCCCAGTTCCCTAACATAAGAGTAGTATAATTATCTTTTCTAGCTCTATTAATGCTAGTTGATTTTCTTAAATGGGACGGTAAATCAAAACTTTGAGTGCCTCTAGAAGTGGTACTTACCTCTACGTTTGCGCACTGATCTTTGGTATCTTGTATAATAAAATCCTGCTGTTCTATAAACTCTCTTACTGTTAATTTTTTTGTTTCGTACTCGTTATCGGCTTTTTCACCGATACCTCTGGGATAAATATACTCCATTGGAAGATTCATTGAGAATATGTTCTCAACAATATCTGGATGATTGCTTGCGCGCGAGGAAAACCAAATCTTTTTATGGTCAATACAGGTTTGAAGATAGGAGTTAGCTCTACCTAAAAATGCCGAAGTGAAAAATTGTTTGACACAAATATTACCAAAATCTTTATTATATTGACGCGCGCAATCTTTTACCATTCCAGTATAATCTTCGTTTTCTTTATCAGAATCAAAGTCTATGAAACCAATTTTACGATTAATACCTTTCATGTATTCAGAATTATTGACTGCGTCTATAAAAGTATCTGCACCAGCATGGTCGATTACAATTAAATTAATATTAAAGTTTTTATATAAATAATAAAAATACTTGATATGATCTTGTAGCGAAGATCCAGCTGCCTGATAGCCATGAACAAGAACTCCTTGTTTTTTTTCTTCATCTAGCTCTATAACACTCATTGCAAAATAGTCAGCAGTTTTAGAGGAGCTAAAGTTCGGATCGATTGATAATATATATTTCTTATCACTGTCTCCGACTACTTTTGTAGTGGGATATTCGCCGTCTGGGATAGTACATACGTGCATCTTTTTGGGGGAGAAGTAGCTGTCTCCACCGTCAATAAAACGTGCGCAATATTCACGAAGAAATGAGTGATGAGAACTCCCCCCACTTTGAGCTACCTGAATCGCGCCTTGATCTACCATATGTGGCGGTAACGCTTCATAACTTAATTGTGAAATAAAATATGTTCCTGGAAGCTCACCCTCTTTTGACCCCTGCTCCTCTGGAGTCTCTATTAAACTAGACCACTGTTGATGCACGCGAAATAAATGCTCAAAAGTATAACTGGCCGAACTCAAACATAACATTTGAGATGTATTTTCAAATATATGTCTATTATCAGGATGTAATAATCCTTTTTTAAGCAACTCATCTTCTAATTTTCTAATACGAATACGTTCACCGACATCTCTTGGGGAACTTAGGAAGGGTATAAGAACATTATCAATAATATCTGGAGGTAATAGTAAAAACTCATCCAGAATAAGTACGTTAGCGCGGATACCACGAATTTTTTCTCCAGTTAGCGGGATGGCAGTGATGCTCCCCCCATTGATTTGCCATTCGTACTGGTCATTACGCTTGCTTTTCAAACCAAAACACTGTCGCGCGAGAGCTGCCTCTGGAGACATTAGAAATTTTTCGATTTCATTGAAAACGCGGCGACTCGTACGAAAGTTAATAGACGCAATAAGTATTTTAGTTCCAGGTTCTAGCATGCATTTAAGAATACAATAAATAGCGGCGCAAAAACTTTTCGCGCCACCACGACCCCATATTAACATGCAATAATTTCTATTAAAAAAAGCGTTAAGTGTTAACTCTTGATAAGCTTCTAATGTTAGACCCAAAGATAATTCTGTAGTAAAGCCAAGATTATATCTTAGAAATTTAGCAAGACTAATCCTTGCCTCTTCGTCTGTCAAGTCACCTTTTAAATCGAGCAACTCTTGATTGACGTTAGCTAATGGTTTAGATTTTTGTTGATTTCCTACAATGAGTGCCATGTCGTATCAAAATAATATTGTAAATCTATATTAAAAGCCCTTTCGTCCATTTCTAATATATGAACGGTTTTATTACGTGCGTCTTCACGTCCGTCACAAAATACAAATTGTATATTATCATAACTTCTTAAAATTTGGCGCATATTATGAGCAATAAAATCTCCAGAAGCCCTAGAAAACTTTTGTTTCTGATACATCATATTATTTAGAGTAGACTCTACCATAACAACAATATAACCATTATTTTTTTTAGCACGTTGGATTTCTTTTTCAAACCTTTCTCGCCCTCCGCTTAGCGTACCAAAAAGATCTATAAGACTTTTTCGCTCTACAGCTAATTTATTATTTGGGTGTACAGAGTAATCCCCATATTCTAATTTGGATTCGATAATAACCCTATCTTTGAACTTAAATGGTTTTTGTTCGCGGGTATCTATAATAATTTGATCGATGGGCGTTAAAGTGATCTCTTTATTTTTATAATCAAACCTTGTTTTTAAATTTATTGATTCGCATATATCATTATAACTGAGTCCAGAGAATCCCTCCATACTACTAGCAGGAATTAAACAACTAATTGTTTGGCATTCGACTTGGGAAGGGACATATTCTAAATATTTAAAATCACAATACTGCGATAATTTATGTTTAAAATAATCCCCACATTCCTCTTTAGATAAAGTCTTTAACCAGCTTTTATAATTCTTTTTATCTTTAAAATCGCAAGTTATATACTGATCAAATGTTTTGTATTCTAATTTTTCACCATTGAAACGGTCAATACGCCTCCAATTAGATTCAAAATAAGTTTTGGCAGATACTTTATGATAATTTTTTAAATGGTCTTTTAGATCTGCAAAGGAGCTAAACTCGTTTCCGCAAACCTTACATTTTAAATACATTGTATTCTTATCCATATATAATTATATTAGCTATGAACCATTTCATCTATATCAATTCCTCGAATTACTGCCTTTAATTCATCCATAGAAGATAAACGTCGAGCTTCCCCTTCAAGATTTTGCTTTTGAGCCTCGGCAAGATGGATAATACTTTTCCGACGCTCCTCATCCTTCCACGCCTGAACTAAATTTAAAATACTTGCGTTCTCTTGTTTACGTTCTTGTATCTTTTTAGATCTATCGTCTACAAGGGATTTATATAGTTTATTCTGACGCCCACGGCACTGATTGTACTCAGTTTGTAAGTTACTGATAGCCTCGTTAAGTTGCATTTTAATATTACGCCCCTCCTCCTCTTCGCTAGCTTGCCTTAATGTTTGACGTAAGTCCTCTACTTGTTGAAGAATAGTAGAGGCTGTAACAACTTCTGTACATAATACAATAAATTGATCCAACTCTTCTTGAGTCAAGTCATCTTTATCATAAGTATAACGAATAAAGGCATCTTCAAATAATTTTCTGTCATCATCTCGCCTATAAGTATTGATTTGATAACAAAAACTAAAAGTATTTAAATACCTTTGCAAAGTATCGACTTGTTTTATTTGTACGGCCTTTAATTTGTCTAATTCCCATCCTATATTTAAATACCTATTAATTCTATATAAAGTTTGATCAGATCTGCGCGGTGGGAAATACTCACCTAATGGATTATGACGTTCTTTTGGCACATAAGTATTCATTTCTAAATGTGTTGGATCTTTTTTCTGAATCTTTTCTACATATTTATTAACCTCGCGCGCCTCTAAATTTAAATGGGTTAAATCATTATTTTTAAATAAGATCTTTGCCATATCTAAGTAGTGCTGATTTTTATAATTATTTTCGATAAACTCTTGATGCTCTTTTGTTAATTCAATACGATCACGAGTAAATACCGAACGATTTTTATATTCTATCTTATTATCTAATAAGAACTTTTTTACAGAACGCCCCTCTTTGCTACGACTATCCATTGTTGGATCGTCATATGCATAAACAGTTATTTCGGATATACTTGCTTCAGGATTTTTCTTTAAAATTTCTTTTACCCTGACCCCCTGATCTACTGTTAAATCGCTCATAATATCTCCTTGACTAATTCCCGCGCTTTTTGTAAAATCCTCGATTTAATTTTACTAATTTGTCTATAAGCTGGGCGCCCCTCTTTTAAACTTAATTTATATCCCATTTTTTTTGCTACATCAGCGTCATCAAAATGCTGTAGAAACATATAATCATAGACCCTCCATTCTATATTACTTAAATTTTTTTTCATAATCTCGTGAAATGCTGGTAGTACATTCTCTATATTAATAGAATTTTCAGTATCATGTAAAACGCTCTCTAGCGTTGTTTCTGGATTGTCATGATTTGGGCTATGAATACTTAATGGAAATTTTACGTCATAAGCAGACTTTTTACTCTTCTCCCATTTTTTATAATCTTTACAGCTATTATTTTGAGTTCCATGTATAGAGCACCCATAGTCTCCAGTATTAAATGGACATTTCAAACATGGTCTTGAAAAATTAGAATAGTGATTTCTAAGCATATTAGTCATTTGATGATTAATGACTTGGTTTAGCCAAGGGCGTAATGGACGATCTGGATCCCATTTTTCCCACTTTTTATATATATGTATTCTTAATCTTTGAGAGATGTCTTCAAAATCCATCCATGCGATAGCAGTCAAATGCCAGCGATGTTTTCGCTTTCTAATTTCTGAGTCTATAATATCAATTGAATCTTCAAAACTCGGGCGAATAACCTTTTTATTTTGGGGCATATATTATTCGTTAGACCTTAAAGACCCAGCTTCTCTTTTAAATTCTGCTAGTATTTCATCATGTGATCTATTTACATTATCAAATTGTGTATTATTATTTTCTACTGGTTTAGATGGGTTGTCTATTAATGATCCAAACGTTTCATTGGATGGTTTATATAGATCAACTGTAAAAGCTGGTTTTATATTTTTAAAATTTATATTAGGCGCGACCTCGTTTGCTTCGATATATTTTTCTTGTTGATGTTTATTTTCTTTGAATTTTAATTCATTTTTATATATAGTAGTTTGAATGGGTTTATCGTGAATACTAGCAAAAGATTGTCCACAGGCTGAACAAAACCTTGGTAAGTCTAAATTATATGCAGTGGTCTTTCCGCATTTGGAACAAAAATATTTCATACACTTATTATTACTGATTTACACAAGAAATTCAAAAATCTCTTTTGATTAACTCTTTTATAACTTTACAGTGTAAATTACTACTGATGTCGCTTATTAAATCCGAGATCCTAAAAATCATTGAAGAGGATCTAAAAGATTTAGATGGAAAAATTGTATTTATTAAAGGGCGCTACTGTGGTGGTAAAAGTAAATGTTCTGGGCTTTTTTATATGGACACTAATGACAATCCTATTATTAAAGTAGCGAAAGGTGGGTTAAAAGATCACGAATGGTTTGGAGTTCTTATTCATGAATATGCACATTTTTTACAGTGGCGCGATGATACTAGAGTATGGAATAAATATTGTGATTATGATATTACATATAATCAAATACTATTAAAACCAGACAAATATAAAAAAGAATTATTGGCATTAATGACCCTAGAGTTGGACTGCGAAAAACGTTCGTATAAAATTATTAAAAATAATAATTTATTTGATTATAAAGAGTACGCGCAAAATGCCAATAGCATATTGTATAAATATGCTTATTTATATAATTATAATACATGGCCAGACGACAACAGAAAATATCGTAAGATACAAAAGATTTGCCCTACTAAATTATTAGATAACGTAAAAGATTATTTAGATATGCCCGATGACATTCTAGAAATTTACAGTTAATTATTTTTTATATTCTCAAATTGTTCAATTATATAGGACAATATTTCAGATCTTACAATATCTTCTTTACCGAATTCAAAAGTATGAATTCCACGATTTTTTGAGTCTTCATTATCAAATAAATCATAAACTTTACAAAACCCGCTCTGTTTAATGTCAGATTGTTGAGCGTCTCCGCAAATAAACAGCGTAGAAAACGTAGCCATACGAGTCATAACCAATAAAAAGTCTTCCACGCGGCAATTCTGTGCCTCATCCATAATAAATGTGGCATTAGAGATGTTTAGGCCGCGCAAAAAGCCTAATGGAATGCCAATAATCCTTTCTTCTAGCATCAAAGACTTAACGTGTGGGATTGGAAGAAGTTCATTTAATTTATCTACCAACGGTTGGGTGTATGGAGACATTTTTTCTTCAGATGTGCCCTTAATGTAACCGATACCGTGTACAGAAGATTCTACTGGAACACGGCTATAGTATATTTCACTGGCTTTTTTATCTTTCATGAGGCGTAGGGCGCTATAAACTGCCAAAATAGTTTTGGCCGTTCCAGCAACACCTTTTACAATTACAACTTTGGTATCTTTATTCAAAGCAAGGCTAATAAACTCTTTTTGTCTATCAGTCCAAGGTAGCTCACGGATACTTAGGTCTATGGTTACTTTTGTTTTTTTCTTCTCAGCGTATGGAGAAACGTCGCGGGTTTTTTCAAGTTTTTTTTTCATGTTAGAGAACAATTAACACTACTATTAATTACACTTTTCAGAGTCTAGACACTTTTTAATTTATGTACTATGTTTTTTTTGAGCTTTACGCTTTTCGCGCGCGATTCTTTTATCGCACAGTTTACAATACATAGAAAATCCAGCTTCTCCGTGCAAATCGTAGGCAAATTTATCAAGTGATAACTTATGACCGCAAAGCGCGCACACTTTATTGTGTATAGGACTTGATCCCATATATATAATTACATTTAGTAAATAAAAAACTACCCTAATTAAAGTGGTGATGTATTTTGATTATACTGTTGCTGCGTAATTTCTATTAATTCATTTATATAAGTTTGAATGCCCTCCTCTATATAAATAAATTCTGGAATTACTAAATATACCATTCCATCTGGCATTACTAGATCTTGTGAAAATGGCGGCAATATGTTCGAACATTTTCCAGCCGCTATGTATTTATCATATAAAGTGGCGTCAATATTAATTTGAATTTGACTATATGTTGCTGGACTTGATTTATAAAATTTATGCATTATAGTGTTATCCCCCATTTTTCGGACATGTAATTTATTACAGTATTTTGTTGATCGACTGTATGAGCCGTGCCTGTATATACTAGTATTTCATATATAGAGCCAAGAATGGATGAGTTAGGTGCTGCCGAACTAAGAGATCCAATTACAAATTGTGCTACACTATTGCTGCTAGAACCAAGTCCAGCGATATTTTCTGAATAGTTACCCCGCCTGATGGTGGCGACATCTGAAGCACTAAGAATACATGCAATTACATTTTTACCAGCTTGCATTATGGCTCCAGTGGTTAATATGGTACTATTATTTCTTGCTCCAAGACGGCCCGTAGCATCTGCTATAAATGAATGCCTTATATTAGCAAGCGAAGTATTTGTTCCCTGTTTGATAATATAATTATATGTACTCAATCCACTAAGAATAGTTTTGCTAGCCACATAGTAATTTATAGGAGTATTTAGTGGTGACGGATTAGTTCCAGTTAATAAATCAGTCTCGAATGAAATGGCCCCACCAGAAAAAGTAGGTTGATATGCAATAGTACTAGAAGAAGAATAGGCATCTGGCCCATCTACGCTCTTGTCTTTCCAAAGATAAACATTTTGATTTTCTGTGGCTGGTGCGTCTATACTATTATAAACGCCATAATCAACTGTATACCAAGACACTAAATCTGGAATGTCTGTGGGCCAAAATGTAGGGCGGAATATGGCCGTGTCATTCGACCCAGACGCAAAAATTAAACTTGTATTATTACCAGTAACAACATTCATACAATATATAGTATTACACTATTATATTAAAATCTATATTATCTAGTTTCGCGCCACTGGATATTTGCGCGGGTATTGCTACTTCCAGCGCCGATTCCAGTCGCAACAATAACAAAGACATTACTGTCTGTGCTGTCTATGTTTTGGCTGATGTATCCGCGCTTTGCACTTGAGATGGAAGTGGTTTGGTTACTCGAACTAAACTGTCCAGCGCCCTGTCCACCAGCAATAATAAATCCTACATTTATTAATGTTCCACTGGTAAAATTAACTGATGTGGCGCCTTCATTATACTGAACAACACTGTCATTATTTGCACTTGTCCAAGTGCCGCCACTTATTGAACCAGTACTCGGAAGACGCCAGAATTCATAACTTATGGCGTTATCTGCTGTATAAACATTTAGAGCATTTGCACGAACAACACTTCGGTTTGGTTTACCATAATATCCAGTTTTTAAAGATATAGCTATTAATGGAAGTTTACTCGTTGTAGCAACACTTCTACTAGTATTGTTCACTGCCGCAAAATCTACGCCAGCTTCGCTATAGCCACCCTCACTGATTACTGTAGCGCAAATTTGATCCATTGTATCTGTGCCAACTGTGCCACTATAATTTCTAATTTCACAACGTACTGGTAGGTTTGGATTGCTCCAATAAACACTAGGCTTATTATTACTATTATAAAATTCATTGGCAATTATAATGTCACCATCATGAACAAATCCTGCCCTGACTCTTCCTACTCCCAGCCATTGAAAATCAGCTGTAAATAATTGTGTTTTTGTAATATCTAAATTAAAAAGTGATGGGCCAGTGCCATCCAATTTGTCAATATTCCAATTGTTTTGCGTTACGGTTTCATCGTATACAGATCCAGAAACATTACTTCTTAAAACTATTGCCTTTGTGCCGTCACCGCTTTGTAAGAAAAATATTCCATTGTTATCATCAAATAGGCCGATACGTTTATTTGTACCAATTCTAGACCCTGTAAAATTAAAACTTTGTAAGGTCATTTGACTTTTTCCTGGCATGTAGTGGTGATACATGCGACTTTGGTGAATTGTAAAATCATTTGCGCCAGTTCCTACTGTTAGAATGGATTTGGCTTTTGCAATATCAAAAGTCACCGCTGAACTTGTTCCACTGGTTTTTGATAATAATTCCGTCTCTTCTCCATAAACATGGGAATAATCTGCAAGGGTAAATGGTGTTGACATTCTTTGGCGGCCAAAGGCGTCAATAGCGGCGGGTTCGAATTGATTTACAATTGGTACGGTAGGATTAACAACATTAACATTTAAAGGAGAGTTATTTCCCTCCTGTTCTACTTTTCCTATGTTCATAATAGGCATATGATCTAATTACACCAGAAATCGATAATTAATTTATTTTTATACAATTTCAGTATTATTCCGTATTATTAGTATGGAATTTATGATGCCCAAAACTTGCGAGTTGTACGTCCCAGTGAATGATAGTGCTAGCGCACTACTCACGTGCGGTAAACGCGCCACAGAAGTTGATCGCTTTGGTGACGGAACCTGTCGCTACCTTTGCCACGAACATTACGTGGACTTATATCCAGATACTACAAGTGATTAATCAAAACCCCCCTCTTTAAAGAGGAAACCCCCTATTTTATAAGGGGGCTTCGCTCTAAATGGATTAAATCCAAACGTGTCTAAAAATATTGCGACACATTTCGATTTAGTCTACTGAATAACCTTGCCCCACATTTTAAATATTTGATCGTAGTTCGCCAGAGCAATAAACGCCTGACTACAAATTATAAAAAATAGGATTAACTCTACTTTAGTAAATTTTAAGAAATCTTTCATACTTTCACCTCCTTTCACCCGTATATTACAATAATATACGGATTAAGTCAAGTTACGATGTTGTCACCCACTAATTAAATTAAAATCTATAAAAACAAAATACCCCGCGGATTTTTTAGATTTGTTATTTTATTATTAGGGTGTTTTCCCTGTACGGTTTTAGAAAAGGGTAGGGGGGATATATATATAAATATAGCCGTTTCTATATGTATGTATAGGAATATATATAGATTAATAATATGTATATTTTTATATAGAATAGTACTAGTAATAAGAGTAATAGGTTAAATTAAATGAATTAATAGAAAAAATGAGGAGATTGAAAACGGTCCCCCCCGCACACTAAAATTCAAACGAGCGTTCGCTTTTTTTCAAAAAGTGGGGGGGTATCATCAACAAAAATACTTTGCAGAACCGCAAAGATTTTTCTGGTGTTTTCCGTAGGCTGTGGTATTCTTTTCACATGATTAAGAACAGATACACCTCGAAAGAAATCGGTCAGTTGGGCGCACCCGTGTTTGCAGGCGTGAACGTGCGAATCTACCGCGTCACCTCCAGCAAGGGAACGCTGGAATTCAAATGCCATCGCGTCCCGATGAGCGACCTGTGGAACGTCAACAAAAAAAAGTTACGCTAATCGTAAAAAATCCTTGCATTTTTCCACAACTCTGATACCTTATAGATATGAAAGATAAAAACGAAACAGTCAAAGAAACATCACAACAGATGGAAGCAAAGCGCATCGAGCGCACACAAGCCCTTTGGGCGAATCGTCGCAAGCGTTGGTCAGCCTACAAGGCTGGTCGCCGTGCATACGATGCACTGCAAAAATAATCGAAAAAATCCCTTGACTTTCACCACAACTCTGATAAATTAAAAGCATGAAAGATATAAATACCTCATTCACCTTCAACGAAACCAATTACAGCATCGACGCGGAGTTTTATGTTGACAGCGACATGAACTTCGAAATGGTAACGCTCAATCTGTTTAACAACGATACTGATACTGAGGTCGTAGACTTCAAAGCGTCCTCGATACTGCATCCCGTGTCTCTGGACTCGATAATCAGTGATGAGGATCTGCAAAAGAAAATTGATAGCGTCATCCTAAACGAAATTGATCCTGGGATGGCAGGTTGGTAAGGTAATTAACACACAACTGCGTATAGTGTATCACTATGCGCTTTTTGCTTGCCTAGTGTGATAGATGATTCTCACCTTCGGGCTAAGCCAACGCCTTAAGCACCACGAACGATGTCTTGTAACCCCTTGAGTATCAAGCACTTACATAAGGCAATTCTTCGAAAATACGTCATAAGTCGTTGAATATCAAGCACTTACGGCGGCGCGCCCCGCCGTTTGGCGTAAGTCGTTGAATACCAACGCTTTACGTAGTATAGATAAAACCACGTTCGTCGCTCGGCGGAATTTAAGGAATTCAATAAAACCACGTTCGTCGCTCGGCGGAATTTAGCGTTAATGTCGTAAGGTGTTTAGTATCAAGCACTTACGCATACGCGTGGGGCGCGCGCGCGTAAGTCGTTGAATACCAAGCGCTTACTGATCATCATGAAATAGATTTCACGATCATAGGTTAAGCCGTTGAGTATGAGGCGCTTACTGATCATCACGAAACGAATTTCACGATCATAGGTTAAGCTGTTGAACATCAAGCACTTACGCGGCCGCACCCCGCCGCGCGGCGTAAGTCGTTGAATATCAACGCTTTACGCAACATGCTACGCAAGCGGCGTGCCAACTCATGAAATAAAACGCACGTTTGAAAAATCATCAACAAAAATAATTTGCATAATCGTAAAAAAATCCCTTGTGTTTTCGGTGATCTGTGGTATCTTGTATACATGAAAGACATAAACACACTGACTAAAGGAAACATCTACCGCTTGGACTACCTGTCCCGCATGGGTAGGTTCCACTACCAAAACGTGACGTTCGTTCGTAGCGTTGAAACCTTCCGTTACGATGCGCCTTACGGCTCTGACGTTCGTAGTGGCAACTACTCGTTCGTTGACGCTAACAACGAACCCATCCAAGTCGTCGCTTGGATGGTCAACGAAAACACTACCGAGGTCGAAGCCTTCGGTAAGAACGAAAGAAACTTCGTTCGTCAGGATTGGTAAAAAAATCCCTTGACAATCACTCAACCTCTGATAAATTAAATATATGAACACATACGAAAAATACTTCACCTACCAAGGCTGTGAATACTACCTCTGCACGGAATTCGGCTTTGACCATGCCGACAAGTTGCAACTCGCTGGCTTTGCCATGTGGAGAGACGGAGACGAAGTCTCGCAAGAAGAATTCGAAGCGAACGAAGGGCTTTACGCTCACGCTTGCTGGATACTCGCAAACGAGGATGCGCCATGCTACGGCGGCGCGCCCTGCTAATTCAAACACACGTTTCAAACGAGCGTTTCAAACGCTCGTTTAACTTTGCCCCGATTACATGTTGCGTAACTCCTTGAATATCAAGCACTTACGACGACACGCCCCGCCGCGCGGCGTAAGTCGTTGAAAATCAAGCACTTACGCAACATGCTACGCAGATGCCATGCCAACCTGCGTGTCAAGCGAAAAATAAATTTTTTTTAATCGCAAAAAAATCCCTTGCGTTTTTGCAGCCCTGTGCTATTCTTTAAGCATGAAAGATAAAGAAACACAATTCAACGTCAACGGAACCCCTTGCATACTCTCCATCTCGGAGGATCACGACGACGATTGCT
>Ga0304730_1002335_pt1 | contig 13656 bp, 13 predicted proteins | sample M_130628_MF_Meta_FD_190474 | JGI IMG/M metagenome (GOLD analysis project Ga0304730, IMG submission 190474) | Freshwater microbial communities from Lake Montjoie, Canada to study carbon cycling - M_130628_MF_MetaG (v2) (version 2) | ecosystem: Environmental > Aquatic > Freshwater > Lake | place...
GAACTGCTCTGGATTGATGCACGCGGCGAGGCGGGGCGCCACCTCTCCAGCATGGTGCCGCAACTCTCACTACACGACCTTCCCACCCTTCTCTGGTGGGATCACACGGTTGATCCTTCGAGCCAAGACCTAAAGGAGCTGCTCCGCGGAGTCGATCGTGCCCTCTTCAACGGTTCAGATCAACGTGGTGCCGGAATCAACGTGGTGAGTGATCTCGTGAAGGTGGCAGCATCAACGGGCACTGCGCTTAGCGACTTCTCGCTGATCCGGCAGGCGCGATGGCGCGACGCAATAGCGAGCGCCTTTGACGAACCAGAGATCGCGCCATACTTGCACTCGTTGACCGAGATTCGCGTGACATATGCAGCGGGGAGCAACAGCAGCGCGCCGGTGAACATCGTCAAGCCCACCTACCACCTTGCATGGGTCACATCGCGCCTCAGCGCAACGGTGCTCACACCACTCAGCGAGAAGAGCGGGATGTGGAGTGGCCTAATCAGCGACGCAGGACAGCGCATAGCACTGACGCTTCAGCCAGTTGCCGATGCTGGTCACTCTGGTACCACGCTCGCACTACACCTCAAGGGGGAGCGACGTGGTGGCACCTTGGAACTCACCGTTCGTGTAGACGGTGAAACAACGCAGGTTCAAGCAGCAATCAACGGCACGCTTGTCAAGGAGCGCATTTTTCGTGCAAAGCGTGCCACAGACGCCGAACTGCTCAGCCAGGCCTTGGAACTCGGCGAGGTTGATCCGCTCTCACCGTCGATCTTGCGCACCTTCGTGCAGCTTGTCGGATGAGCGAACTTCCAGAGCGACGTATCGTTGATGACGCTGCGGCGGCGGCGATCGCAGCTGCTGAACTGGTCATCACTGCCGCGCGGCGCGCAGTGGACGAGCGTGGCGTCTTTCACCTCTGCGCAACTGGGGGGAGCACTCCAGCCGCACTCTATGCGGCGCTCCGAGAGCCAGAGCGCGCTGCGCGCATGCCATGGAGCGCAACGCAGATCTGGTTCGGCGATGACCGTTACGTCCCCCGCACCAGCCCGCTCTCCAACCTCGCCTCCCTTGATGCGGTGCTGCTGGCACGAGGAGATCACGGTGAAGCTGCTCCAATCGGCAACAGCCAGGTGCACCCGTGGCCAACGGGTGAGGATGGCCCAAAAGCGGTGAGTGACTATCTTGCGACCGCTCGCGCAGCAAATATTGAGCACACCGCTGATGGGTTCCCACGGTTTGATCTGGTGCTGATCGGCATTGGTGGTGACTGCCACTGCCTCAGCGTCTTCCCCGGCTCCCCACTCGCCTCCAGCGACGCACCAATCGCTGCCCCAGTGTCCGCACCGACACACATTGAACCGCAGGTGCCGCGGCTCTCCTTCTCGCTCGGCCTTCTCACCGCCGCGCGCGCCGTCTGCGCCACGGTCGTTGGGGCTGGCAAGAGCGCCGCTCTCGCGCGCATCCTCGACGGAGAGGGGGCGGTGAGTGAGGTTCCTGCCAAGGCGGCGCTCATCCCCACCGCCACCTGGATCATCGACCGCGCCGCAGCAACCGAATGACGGACAGCTACGGAACAGTAATTCCCCACTTCACTCCGAGCGCTCGAAGAATACTCGTTCGTTCTGCCACTGTCATTGCGCGATCCCAGAGTACGACTTCAGAAATTGAGGCGCGAAGGTAGCGCATTGCAGTTGATGAATAGAGCACTCCGATGTGTGTTGCACTCTCACTGCTACTAAAGTTGAAAGAATATTCTATACCACCATTAAGCGAGGCATAATCTGCTCCGCCGCTATTCATCCTAAGCATGAGAATTGTATCTGAGTTGATTGAGCCAATGATGCCACTTAATGCGCTTCCGCCGTTGCTTACTGCTCGCAGTCGTTTGGCATCAAATACTAATCCCGTTGCTCGGTCATTCTTTCCAAGAAGTGGATGATATCCCGTATCACTCGCGCCGCGAATCACAAAGAATGCAGTCATTGTGTTCAGTGCAATCGGTTGCGCCAATGCGAGCCCGTTATCTTCGAAGATCAGTTGCGCTCTCCCTGAGACTGCCGTTGCGTATGGCGCCACACCGGATGCAAGAGCTGTGAGGTGCCGTGCATCTCCCGATTTATCGAACCAGAAGCGCACGCGCGGCGCAAGGCCAAGGGTTGCAGTCTCTGAACTGTCAGCCCAGAGCCGCAACCCGCTGCTGCTCACGTTTCCGAGCGTTGGGATTGTCCCTGCACTCACCGAGAGGCTTAGTGCGGCACTCCATTGTGCCGCAACGCTCGTAATCAAAATGAGGAGTGGGAGTGCGATGTGCCGACCACTCACGCTGGTCCCCAGAGCAGTGGCAGTTCGACGCTTCCTCCAGAAGCCGCGGGGACACCGAGAAGTGTCGCCTTCACCTCACAGCGCACACCGCTCCGAACTGCAGCTCCGCTCTGCTGCACCAGTAGACCACTCGCCAGATCTGTTGCGCTCCATTCCCCCGTGAATCGCTCACCTGCCTCGGTCCACACCCCGCCTGAGAGCGGCTGGCATCTCGTTGCAATCCGGAGCGCCCGAGCAAGCGCCTGTGAGGCGGTTCCAACGCTGCCGGCTGGTGGGAGGAGTGCTGCGAATGCGCTGCTGTCTAGTTGAAGCGCGTAGTTCGCGGCGCAGCTCGAACCACTCGCGCCGCATGCGGAGAGGGCGATGCTCCAGAGTGCGTAACCGCCGGGGAGGAGGCGCCCCTGGACGTCAGCACCAACGGTGGAGCGTGGACCGAGTTCTGCGATCGCTCCGCCGCCGCTTGTCAGCGAGATACTTATCGACCAAGAATCGGTGAACCTCGCTGCCGCGCGCAGGAGGTGGAAGATATGGGATGTTGGGATCACGAGCGCAAGGTGGCCAAGTACGTCACGGCGCCGCACCGGACGGCTGTCGCCACTCACGCTCGCATCGCCCTGCAACCAGAGTTGATCACCATCAATCATGCGTAGGCGGTGGAGGAGTCGGCGACCCCCTTCATTTACGAGGAGTACGTTGCCGACGCTCAGCTGCTGGTTGGGCACGCTGATCGTCACCACGCTATCGCCCGCGCGAATGCTTGGCGCCATCGACTCGCCGTCCACAATAGAGAGTCGCACGCTACACATCACGCAGAGGAGACCAAGCGCGGTGAGGACCAGCAGTTTCCCCACCACTACCCCGTCACGTTACGCGCCTCGAAGACTAGCTTGATACCAGCGGAAGAGTTCGCCCCACTTGTTGCACTCGCTGGAAGGCTGATTGTGAATGTGTAGATAGCACGGGTTGCGTTGAGACCGGTGAGTGAACCAGCGTTGCGGGATCGCCAGAGTGATCCGATCGGCGCTGTGAACGAAGGTGCCGATGTGAGTCCCACAAAGCTGCCTGAATAGATTATCTCTGGAGTCCCACCCCCAATAGTTCGCGTCACCTGCACGGTAAGTGCGGCGCCAAGGCCCGCACTGTCAATCGGTGCTCCAGTTGGATCAGCCCAGAGGGCGATCTCTGTGTAGGCCGTTGGAAACGTCACCGTTGACGCGTTGGTGACGGTGACGCTCTGGGTGAGCGTTGTCCCGGGACCAATCGCTGAAAGGTCTGCGCCGCCGAAGGTGAGGCTACTCACATCGCCTGAGGTGAGGACTACTCGCCCACTCTCCAATAGCGCATTGACTGGCTGCGTCGCGGTGAAGGCGGCGCTGGTGCTGCTTACGGTTACGACAAGGGCAAGTACCGCTCCACACGCGGCGCCCGCGAGTCGCCAGTGCCTTAGGCCATCCACGCCTCTGCTCATTCGTCACTCCTCTCGGCGATGTGGCGGGGGCGGAGCGGCTTACCATCCTCACATGCGGCGGATATCGCACGCGTAGCCCCACCCCCTCACATCCGCTAGGATTCCGCGGATGGCTGCGCAACGGATCCCATGGCTCCACGTGATTGCTGGCTGCATGAGCAGCGGCAAGACAGCTGAGGTCGTCCGCCTCCTCAGCAGGCGTGAGATCGCTGGGCAGAGCGTGCTCCTCATCACCCCCTCACGAGACACCCGCGTGGCCCCTGGTGAGGTGGTGAGCCGCACTGGGACGCGCTTTCCGAGCGTCGTGGCGGCAGATGCGAGCGCCATCCGGACGGAGGTGCTGAAGCGCGATCCAGACGCGGTGGCGATCGAAGAGGCACAGTTCTTCGGGGCAGACCTTCCAGGAATCATTGAAGAGCTCGTCGCTGGACCGCGGACCGTGATCGTCAGCGGCCTCGATCAAGACTTCGCAGGGCGACCTTTCGCAACGATCCCTGAACTCCTCGCCCGTGCCGATGAGGTCACCAAGCTGACGGCGATCTGCGTAAAGTGCGGCGCAGAGGCGACACGAACACAGCGCATGCGCTACGGGAAGCCGGCAAGTGTGAGCGACGAATTAATCGTCATTGGCGGTATGGGGGGCGATGATACGTACGAAGCGCGCTGTCGAGCCTGCCACGTGGTTCTCCCCTGACCTGTGTCCGATCGTGCACGCCTCTCCGCAGCACTTGTTGAAGCGATCCAGTCAGCGGCGGAGGCGCGCGCCACTCCCTTCTATCTGACGCTCGAACAGGATCTCATCGACGCGGCACAACTCTTTGAAGATGCCTTCCCTGATCCGTGGATCCGCTCGTACTCACTGAAGGCTGACCCGCTTCCTGCAGTCGTCACCAAATTGGCCAACCGTGGGTGGGGGGCAAATTGCGTCTCCGTTGGCGAGATCAGTGCGGCGCGATTAGCAGGGGTAGAGAACGGCAACATCACGCTTGAGGGCATTGGGAAGGGCGAAGAGGAATTTAGCGCAACGATCGAGGCCTCAGCAAGCGGACATCCACTCCGCTGGATCGCCCTTGAATCTCTCGACGAAGCGCGCGCCCTCGTGGCAGCGGTTTTGGCACGTTGTGAAAAGAGCGGTGCGCCGATCCGAACACTGATTCGGCTCAATCCGGCGATTGAGCCAGGAGGGCATAGTGGACTCGCAGTTGGACTAGGAAGCTCAAAATTTGGAACCGATCGTGCAGAGCTCATCGCCGCTGCGCGCATCGTCGCTGCGGCCGGTCCACCGCTTCAGCTTGTTGGGATCCATCTGCATGCGGGATCGCAGCTTCGCGATCTTTCACAGTGGCAGACCGCCGTTGAGCGCTCCATTTCCGCATATGGAGAATTGGTTGCCGAGGGGCTAATCGCCCCGGATGTCCATTGCACCATCGGCACGCTCTGCATCGGCGGAGGTGAGCCGGTGACGCTAGAGGGAGCAGCTGAGCACGGCCCGTCGACCGCAGACTTCGCGCGTGCTGCCGATGTCGCGTGGTCTAACGCCAGTTGCGCCACGCCGCCACTGCGCGCCATCGAACCTGGACGCGCACTTGTTGCGGAGGCCACGTACCTCGTTGCACGCGTGCTGCACGTGCGAGCACGACGCGAGATTGTCAGGGCGCCACTTGCGCTTCCTGGCGAAGCCGAAACTGTTTGCGAAAGACAAGCTGTACTGGATGCGGGTATGGGCGAGCTGATCCGCCCGGCGCTCTACGGCGCTCGGCACCCAGTCCACGCCGTTGCATCACGCACAAGGTCAGACAGCCTCACCGCAGCTCATGGGCCAATCTGCGAGTCCACCGACGCGCTCGGTGCGCACCCTCTCCCTGGTGATTTGGCTCGCGGTGACCTCGTTGCTATCGCTGGAGCGGGAGCCTATGCCGACGCAATGTGGAGTCCCTATAACAGTCGACCGAGACCTGAGCGGTTGCTGCTCGCTGGATCTCAATTATCTACGATAAGGATCCGAGGGAGCTGACTTACTCGATTGAGCGTAAAGAAGCCCCGCTCACTCGGCGAGCAGTGGAACATCCAGCGGGACCCAGTCTTCGCCCTTGAGATCCAGCGCGGGAGGCAGTCTAGGCTCTACCAGCTCGAGGATCTGAAGGTCGGTGATCTCCTCAATGTTCGGCGCTCCAGCAATGACCCCAGTTGCGGCCGCCTGGTCAATCGCTCGTTGGAGTTCAACAGAATCAATCTTTAGTGCGCCTTCCAGGGCAGGCCAGAATGTGGAATTCAGCTGGTTGATTGACCAAATCATGCCCACTCCATATCGATCTAAGAGTGCAGATTCCTCCATGATGATTGCGCACGTTTCTGCATCATCCCTGCAAAAGGCGGCTCCATCCGCAATCGCAATAACTGCCAGCGCGATGGCGATCCGTGAATCCTCATCGGTCAATGAAGAGCGCAGCGCCCAAATGCCAAGTCCGGGCGCACTGGCAAGCGCATCATCATTGATGCCTGCGAAAACGCTTGAGGCATCTGGCCCTTCAGGGAGGCCGGTCTCGGGATCAAGGAACTCTTGAAGTCGGGCCGCTCCGTCATATGAGGAGACGAGTGCCGCAGCGTACGTGGAATCAAAGAGTCCAGTTGCATCAAACGGAACTGATGGCTCCTGGAACACGATCTCGAGCGCACTGCGGTCAACTCCCGCGTCGTCGAAGTATTGAAGTAGCGGCGCTTGATCGCCTGGCCTCCCTTGAATCAGCACTGAGCCGCTCGCGATCGACTCAACTAAAGTATCGTCACCAGGAGTAACCGTTAGTTGCAGTCCGGCGTTACGCTGCAGTCCGGCGATCATGACTACGTCAATCCCCGCTTCACGAGCAACAAGTGCCGCCGCGGGCGTTGCGAGAAAAATGTCGGTCTGTCCTAATTGTGCTTGCACCGAGAATCCTTCCTCAGTGGAAAAGGGAGTTACAATTTGAAGGGCGACGCCAGCGGCCTCAATAACGCGATTTGCGACAGCACTGATCACTGATGACGCCAGGGCATCTGTGACCCCTGGCACGTGCACCGTTACGGTCATCTGTCTTGATGGCACAAGGTCGCCTGCAATTGAACTCGTGGTTGGCATCGGGCTGCCCCCAAGAGACGGGCGGCATGCGGCAACTACAAAGATTGAAATGGCAAGGCGCTTCGCCAGATTAAGCCGACTCACCCGAAGCGGCCTGCAATGTAACTCTCAGTGAGCGACTCTTTTGGTGAAGTAAAGATCGTTGGAGTTAGACCAGTCTCAACCAGATATCCGGCCCGCTCCTCATCCATGGAGAAGAAGGCGGTTGAGTCAGAGACGCGTGAGGCTTGCTGCATGTTATGAGTAACAATCACGATCGTGTAGTCGGCGGCAAGCTCACGGATCAACTCTTCAATCTTGAGTGTAGCAATTGGATCCAACGCTGAGCATGGCTCATCCATTAGCAGCACGCGAGGCTGCACCGCGATCGCTCGCGCGATGCAGAGGCGCTGTTGCTGACCGCCAGAGAGCGAGGTTCCTGGCTGCTTCAACTTAGCTTTCACCTCGTCCCACAGCGCCGCACGGCGTAGTGTCGCTTCCACCACGCCGTCTAATTCACTCTTTGACGTTCGCCCAAGAAGGCGTAGTCCGGCGGCAACGTTTTCGTAAATCGACATCGTTGGAAATGGATTCGGCTTCTGGAAGACCATGCCGATCACTCGGCGTACTCGAACTGGATCAACTTCTTTTGCATAGAGATTGACGCCGTCAAGGGCTATTGAACCGGTGACGGTTGCGCCTGGAAGTGTCTCGTGCATCCGGTTAATCGTGCGCAAGAGTGTCGACTTACCACAGCCAGACGGCCCAATTAGAGCCGTGACAGAACGCGGGGTAATCTGCAGCGAGACGCCGTTTACCGCTCGAAACGACCCATAAAACGCCTGCACGTCACTCAGGCTGAGAAGCCCCTCTCTTGGCGTTTCGTGTGAGGGAACACTATTCTCAGTAGCGGTGGCAGCAGCCTTCCGAGCCCCCTTCGCAGCGGTCTTCTCGTTAACCATGTTCTTCATCATCCCATCTCCCTCCAACTCCGTCATCTCAGGCCACCCGGCTGTTCACAGTCCGCCAACGGACCACCACGTTGAGCAGCAGGGCGATTGCCATCAGCACGAAGGCGGTAGCCCACGCTTGGCCCTGAAAGCTTTCGTCGGGCGCGCTTGAATACCTGTAGATCACAAGCGGCATCGCATTCATCGTTGTTCCAAAGTCGAAGAAGTTCTCTGCGTTGGTGCCGCGTGCCGTCATGAGCAGTGGTGCCGTTTCGCCTAACCCACGGCTCGTTGCGAGCACAAGTCCAGTCAGCACACCAGGGAGTGCAGTACGCACCGTGACGTAGAGGGTTGTCCTCCAGACTGGCACGCCGAGTGCAAGCGACGCCTCGCGAATTGATGCAGGAACGAGTCGCATCACCTCTTGGGTTGTGCGAATGACGATTGGAAGGGTGAGGATGGAGAGCGCCGCTGATCCAGCCCATCCTGAGGGACCAAGGATTGGGACGAGGACGAGGTAAGCAAAGATGCCAGCTACAATACTTGGGACTCCGAGCATGATGTCAATCAGAAACTCGCTAATGGCTGCAACACGCTTTGGAGCAAACTCGCTCAGGTAGACGCCGCCAGCAATGCCGATCGGGCCAGTGATGAGGATTGCGAGGCCAGTCATCTGCAGTGAGCCAACGATTGCGTTGAGGACCCCTTTCTCTTGATCTAGTGGGTTATTGAAGAAGAATGATGGTGTAAGCCATGGCAGTGCACGGAGGGTGACATAAAAGACGAGCGCGAAGAGCGGAAGTACTGAAAGGAAAGCAGCCACCTGGAAGATTCGCAGCATCAACGTGTCTGTACGCGCGCGGCGGCGGTCAAGTGATCTAGGTTGGAGGAGTGCTTCGCGGACGTTCATGAGACTGCCGTTATCTGCGAGAACTTACGCAGGGACAGTCGCACTACCAAGCTAATCGTAAGTGAAAGCAGGAAGAGGGTAAGCGCCAGGCTAACAAGTGCACCGAGCTGAATGGGGCCAGACGCTTCACCGATGTTGTTCGCAATCTTTGAAGCAATGGACTGTCCTGGGAGGAAGAGGCTTGAGGGGATCCCCGGGGCGTTGCCGATCACCATTGTCACAGCAATCGTCTCGCCAATTGCGCGCCCAAGTGCAAGCATTACGGCGCCCACCAGGCCGGTTCGTGCAGTGGGAAGCACCACATCTCGAATCGCCTCCCAGCGCGTCGCCCCCATCCCGATATAGCCCTCGCGAAGTGAGATCGGAACGGAACGAAGAAACTCACGACTGACGGCAACGATCATCGGCAGGATCATGATTGCAAGCAAGAACCCTGCGCGGAAGACGGTACTCGATGAGGGGGAGGCTGGATCCTCCGAAAGCCACGGCACGATCTGCCCAATACTCGAGGCGATCCACCACTCAATTGAATCACGCAACCGTAGTGAAAGGTCACCCACCGCCCAGAGGCCAAAGATAACTGAAGGAATCGCAGCGATAAGCTCAACGAGGAAGGCGAGTGGCACGGCGAGCCGCCGTGGCGCAAACTCAACGAGGTAGACGGCTCCAAGGATCCCGATCGGAGCTGCAATGAGTACTGCAATGAGGCTGGATACCGCCGTACCGAAGATCATGGAGGCGGCGCCATAGATCTCTAGTGTGCTTCCGTCTGCCTGATCAATACCGGTGATCCATTGTGGCGTTGTAAGAAAACTGATCGGACTCTGGATCGCCCAGAGTGGTGCGCTGTAGGCGATGAGATACCCTGTCAACACAAGAAGTAGGAGACCCGCTGCGCCAGCAGCAACCGCCAGAATGCGGCGGAAGAGAGGGTCAGCGGAGGCGTTGCGCTGACGGCTGAAATCAAATCCTGTGCTGGTCATCACTACTCCCCGTTTACGCTACCTGCCGAAAAAGTGAATGCAGTGGGCGGACCGTAAGGCCCGCCCACTGCAAAATCTGCCGCCGCTCAGATTATGGCCAGAGAAGCGTACCATCAAACTTGATCTTTTTTAGCTCGAGGATCGCTGTTGTGCGAACGCTTGCGATGAGAGGATTGTAACCAGTGTAGATATGTGTGGCTGCCTGACCAGTAGTCAAAGCCCAGTTCAAGAAGACGATCAACCCTTGAACTTGCTGCTTGGTGACCGTTGCATTTGTGTACTCATGATAGAACATGATCCACGAATACCCAACGATCGGATACGAGTTGACTCCAGTCGCAAAGACAGGATGCACATAGGCGGAGCTCGGATTGATTGGGTCTTCTGTGATGACAGCATTTGTCAAAGCAGACGAGATCGTAGTGGTTGTTGGCGCAAGGAAGACTTGCTTGCCTGCGTTCAATGTTTTCGCGGCGAGCACAGCTCCTTGAATGCTCCCCGCGATCGTGGCATCAGCTGCCGTTGAGGTGACATAGGAGGATTCAACATAGCCAATCGAGTATACGTTGGCAGCGGCCTTAATGTGCGACGCGAGAAGTTGGTTGGTACCGCCCGGCGATGTAATGGCTGCTGCGCCATTTGTCGAACGAATGCCAGCGAATTGGTCAGCAGGTACTGTCTTCGCAGGCTTGAATGTACCAACCGCATCATCCAAGTTAGCTTCACCCGAAGAGAAGTTACTGTGATAGCCACACATCTTCTGGTCTGCCGAAGCCGCCTTCCCTAGGTACGAAGAGAAGATGAACGTCGTCCCTGAGGAGTCCGAGCGACCGACGACCTTAATCGTTGCATCTGGAAGATTCGTGATCGTAGGGTTGAGAGTACGAATCGCCGCATCATTCCACTTCTTAATGGTGCCCTGATAGATTCCGCACACAGCCGGTCCATCAAGTCGAAGTGTCGCAGCCCTGCCCGCTGCCAAGAGCCCAGGGACATTGTACGCGAGAGAAATCGGACCAGTAATCATCGGGATCACAGAATATTTACCTGCTCCCAGGGCGGTGTCGATCGTAGTTCGTTCAGCTGTTGAAAGAATCGCGTCTGTTCCAGAGAACATCTGCGTTGAGATTTTCTTATTTACGCCGGAGAAGTTGCTAATTCCGGCTCCAGAGCCTACGCCTGAATACTCTAGCACGAGACTATTTGTGGAATTGCTTGAGGAAAATTGCTTAGTTGAATTTCCGGTTACGACTGGCGTAGCCTCATTATTTAGTGTGGTGAAATTTGTAAACCACTTTGTGTACTGGTTCTGTGGGAAGGTTGCGCCTGACCCTCCGATTTTTCCACTGGCCTGATTCTGGATCGTTGGGGCAGCCGCGCTAGCCACGCCGCTCACGCTCATAGTGAGCGCGAGAGCCATGGCAATGCTGATGTGAAGGCTCTTTACGAGTCTCATCGTCACTCCTACCTGTTGGCGAGGCGCCCTTGGCTCGCCAAATAATGAGGGCGCACTCGTATCTTGAGCTGGGCGTATAAACAGACTGCTACCGCCAGGTAAACGGCGCGTTAATTTATTGTCGGCCCCGTCCACGGCGTGCTTGAGTCGGTCGAATTGCCTCCCACTCAGCCACGAGGACCGCCCCCAGGATCGCCGCTCCTCCCATGAGCTGCGTCAGGGTGAGCTGCTCCCCAAAGAGGAAGCCGGCCGCCACGATCGTATAGACGGGCTCAACGGTGCTTACTAGTGCGGCGCGGGCGGCACCCAGGCGCTGGGCACCAGCGTAGAAGGCGCCGATCGGCACGATCCCAGCGATCGTTGCAACGCCGAGGATGGGGAGGAGGGCGTCGTCTGGGATTGGGAGTGGGAGCAGATCGCGCCCAGTGGCGAGGCGAAGGGCAAACACACCGAACGAGGTGCCGGCGAGGCTGAGTGGCACCGCGGCGAGCGGCGGGATGCCGCCACCGCGGCTTGCGCCAGTGCCGCTCTTCGATTCGCCTCCAAGGCGCGCCGCGAGGATGATGTAGCAGCTGTAGATGATCGGCGATGCAACGCCCAGGAGAAGGCCGATCAGCGCAGGCTCTTTACCGGCCGAGATGCCCCCAACACCAAGCACCACGCCGCTCGTAGCAATGGCGAGTGCGATCCAGGGGCGAGCCCCTGAGGGTGCGTGCGCGAAGAAGATCGAGAGCACCGCAACGATAGCGGGATATGAATAGGTCATCAGGCCCGCAAGCGACGCGTCGATCCAGGTGAGGCTGGCGAAGTAGGTGGAAGCGTTCGCAACGAAGAGCACGCCGAGCCCAAAGGCGGTGAGGCCACGACGCGGCGTAATCTGCCGAAGCGCTGCGCGCCCGGCGGGGAGTAGGAGGACGATCGCCCAGAGGATGAGCGCGGCGAGAAGGTGCCGCCAGGCGAGCAGGTCGAGCCAGTCGAACCCTGTCGGATAGATCCACTTAGCGAAGAGTGGCCCAGAGCCGTAGCCGAACGCGGAGATGGCGATGAGGAGAACCCAAGGGAGCCGTGATCCGCGCATCTGCGCAGGATACGCGGTTCAGGGCAGGAGAACGGATCGCGTCCGCAGAACCACACGACGGCACTGGTGCGGTCGTGATCGCGCTCGGCTACCATCCTCGCATGCCCACCAAGAGCTCGCCGAACAAGGTTGCACGCCTCGTACCGGCGTCGCCAATCGCCATTGCACTTGCGATGTTGGCAATCTACATCGTGTGGGGCACCACGTATCTTGCGATTCGCGTGGTGGTTGATCCAGACACTGGGACGGCGATTCCGCCGTTCGCAATGGTGGCGATGCGATTCGCCCTTGCCGGTGTAGCCATGCTCGCCCTTGTCCTCGTTGTTGCGCGACCAGCACTCCGTGCGCTGACCGGGAAGCAGATTCGCGATCAGGTGATCGTTGGACTCGCATTGAATGTTGGCGGCCTTGGTGTCACCTCGTTCGGCGAGCAGACCATTCCATCAGGGATCACGGCACTCCTCATTGCGCTCCTTCCAATCTGGGTCGCAGTCATCGGGCGCGTCGTCTTCAGTGATCGCATTGCACCACTAACCGCCGTTGGTATTGCCGTAGGCATCATTGGTGTTGCGATCCTCGTCTCACCAAAGGCTGGTGGAGAAGGCCTCGACCCGGTCGGGCTCGCCTGCATTCTCTTTAGCCCACTCAGCTGGGGAGGCGGCTCAATCTGGAGTCAGCGCCGCGCCGCCACGCCAACCGATCCACGCGTCGCCGTCACGATCCAGATGCTTGCGGGTAGCGTTGGTGGCGCCGTTATTGCGCTCTTCCTTGGCGAATGGGGGCGGGTCAATATTCAAGCACTTCAGCCTGACGTCATCTTCGCGCTCGCTTACCTTGTCACGATCGGTAGCCTCTTCGCTTACAACATCTACACGTGGCTGCTGCGCGTGGCGCCGTTCGGCCTCGTCTCAACCTACGCGTATGTCAACCCAGTTGTCGCAGTTATCGCGGGGAGCATTATCCTTGCGGAGCCGATCTCGCCGCAGATCATCCTTGGTGGTGCGATCGTTGTTGGCGGTGTTGCACTGATCGTGACCGCACGGAATCGCATGATCAAGGCTGGGGGCACCGCCCACTAACTCATGGATCAGGCAAAGCGCACCGCATTCGTTGAGCGGGTCGTTGCCGCTGGGCGCGCCGTTGGGATGAGCGTTACCCCCCACGCTATGGCTGAGACCACCGCGACCGCTGCGCAAGCTGCTGCAGCACTCAGCGTGCAGGTAGGCCAGATCGTCAAAAGTCTCGTCTTCGCCGTAGAGGATGGCGCTAGCGTGCGTGGCGTTCTCGCCCTCGTCTCTGGTGCGGATCGCGTTGATCTGACCGCGCTCGGCGCCGCACTCAATCTCAATGCACGTGAACGCGTACGACGCGCGACGGCAGATGAGGCGCGTGCCT
>Ga0304730_1002338_pt1 | contig 13633 bp, 16 predicted proteins | sample M_130628_MF_Meta_FD_190474 | JGI IMG/M metagenome (GOLD analysis project Ga0304730, IMG submission 190474) | Freshwater microbial communities from Lake Montjoie, Canada to study carbon cycling - M_130628_MF_MetaG (v2) (version 2) | ecosystem: Environmental > Aquatic > Freshwater > Lake | place...
CTATTCTATCGCTCAAGAATCATCGCTTGGTATAGGTAAATTATTTATCATAGATTAAATCTATAATAGATAAAAATAAAAATTACTGTTCAACGTTTTTCTTTTCTCGTTGTCGTTGTTTATATGCTTCACGGTATTCTTTTTGCTTTCTTAGTTTTTTGATAAAACAATCAATTGAAAACTCACCATTTTCATCATAGTTTAACTTATCTCTGTTTATTTGAGATTTTGTTTTTATTTCTTCGGAGTGTATCGTTCTCCAATCTTTATAATATTGCTTTATGTCATCTGGTGTTAAAAATGCTCTATTTGTATTCATCGAAGCTTTCATTTCACGCATCACTTTATCTTCTTCGGCTTCAGCTTCTCGTTTATTATTACAAGGAAACTTTTTAACTTCAATCATATTAAACATTTCCCATCCTCCGTTTTCTCTAATCATAGTATAAACTTTTCTTTTGTACTCATTTCCATTTTCTCTATTAGTATGTTGCTTATGAGCTGATTTTCTTTTTGTAAAATCAGTTGTATGTCCAACATATAAAAGACTTTCATCAGTAGTATGTTGAATTTTATATATTAGTGTTTTTGAATAGTCCATTGGTTTTCGTGGCATTTTGAATTCTATATTATCTTATATTGTCTTATGTTTAAATTACTTTTTAAATTAAATTAAATGCATAACTTTATAACGTGCTCGTCTTGCCTTCATTATGTAAATCAATTTCTTCTTCAATATTGATATCTCTAACAATTTTTATACAGCATAAATCTATTTGACTACATTTAGATTTATAAAAATACTGACACATACCAAGAATAAACGCCATTAATGCTGTATATAATCCAGTATAAAATACCTCAGAAAATCCCATAATATATATTACATAATATTTTTATCTAATCCAATATATATAATGAAGTTTGTATCCTTAAAACCATCATCACGACCAAATAAAAGATATGTAATATCATTTTCTGAACCTAAAAAGACGATACATTTCGGCGCTAAAAATGGTTCAACTTACATTGACCATAAAGATAAAATAAAAAGATATAACTATTTAAAACGCCATATAGTTAATGAAAATTGGAGTGAAATAAACCCTGGCTCATTATCAAGTATCATCCTTTGGGGAAATTCTACAAATATAAATGATAATTTAAATGAATATTTAAGAAAATTTAAAATCTCGCGCTAATTATTTATTTTTATAGTAAATATAAAAATGAATAAGTTAAATAATTTAATGAAGTAATTTCTTTAATGCTTTTACAGCACCAGCATTAAGTACAACTTCCCCTTTGTGTAAGCGGGCAGGACCAGTTTTTTTTACCTTACCGCCCTTTTTGTAAGAAGGCATACTAACAGCTTCAACGGCTCTTGCGTTTGCAGCCCTTGCGAGTTTTTTTCCGAGTAATCCTTGCGAAACAGTTTTAATAGCACCCATTGCGCGCCCGAGTTTGTTCATTCTATTGACCATCTTTATATATATTTTTAACATTAGATAAAAATTTATATATTAATTAAAATAATTATTTTATTTATTGGCGAACTCTTGCATCACGAGTTTGAGTATCAACTTCAATTATTGCGTCATAATTTAATACGAGATTGACGGTGTGAGCTTGAGCGGTTGCTGTTGCTGTGTTAATATTTACGGTAATGTTGCTGTTATTAGTACTGACACCAGTTAAAATGGCTTTTTCATTTGGAATATGTATTTTTTCAAGCGGTACTCCAATGATAAATTTAGCAGGGACCGCGTTAGTTGTTGCGTCGTTTCCTTGTGCAATAAATTCCATTGTGTTAATCGCTAAATTGTTATTTTTATCGTCCATATTCCCACTTGCGCGTCTTAATTCTTGTAATATATAAGTTTTGTTGTTGAGTGTTGATAAGTTTCTTTGAGGGTAATTTACACCAGCAATAACAATAGAATAATCACCGTTGGAAGAGGTCATATCATAACTATCACCCCATTTATTTAATGAGTTAGCACTTGTTCCAGTTGGTAATACATAAGCAGCTTTGACGGATGCATATTTTTGATTATATACTAATGAAATTGAACCAGTTGTCGCAGTTGCTACTGAAGCAGAGGAGTTAGACCAACTATTACATTTTAAGAATAATTTAGGCATTGCTAATATTGAACTTTCAACCGAGCGCCCAAAGTCTAACATATTATAACATAGTTCGACGTTTTGAATGGTAAAAGCAGCAGGGACAACTGTTGTAGTGAATATATTTGATATACTGTCTAATGTTAATTGTATGCTGATTTGAGGCATCGCAAACGCTGGAATAAGTTTCCCAGATGAAGAAAGAAGACCAACAATAGGAGCGGAGAATGTCCCCGATTCGTTCAATATGCAAACACGACCATCAAGTTGTTCTAAACTTGGTGCAGAAGTTGAGTTATAATATCCTAGAGCAGATTGTTGTCCGTATTTCATTGCTACATCATAATTAGTGTTCATATATAAGAACCCAGCGACTTGGTTATATTGATTAATACTTTCAACTACTTGAGAACCAATTAGTGTTTCAAGTCTTAAAAATGGAGAATAAGCAGGCGTAGCTATAATTTGAGCCCCAACGGCTGCTGTTATGTTATATTTGTATCTTAAAGTAATGCTTGATGGGTCAATGAAGCCTCTATTTTGGAAATCAAAACGAACTACACCACCCGGGGCATAGGTTCCCGCCCCAGTGGTTGGTGTCAGGCATACTTCAAAATTTTGACATTCAGGAAGTTCAGTAATTGATTGAGAATAATCTAATTGATTTGGTAAAGCCATCTTTATATATATATTCTTATAATTAGATAAAAATTTATAAATTAATTAATTATATATTTTTAACTTTCTAATAATTGTAAATCTTTTTCATCTTGTGTTAAAGGCTTTATATCTACATCATCGTTAGCTATACTGTTTTGTACATTTTCAAACTCAAAATTTAATTTAGTGGTTATGTCGTTTAGTTTTATAATGTCTTTTGGTTTATTGATTCGTTCTTTAGTCAAAATTAAAGTCATAGTCCAATCAACGCCATTAAAGTCTATTAAATTGTTATTCTCGTCTGTTAGTTGTATATCTATTTCATCTATAGTTATCTCTCTTAATACGTTTTTCTGTGTATCAACGGTAGAAACAAAGGAAATCATATTATATGGTGGCTGGTCTGATGGTATTGTTGTTATTGTGTCTGTATATCCTCTTATACGAGATGAAAAATTATTAACGCTTAATTTAGTACTTTTAATAGATAAGCGTTTAGTTCCTAATAAGTTTAATGGATAAGAAGCAGTAATAGATGCGCCGGTATAAGTTGTATTTACATCAAAACCTAAAATTTGATATGTATAATTTAAAAGTGTAGTTGAATTATATCTATAAGTTGGAATCAAAATGGCAATATTTGAACTAATAAATGAAAACGTTAATTTTCCAGTTGTTTGGCTTATTGTTAATATTAATGGATTTCCAACACCTGTAGCAGTAGCCAACCAAAGAGCCTGAATAGTTGTTATTAATGATGTAGCGTTATAGTTTCCAAACGGAATAAATATATTTTCAAAAATACCAGATGATACTATTTTTAACTGAAAATAATAATTAGTTTCATTAATGGTATAAAAACTAACGGGAATTTGGGCGTTTATGATACTTACAAAACTTCTTATCAAGTCGGGTTCCTCCTTTAATAATCCAGTAAATGAAAATCGTACATCACTTTTTTTAGTTGAATTCATCAAGGTAGCGTTTCCACTGTTTAACGAAACCATTATATTTTCGAAATAACTCATTTATATACATTAATAAAAGAAATAAAATTGAAAAAAAAATCTATAATTATATTATAGAATGTCTGAAGAACTACAAGAAAAAACTATTAAAATTCCATTGAAGAAGAAAGAAACAAAGAAGAAGCTTATAGTTGCTATACCAGAACCAGAACCAGAACCAGAATCTGAATCTGAACCAGAACCAGAAACACAGTTTAAAATGGAAACCCCTATCCAAAAAACAAAAGAGAAGAAACCCAGAACAGAGAAACAAATGGAAGCATTTAAAAAAGCTTTACTTAAACGAGATGAGAACGCAATCAAAAGAAGAGCAGAAAGAGAAATGATTATTAAGGAGGCTGGAAGAATGGCAGAAGAAGAACACGTTAAGGCAATGAAAGAAATGCAAGACGTCATAGTTGAGAAAGCAGTTAAGATTAAAAAAAATCAAATAAAGAAAATCAAAGAAGTCAATGAAAATAATTTAGACATAAAAAATATTCCTCAAATTGTTAATCCATACCAAGATTTCAAAAAGAAGTTTAACATTAGATAAATTTATTAATTTTAAAATGTATTAAAATTAATATCTCAATTATTATTATAGATGGTAAATATTAAAGTGAAAAAGCAGAAAGGCATTAATAAAGTTAAGCAAAAAGTAAGTCAGAAGGCAAGTCAAAAAGTAATTGTTAATGTAGGCGATTTAAAACCTAAACGAAGAAGAGCGCCACCAAGACCCAAAAAGCCAGATGAGAAACCAACACAACCAGCACAGCAAGCGATGCCGAGGACATTTTATCAGCAGCCAAATGTTGATAATTCAAATTTAGTAGCTTTGTTAATGAAAAATTTAACAGGACAACAAGAAGTTAAAGTAGAAAAAAAACCTAATGAACTAGAAAAGGCAAAACCAAAAGAAGAAGAAGCTAAACCAGCGATAGAACTAAAAGCACTCCCAGGACAAAAGGCAGAAGAAAGAAGACAAGCAAATTTTGATTTAGGTGGAACTTCTTTATTACAAGATATAGCACAACCTAAATCTTCACTAACAGATTTCAAAGCAAAATTTAAAAATAAAAGAGACGATGACGAGAGACGCAAAGCGTCTGTGTCATTCTCAAATCAAAGATTTGACGAAGAAGCAGAACAAAGAGCATTAGACTTTTTTCGAGCAATAGATAGACCAGCAGAGCAACCACTACAATCACTATCCCAATGGAGTTTATTATCAGAAGTTAGAGCAGACCCAGAAGTAAAATCGTTAGGTGCAAGATTAGAGCAACAGCAATTTCCTCCGGCAGATTTAGCTTGGTCGGGTCCTGATACAAGTGCTGAAGCAGTTCAAAGATTAATCCAACGTATGAAATCACCAGGTGAAGGACCAAAAGCATCAGCATATTCTGCTACTCCAGCTACTCAAACAAGACCATTTAACTCGGCATTAAATTTTGTTGATGTTGATGAATCCACACGTTTTGACGCATTACCCCCTGCACGTCTAGCACGACCAGAAGAGCGAGGTGAAAGTTTAACAGATGCATTACTGAGCGAAGCAATCAAAGAAGCAGATATTGAGAGTGCATTCGCTACCGGAGGAGGCGGAGAAGGAGGCGGTACTGAAGGTATAAATCAACCTGAAGCAGTTCAAGCCGGAGCAGAAGCGGAAGGTGAAGCAGAACCACTACCGGCAATATTAAGAGAAGAACAAGCACCATCAACAACTGAACAATTATTTAATCCAGTAAGAGAACCATCATTAGCAGAAATAGTAGAACCTAAAGTAAAAAAAGCACCCTCTGATAAAAAACAAACATTAAAACAGTTAGCGATAGATGCAGGAATCCCAATTAATGGACCTTATATAGATGAGAATGGAGTACAAAAGAAATCAGGAGAAATTCCAAATTATGTATTAGCTAGAGAACTAAGAGCAAAAGGAGCACCAGCTGAACAAGTTCCTGATGGTTGGTTAGTCAAATCAAAAGCAGGAAAGCCTGTAAATAAAGGATAATTAAGCAATTTCACTGCATTCGGAATTAATTTCTCATCTATTAAATATGATAACTATAAAAAGAAATATAAAACCAGATTTACCGGTGTGCATTATGAAATGCGACGCGAAACTACACTCCAAATTAGATAAATATGAACTAACAAAATTCTTAAACTGCCACTCTTGTAATTTGATAGTAGGGAAACCAGGAAGCGGTAAGACTAATTTAATTTATCAACTTATGAAATCCAAACAACTTTTAAATAAATGTTTTGATAAGATTTTTATATTCCAACCTCAACCAAGCAGGGCATCAATGAAAGACCAACTATTTGAACAATTACCAGAAGACCAAAAATTTGATGAGCTAACAGTTGAAAATCTTGAATATGTTAAGGATAATTTAGACCCTGATGAAAATAACTGTATCATATTTGATGACCAAGGAGCATACCTTAAGAACAATGATACAAAAAAACTACTCAAAGAACTCATTATGAATAGACGACATTTACACGTAAGTATATTCTTTTTGGTTCAAACTTATTTAAGTATTGAAAGAGATGTTAGGAAACTATTTAGTAATTGTTTTATTTTTAGATGCAGTAAAAAGGAAATGGAAACTATAGCGGATGAACTGATAGAGACATCCAAAGACTATATTAATGATATTGTTAAAATAGTTTATGATGAGAAATACAACTTTTTATTTATTAATACTGATACACAAAGACTTTTTCGTAATTGGGACGAGTTAATAGTCTCTGACGATTAATCATCGAGATAATAATTGATGAACATTTTTTTTTATCTAATTGTATATTATAATATAAATATGATATACAACGTAATTTTACAATCGGTAATTGGGGTTGATATAAATGGAGGTGAAAAGTTTTTTTATGATTGGTCGCAACTAGAAGATGTGCCTTATAAAGTATCATTTTCATTTACTTGCACTATATTCAATAACACAGGGTTAAACAATGCAATTTTGTATGTTGATTTAGGACAAGTACAAAATAATATAGCACAAGCACAACTTGCTTCGTCATCAATATTAAAAGGCAACTATTTAGGTTTTTTACAAAATTATGGAACAGGAGCCGGTGCGTGGCTTCAAGCAGATACTAATTTAAACCCTCCAACTTACATCACAGGGAGACCAAGAAATAATAATTTTTCGGTTGAGATACAGAACAACAACATAGCAACAACTGATTTTGCCCCACAACCAGCTCAATATACATTAATTTTAAGTTTTGAAAAAATACCAAAATAATTTTTTAATTTTTTTTTCTCATTCTACTATAATAAAATAATATAATGAGTAATTCAAATGGAACACAAACATTAGTTAAATCTATGAATGGCATACTATCATTTGATACAGGTGGAGGTGTTATAATAAGTGGAGATACAATAGTAGCGGGAAATATTGATTTACAAAATTTAAGCATAGATAATATTCAAGGTATAACACCAGATAATGACATTACACTATTCACAGATACATCAGCATTAGCAACTATACAAATAGGAGGAGCAACAACAGGATTGACATTTATAGATGGAAATGTAGCGTATATTAACGGCACAAATACTGTCGATATTTTCAGTGGGTCATTAATGGATGTGAGAAGTCCAACAATGAAATTAAATTATTTATTACCAAATTCTATATATATGGGTGATGTCAAAATTCAAACGAATACAATAGAACCAAATACATTGGCAAATGGTTTAAGTATTGGTTCAACAATTACATCAGCAAATTTAACATTAGGAAATGCTACATATCCGCCCAGTTGTACAGCAACAGCAACATCAGCAAATCATATATGTAATTATTCAACAGTTCAAGCATTAATTTCTGCGGGTGGTGGTGGTTCATTGCTATCATCTAATAATGTATGGAGTGGGACAAATAGATTTAACAGCACAGTACAACTAGCATCCATTTTTCAGACAGATAGTATTGACCCATTAACAACGACATCAGGAACTATTTATTATCTCTACGGCAGTGTCCCTGCTGTATCCACCATTTATTTTGGTTCAATTACATCTGGTTCCACATCTCAATGTTCAATCAATCCGAATAATGGTGTGGTGGATATTGGATTAACGTCAGCGAGAACAGCATCAGTTAATATAAATTCGGGGGCAACGTGTTCTGGTGATGTAAATATTCTAACAGGAACAAATAATACGGGTGATTTCAATGTTGGAACATCTCTTACGTATGGTGGTGATATTAGATTTTCAACAGGGACAGGTTCAGTAAATACATTTACCGTTGGAACTGTTAGCACAACAACACTATTATTGAGAGGAAATACCACTATTGTAGGTAATTCATACACCAATATCAACACAGGGGCAAATGCATCTATAACGACTATTGGTAATAGTGGTACACCTAGTACAACAAATATTTTGGGGATAGTCAATATTGGTACATCAGGTGGTCAGAATACCAACATTGGACACATAACAGCACAAACAAATATATTAGGAAGTCCATTAAATTTAAACAATACATTAACCCAGAATACTCGTATAGGGGCATTATCAAATACTGGTACAATCACAATAGGAAACGCATCATCAACCGCATTGGAAATAGGCAAACCAATGACACCAATATATACAACTTATACTGTTGCTAATGGAACAAATGTTGCTGATACAATTGGATATGTTATTTCTGGAAGTTATACTGGAGGTGGAGCATTATCTCTAAATTCCCGAGAAATTTCTGTAATTAATATACCAGATAACGGAGTATATATAATTACATATACACAGTCATATTTATGTGCTACGAACGGCACATTACAAAGAATGATAGGATATATCCAAATAGTAAATAATGGTGGAGGATTTCAGGCAGAAGGAGGAATATCAACTGTATTTGGAGCATTAACAACAGCACAAATTCAATCTTTGACTGGTAGTTTTACATATACAATAACAGGAGCAACATCTGCTGCTCCGTGGCGTGCTAGATGTTTATTAGCCGCAAATATTACATCTGGAACTTATAATTCAAATTCTGCTAATTTTTCTTTTACAGCAGTAAGAATCGCATAAAATTATTTTTCTCTGATTAATAATATAGATGTCAATTAATCCATATTATGAATTTAAAAAATTAGATAGTTCCTTAGATAAATTAGATATCCATCAACTGAAAGCACTCATAAAAAAAATAGAAGCACGAATAGCACATATAAACAACACAACACCAGAGCAAGAAGAACTTAAACGGCTTTTTCATCCTCGGAGCTTATCGGATGGGAGGAAGTTATAAACATTTTTAATTCAGTAATTTGTTTTTGTAAATCGGATATATCAACATTAACTTGTTGATTTATTAGTCCCCTACGTTTTGCGCATAGCTTGCTTTTCATATGGCATTGCATATTCCCTTTTGTAATAAACTTTTTACATTGAGGGCATTCTTGTTTTGTAAGTAGCATTTCAGCGATGCGTTCTTTGTTTTCGGCGTAATATTTTTTATTGTATTCTTTTCTTTCTTCATTAGTCATTGACATCTTTTATAATATACTATAACAAATTTATTTTTAAATTATTTTATTTTAATTATTTTATTTTAATTTAAATTAAATTTAAAATAAATTCATTTAAAAAAATAAAATATATTATAATATATATATAAAAAAATAAAATGTCATCATTTAACTTAACACACGCAAACCAATTATCAGTTCCTGATGCAAAAGACTACATAAAAAAGCACTTCTACCCGTTATCATCGGGGCAACACGTCTTCGTTGAGTATGATGAAGTAGGGAAACCAGTATGCGAAATCAAAGAAGACAACATCATAAAGAGCGTATATTTTAATCGTCTTCCAAAGGTAATTCAAAACTACTATTTCAAAGAATATGACCAAATAAAAACGCTAACTTGTGAGCTAAACAAACCATTCATTTATGATAAGTTCATTAACACTTGTCCCGCATTGATGCACCAACCAAAACCATATAATGAGTATCCGATTAGCGTTAAAATCAACGTTGAAAAAATACTTCATTTTCTAAAGGAAATTTGGGCATCAGATAATGAAAAACAATATCAATTTATCATTAAATGGATAGCTAATATGGCACGTGGTGGAAAAAATCAAAGTGTTTTATATTTACGTTCAGAACAAGGCATAGGAAAATCAACATTCACAGACTTTTTACGAAAGCACGTTATTGGACCTAAACTTTGTATTCAGTCTGGTTCTCAACCTTTGATAAGTCAGTTTAACTCAATCTTGTTTTGTAAATTACTCGTTATATTTGAGGAGTTAGAAAACTTTAGCACTAACCAATGGCAAGGAGTAAGCACAAGACTAAAGCGCGACACTACTAGCGATACTTGTATGTATGAAGAGAAAAACCAAAAAGCATTTACTGCTAAGAACATTAGCAACTATATCATCAATTCAAATGTAGATGCTATTAAAGATGATGATGGAAGGCGATACTTTATTTTAGACCTAAGCAATAAACGTAAAGGTGATTTTACATTTTTCAAAGATATTTATGATAATTGTATGAATGACCAAGTTGGGGAAGCTTTCTTTTCCTATCTTCTGACAGTTGATTTAAAGGGATATCACGACCAAGACTTTCCACCAACCAAAGCAAAAGAAGATGCTATAGTGAAACGATTAGATAGTGTAGCTAAGTTTTTAAAAGAGAAATATATATTGAAGAGTAAAGATTTTATAACCAACTTAAAAGACGCGTATGCTGAATATTGCTCTTATTGTATTATTGATGGATGTAAAGAATGCCATAAAATAGAATTCAATAAACGATTAGAAGCATTGAACATTACACCGTATAAATCTAATGGGGTAAGTAATAGTTATAAAGTTAAGCATCCACTATTGATAGAAATAGCAAATAAAAATAAATGGATGCATTCTACTGATGTTTTTGAAAGTGATGATAAGTTTGATGATATTTTACCTAGTGATTTAGATAAGTGTGATAAGGATAGAGAAATTGAGCAGCTTAGATATCAGATAGCAGAACTCAAGAAACAGTTAGAAGATAAAAATAATATAGAAGTAGTAATTGAGAAGCCCAAAATAGATGTCGAAAAAATGGTTGAATCGTGTAATGATTTTAGTATGAGTATTGATAATGTACAGAAGCAACTGAAACGAATTAATAAAGATATGAAAAAAGTAAAAAACAAAGAAGTAAAAAAGGAAAGTATAGATGATTTCCTTAATGATTTAGATAAGATGTGTAATTAGTGTAATAACTTAAATTATTTTAAAATAAAATAATTTAATTTAATTTAAAAATAAAATAATATAGTATAGTATATATAATGAATACAAAAATATTATCAAAAAGAGAATTTGGAACAAGTGTTCAAACAACGATTCAGATAGGAAAAAACGATAAATCACAGATAACTTTAGATGAAGTAAGTCAGATTATAAATAGATTTAAAAGTGGTGGAGCGAAAATATTAGTAAGGGGACTTAATATTGAACGCTGGAGCACATTAAAAGGATTTGATGTAGATTTAAATGCAGAAGAGTTTATAGACTACTATTCTAATAAAGTAGAAGAAAGCGCAGTTGAAAAATTTACTAGCTTTTCACAAATCCAAATTAGTGTTATCAAAATAAAAAATAATTAATTTAATTTAATTTAAATTTAATTTAAAAATAAGTTTCTTATATATAATATATAAGAAATGTATTTAGTATATTTTCAAACAATGGAAAAAACCCATAGATGTTTATTTGATAATGGAGAAATAAAAACATTATTGAATTTACCACCTTATGAAAAATATCATAGCTTTGAATTATTCAAAGGATACGAAGCAACAGATGACGGATTAGTAAAATTTAAAAGTGATTTTGATATTTGGTGTAATGAACTATTAAACAATGAAATATTAGATATAGAATACACAAAATATTTTAATCATCGTTCAGCTGTTGAATTGACGTTTCAAAGATTATGCAAAGGAAAATATGAACATTTTGATGAAATTGATAAAATAGAAAGTAATTGGATAGAAGCAACACATAACGGCGGACTTACTTATTGCAATCCAGGAACACATAATAGTTTTGGTTATGATTTCAGTAGTTTCTATCCTCGCAATATGTCAGATTATAATTTTATTTTTCCTACTAAAAAAGGTAAAGAAGCATTTATAACAGAACTACCAGAAACTCTTAAACTTGGTTTTTATCGTGTTAAGATATTTAGCAATCATAAACACGCTACTAAACTATTTTCATTCTCAAAGAATAATGTTTATACCAACATATCTTTAAAACACGCGCAAGAATTACAAGATGATTTTGATTTTAAGATTGAACTTATCATAGACGATAAGCCGAATGCCTATTTATATGATAAGGGTATTAAAGGTCATAGTGTTTTTAGTACTTGGTTAAATAAATTGTTGTTGATTAAAAAAAAGTATCCTAAAAACAAACTGATAAAACATTTATTAAGTTCTTTATGGGGAAGTCTAACAAGAAGCAATAATATCACTAAAACGTATGAGGATATACAAGCCGAAAAGCTCAAAATTTGTATAAGTGATAAAGCTGATTATAAAATAATTGATTATGTTTTAACAAATGAACAAGAGTTCTATAAATTGCAATCTATGACTAAACCATATAGAACAAATTTTAGATTAAAATCTTTTCTTACTGCTTTTGGGCGTGTTAAAATTGCACGTGTTGCTGAAGAAGATTTAGACAGTGTAATAAGGGTCCATACCGATGGAATAGCATTTAACAAAGAGATGAGTTTATGTTTTGACCATATAATTCCAGAAGATAAGACTACGGGACTTATAAAATGGGTTAATGTTAATAACTACTCATTAATTTCTTAATTCGTTTTCTGTAAATGATGCACTTTGTTTTCTGTTAGGTGGATAACCATCTAACATATACCTATACATAATATTTCCTGAATAATATAATACTTTTGAAATTTTATATTTCTTTTTTGATAATCTTAAATCTCCAACACGGAATGATTTAGTGTTTTGTTTTGTTTCTTCCCCGTTTGTGTTTCTACTGAATTTATGCGGTTCATTGTAGAGAACATACACCATATCGCCTACTTTGTACTTTGGCTTTATTTCTTTTTTATTAGGTATGTTATCGAATACGGGATATGTAAAAGTCGTTAAATCAATTGGCATTTCTACTCCTTTTTTTTCTAACTCCTTTTTAAGTCGTTCTGTTCTGTATTTGTTTAACATTTCTCTTATTGGGTCTATGGCGTGTATCCACGCTTTACTTTGCTTTCCTGTTTTGCTTTCTTGTTCATTCATTACTGCGTTGAATAAATCGCCTAACTGTCTGCATAAATTATCAGCACTTGATAACTGTTTATGGCGTCCTGGTATAGCTACCCTATGGTCTGCGCCGTTTTCATAAAGAAACTTGTGAAACTCAGCTTGGAAAGTTGCACCACCATCTGTAAGCATAGATGCATATGGCACTTTGACTATGCCACGATGAAGCATTCTTTTATAGGCACTAAGCGCTTCCTTAGCCGTTTCCCCTTTCATTTTCTCGATGTCGAATGCATCACTTCCGATATCTGTTATAACTAATAGCTTATTATAGCCGTACTTATCAACTGGAAGATGTAGAACATCGCCCATATAGTTATAGCCATCTACCAATGGTACGTTGTCTTTGATATGTGTAAATTCTTTTGGCTTCCTGTATAGCTTGGAGTGCTTTATCGTGTCTTCGCTTACTCCTAATGAGGCTTTTATTTGGTTCATTTATATATATATTAGCATTACATAA
>Ga0304730_1002339_pt1 | contig 13632 bp, 22 predicted proteins | sample M_130628_MF_Meta_FD_190474 | JGI IMG/M metagenome (GOLD analysis project Ga0304730, IMG submission 190474) | Freshwater microbial communities from Lake Montjoie, Canada to study carbon cycling - M_130628_MF_MetaG (v2) (version 2) | ecosystem: Environmental > Aquatic > Freshwater > Lake | place...
CCAAGTTCCATGACAGGGTTGGGTGGTTTGTGTCCCCCACTATTTAGGGCAAGTAGCCCATGGAAGCCGGTCTAGTTTTGTTCAGGGGTCAACCATCGCCATTTGTGCCGTTTGGAAACGCTGTTCGCCTACATCGGTGCATAGGCGTCTACCCAGGTTCCCCTGTTTACGGCCCGCCACTTACAAACGTGGTACACCCATGCGACTAATGAAATTGTGTTGGGACTGTATCAGACCTGTGGGTGGTGGTTCGCTTCAAGTCGATGCCATTGGCCGTTAATAAACAATTCAGCAAACCCAATTTTGTCAGCTGTATAGAACATGCCGTTAATGGTTAGGTATTCAACATCATGCTGATTTGATATAGCTATAGCAAACACGGGCGTACAGAATGACCATTCGTCATTGCCTGTAATAATCCGCATGGGGTTAATGGGTTGAATAAATTCAGTCATGGTCGGGTTCTTCCTGATAGTCGGGTGGATATTTTGTCTAAATCTTTGGGGCGCCATACATGGATTTCGCCGCCTGCTTCACGGATTCTGTCATGCCAGGCTTTTTGTGCCGGTGAAACACGGCCAATATCGCTTTTTAATTCGATAAACATGATGCCATAAAACCTGTGTACCAGTGTTAAGTCTGGGTATCCGGCATGACCTTGTAACGGGGTTGTCCACACACCTGGGCGGATTTCCACAGCACGGGTGTGCATAACTAGCCAACCATGCAATTTGGCAAGCATGATGACCTGTGACTGAAAATATGATTCTTTCATAAGGCCACCACGTTTTCTTTGTAATCCACAGGCAACCATTCCATGCTTTCAAGATTGGTTTGTGGTATCCAATATGCCCAACATTGCCATTGGTCATCACGCCATTGTTTCTTGCCAATACCTTCGGAAACCATCAGTTTGGCTTGACTGAAATGTAACCAGCCGCACAATCTGACTTTGTTGGTGCCTACAACACCAAGAATGGTCTGTTGGGTTTCCCTGTGTGTGTCTTGAAAGATTAGGTGACCGTCGTTGTGGGTTGTGCCTTTAACTTGAAATTTGCCTACATCACCGATTCGGTCAGATTCTTTTATGTTGTCAAAACCGTGCCAGTAGATGTTAAAAGCTTTGGCTACAGCTAGTTCGCTTTTGCAACCCACCATCTGTTCTTCAAAACTGCAACGGCCCCAAACTTGTCGATGTTGGGCAGTCATTTCACATACTGCTAGTTCCCATTCAGTCAAAGTAATACCAACTTGGGTCACGGCGCCAACCTTTTGATAAGGGCTGTACATTCGACCCTAGTTTTAGGCATTGGGCCTTCGTAGTTTAAACCCCGTAGGTACTTCAATTGGGCTTCCGATGGTGTTTCGGCTGCATTGGCACCTAGCGCCTGTGTACGGGGCTTTTCAGGGGTTCTGACAAGCACTGCAGGGGCATTAGTTTCGGGTTGGCGGTTGCGTACTTCTTCAGCACTAGCCATTTTGGGGCCAAACGACATCATTAGCCCTAAACAGCGCCCCAAACAGGAAGTCGAAGCGTTCATTTGTTCACTATCCCTTGTGAAACTGGTTTTGCCTGGGAACGGTTCATAGCAAGTTGCTTGTGCCGGTATCAAATCGTCAGGTGTACGCCAAATTTGCATGGTGACCGATATGAAAATCTTATCGCCAATAGTGACAATTTCTGGGCGGTGTTCTTTAACCCTAAGTTCGGGCCATTTGATTAACGCTTGCTTGAAACGTTCAGGTACGTCAACATAGTTTGAAAGGTCCATTAGTTGCCCCTGTTTCGGTCGTAAGCGGCTTGTTGGTCAGTCGTCATGTTTGCCCAGGCATGTAATTCTGCACAGCGCCGTGATTCTTCAGGGGTCATGTGTAACCAGTCGCCTGCTTTGCCACAGTTCAAACAGATACCTTGCAACAAATCTTGTAAGCGAATATCAAAAGCGGTTAGTTCTGCTTTGCATAGTTCACATTTCATTTGAAACCCCCAAGGCGAATAGCCACAATGACATCTTGCGTGGTCTTAGTCAGGTTTGATAGATATACACCGTTTTCTTCAGCCACATAAGCCAATTCGACTAGCGCCTTGCGTAAAGCTGCAACATCTTCAGCTTGTCTTTCAATCTGCCATTGGGCGGATTTCATAGCAATTTCCGCTTTGGCTATGGCGGCAATCATGTCGTGGGTTGTCATGTCGGGTTCCTTTCATCGGGTCTATTTCTACGATAACCAATCGGTGTTGCAGAATAACGCATACGTCGCCTGTCGCCTTCCGTGGTGTTAGCCCAAATACCTTGTAAAGCCTTTTCAGGAAACGACACGGCATAAGCAAAACATTGGTCAAAAACTTTGCAGCTGTCACATATCGGTTTTATGGCCGCCTTGCTAGCTGCGGATTCCATAGCGTTACTGGGAAAAAATAGGCTGGTGTCAATACCTTTGCAGTTAGCGAATTGTTGCCAGTCGGGGCGGTCAACATTGAACATTGCCTAGCACAAGCTCCAAGGCTTCCAACCACACTTGCCTGCTTCAACCCTTGAATTATAAAGCAGAAAAGCAAACCTAAGGTTCAGGGTTGGGTCGGCCATAGATTCTTCAAAAGGCATATTGAACAATTCTTCAACCCATTTGTGGTGGGCAGAATAGTTAATTTGGGTTGGTCCCCAATCGTGACCGTTCCAGTGGGGTTCACCTTTAACAATGTTCAGGCAACGGGACTGTTCCCAGATAAGCAACCCTAATTTTTGCAAGGTTTTGGTGTCATTGGGCCAACCAACCGATACCGCTATAGGGAACCATTCTTGACATTTAGTATCCACGTCAACAGGGGCAATAGTTGTTGGTGGTTGTGTCGAAGTGCTGGTGGTACTGGTGGTACTGGTTGTTGTCGTTAACTGTTCAGCACGGTCCTGCAGCTGTTCAGGCGACAATTCGGAAACGGTGACAGATACCGGCACAGATTCAATCTTGGCTGGTTTGTCTTCTTCGATTCCTACCGCAAAAGCGGCACACGTTGCATAAGTAAATACAACTAAACCTAAATAACGCTTTACATTCATAATTGTCCTTCAGTCGGGGTCAGGTCGGGATATATCTACCGATTCGGCAGGTCAATGTCAAGCATTACGCTATCAAATTAGGAAAAACCTTTATGGCGTCTTGGGTTGCTTGGGTGTAAGTGTCCCCACAAACGTACTGTAAATGCCACGGTTCAAAGTTCGGATTCTTAGAATCTGCTACTTGCCAGGTAAAGCCATATTTCAGGGCTTCACAGGTAGTGAAACCGTCACCCAGAAGCCATGCCAACAATGGTGAACCAGTGGTGCAGTTAGCGGCATCTATCGCCAATCCCCAACCGTGGTCACTATTGCCAGGTGTGGAACACGGCGACATGCCAGGCTTCAAATAGTAAACCTTGCCCTGCCAGATACGGGTTACTTGTGGGACACGGCCCAAATCTTTCAGGCTGTACCGTTCATTAAATAGGGCTAACTGCTGGTTATAACTACGGTATGCACCAGATTGGTTTAATGTCAGGTGGCTAAAATATGCGGCTAACTGTAGGCAGTTCCATGCTGTAGCGGCGTGGTGTTCCAATTTGCCTTGTGGGTGTTGAATAGTCCGTAGTACAGCTGCGACAACGTACCCATTTTTTTGACCTGTCAAATCGGTTGGCATAATGATAGGCAAAACGGGGTAAGTGGTCATCTTTCCTTCTTCTTTATAATTGGTTCCACAGACTTATTGGTCAAAGCCGCCATACCGTTACCAACGGAATAGCCAACAATCATTGTGATAATTGGTAAACCTTGGTCTTGGTCAATAGAACCAACAGCAATCAAAACGGTCGTGCAAATTAAACCAACTAATGCAATAAGGGCTTTGGAAGGGTTAAAAGTCATGCCCAAATCCAACACCACAAAGCAACAATAAGCCCTAAAACAATCAACATAGTTTTCATTAGGCCGTACCAATATCTTCAACAGTTAATAAAGCGTAAGCGCCTGCTAAACGATTAAGCAGCGGTGTGCCGGTAGTAGAAGAAGCGATTGCAGTACCAACAACGGTTACAGAACCAGCAGAAAAAGTCACTATTGCACAACAAACAACAGAACCAGTCAAAGCAACTGCAACAGGGGTTTGCAAATAGCCAACGGCAATCAGTTGCCCGACAGCATTGCTTTGTCGAATACGAAGAATAGTTGAACCTGAAATGACTGTAGGTGTATTTACTGCAGGTTCTATATAAGTAATTTTGTAGTATCGGTTTGCTTCAGCAGTAAATGTGAATGTCATACCTGTTGCTATGACTTCACTTGTAGTCAGCGTGTAGTTGGTCGATGATGTTGCTGGTGCCGCCATCACCCCACGGGGAAAATTGTTACATTCGGTACTAGAAAGCACCTGGCCGGCAGTGAAACTATCGTTAGGCGTTGTCGCCATAATTAGGCTGCCCGATAGAAAAGGTTAAAGTTAATAATGTCGCTAGTTGTCCAAGTCATTGGGACTGTGGCGTTGGCGTTTTGGTTCTGTAAGTAGGCACCTGCAGCGTTTTGTACTGATGCTGTCAAAGTTGAAGCCGAAGCGACATAACGAGCGACACCCGAAAAGATTGTCGTCGCTGATGCATCATAAAACGATAGTAAACCGTAATTTTGACCAACAGCAGACATGTCGGCGTTAGCGTTTATTGGCAAGTTAATCGTGATAGCGCCAGTGACTGATGAAGTTGTACCCAAAGTAAATGAACCGTAGTAGTGAACCCAGTTATTGACCCGACAATAAGCGCCTAGTGACGTGCCGTTGCCTGCCGTAACGTTCGCAAAACTTGGGGTGTAACTGGTATAAGTACCCAAGACCGTGTTGCCAACAGCAACTTTGGCTTCTAACGCTTCAACAGCGTCGTTAATATCACTGTGCTGTTGGGCATGTGACGGTGAAGTCAACAGACTTGTTGTCGTTGGGTTAGTGAAAGTGTCTAAACTTGTGGGATATGAAATTGCCATTGTGTTACCAGCCTAATCTTGCGCCCTGTTCGACGTTTGTGTCGTTATATATCCAATCAGTCTGATTATACATTATTGAAGGTTGGTCGTAGGTAACAGGGCCACCACCCAAAATACCCAACAGACTGCTATCTAAAGTGAAATATTGGTAGAGCGCCAACGGTGACAAATAGACTTCAAACGTTGTTTGTTCCGGTGTGGCGTTAATGCCAATACCTTCGATAACTACATCTACTGTGGTATCTGAAGTTTGACCAGGCACAAGGTAATTAAGCCGCCAAACTTTACTAATGGCCGCATTGAACCCAAAGAAAGCCACTAGAAGCCCTTGCACGGCGGCTTTGACTTGGGGAATATCAAAAATGTTGACACTGAAAGTTTGCGACAGCGGGTCGGATTGGCTATTGGCTACCCATTGGGCATTACCTAACGCTTGCGGTTCTGAATAGTCAACCGTGGTTACCGTCATACCGTTCAGGCCGTAGGTGGTGATGCTGTCGGCGTTTGTGCCTGTCTGGTCGGCTAGTCCGTTTGAAGATACGGTGCAGCTGTTAAAAAAGTTCAGGTTGGCTTTGTAGCGGGTGACGTCATTATATGACAATTCAGTTGCTGTAGGGCTATTGCGACTAAACGAAAAAGTAGAAGTTGAAGCAGCGACGTTGCTTCGACCATTCAACAATAGTGATTCTTGGAAGAAACCAATAACCCCACGTTCAGTATTAAAAAGAAGGTTTAGATAGTTGTTGACTGAACCTGTGTATGTTGTTGCTGAAGCCGTGGAACTACCAGCAGAAACTACATAGACGTTACCTGAAGAAGGCGTGTAGTAAGTCGTTACAACGGTTGCCTGGGCTGAAGTTGAAGCTTGGTTTATTACTGCAGCGTTACGCAAAATGCGACCGTTACGGGCCAACATGTCAGCAAACTGCACAGTGACCGTGGAAAGTCCCGTGCCACCTGGGTAATCGTTAAGTTCTACGCCTTGTACCCAAAAACGTTGAGCGCCCGTATAGGTGCTTGCGGTCAGTTCCCAAATATCGTTTAACACAAAACTGTCGGCAATGTTTGTGTTGTTGTTTAAGGTCACATTCAGTACGCCACCAGGGTAATTGTCTAAATAATTGTGTCGACCCTGAAAATAGTTCAGCGACAAAATAGAACTAGTGACATCTAAAAGTGAACTGACTTGTATCAAATTCCAATCAACTTTGGGCATTACATGGCCCGAATGTTTACAGGCACAGGGCCAGACTGACGGACATACTGCTGCAAAGCCCTAACAATACTGTTGGGGTCGCCACCGTTGACATTTACTGTTATGTTTGAACCGCCACCCATATTGCCTAGTTTGTTCAAAGGTATAACCGCTTCAGGCCCGTTGCCTTCACCAATCATTGCCAAGGTTGGACCGGTCACAATGCCACCATTAGCCATGTGGGGAATGTATAAGCCGTGACCCGTAGCATTGGCAGCCATAGAAGCTTTGCCAATCAGAACGTTGTTTCCGTTAATCAGGTCAATAAGTTTGATAGCGCCTTCTAGGTCGCCCGTATCAACAAGAATTTTGATTGCCTTTTGTGAAACAATGTCAAGCCCATTGGTGATTCCTTGAAGGCTTGTCAAGGTGTCCAACAATTTTTGGCGGTAATCAGCAATATCTTTTTGCGACCCTGAAGCAAACGCTAGTGCAGCAGCAGCTTTCAAATCTTCTAACTGTTGTTTCACGGTGTCAATGGCTACCGTGGTTGACAAGGCACCAGTCAAAATATCCCATTGGTGTTTCAATTTGTTTATTTCAACGTTGGCGTTTCGTGCTGGTTTTACAATCCATTCTTCAAACTTTTCGCCCATAACTTTTGCGGCTTTAGCCAAAGGTGTCAGGGCATCTATCCTGGCTTGCTTTATAGATTCTTTCAAGCTGTCGGTTTCAGCTCGTGCCAGTTTCATATCGTCAGCAAATACGACAATTTTCTTTTCGTCATCACTGCTGAACCAACCAAAAAAACTTCCAACAGCATCAGCGATTCCACCAATAACAGCGGTCAGCGGTGAAAAGATTGTACTGACAATTGCCCACAATTTTTTAAAAGCCCAAGTTATACCGTCAACAATCTTACCGATAAGTCCAAATTTAATTATCAACAACGCAACAGCGGCGACAATCGCAATGATGATTCCAATACCTGTAGCAACCCACAAAGCGGTAAATGACGAAGCAGTAACAGCATTAACGGCCGCGGTAATAGCACTAATAGCAGCCCATGCAGACATCGCCGCATTGGTTAAAAATATGGCGGTGGCAAGTACACCAACAGAAACACCTAAACCGACAACCAAACCAACGTTGTTTGAAATCCAATCTGCTATGTCTTTGAAAGCGGGCATTAGTTCTTCCAAAATGGGGGCAACAGCAGCGCCAACAGATTCTTTAAATTCGTCCATTTGTATAGCAAACGATTTCATTTTTCCTGAAGCAGTATTTGCTGAAGTCGAAGCGGCACCGCTGAACGTAGAACTTAAAGCAGCAAAAACTTCGTCAGTAGTAGCACCGTTTTTAATCAGGCTTGCCAGGGCAGGGTCAAGTTTCTTTAATGGTCCTAGTTGCCCATTAAAAGCCTTTGCCAAAGCGTCAGATACGGCACCCAAGTCTTTGCCTGTACCGGCAGAAACATCTAATGCTAAACCTAACAAATCTTGGGCTTTGCCAACATCACCAGTTGCACGGACAAGGCTATCTAAGGCTGGGCGTAATTCATTATCAGATACAGCAGCTGCAATACTGGTTTTAGTAATGAACTTTTCGACTGCTCTAACTTGGGCGTCAGTTGCCCCTGTCGTATTTTTTAGACTGGTGGCAAGAAGTTGTGCAGCTTTGTCATCTTCCATGAAAGCTTTTAGAGCGTCACCAGCAAAGTTGGCTAAAACACCCATAGCCATTGCTGCAGGTACAGCTGCCTTCTTAATAGCAAATTGGGCTTTTTGCCCTGCTGTTTCTAGTTTCTGAAATTCCCTAACGGCACGGTCAATACCTTTAGGGTTGAAGTCGCTAATAATCGGAATGGATATTGCAGACATCAAACAACCTTAAAGTTCTTGTTCACTTCAGCCATTACATCATCAGCAACCTTTTTGACGTTGGCGCTGATATCACTAATCTTTGTTTCAAATACTGGCCAGATAACACGGCTAGCAGACCTACCAAATTTGGTACTAAAAGCGGTTGCCAAAAGGTTAGCGTTGGCACGGCCCGCAATGTCAAAGATTGAAGCTGCAGGGTTTTTTTGCATTACAGAAAAAGCGGCACCAGTTTTTTTGTTATTGACACGAAGGGAAACACCTTTAACAGCGGCAGCTGCAGTCAACGGAAAAACTTGTCGACCTTCAGGTGACCATTTGCGCTTCGTACCACTAGGAAAGCGTGAATCGTCATAACTGGCTTTCATGGCGTCGGTCATTGGTTGGGCAACCATTTTCATGTTTGCGACATACGCCTTCTTAAAACCAGGTTCAACCTGTGCCAAATATTTAACGGCTTCTTTCAGGCCCAACACTTCAATACCAGTTGTTAAGCCTTCCATGTCATTTTCTGCTTTCGTTAATGACCTTAATCACCGTAGTCAAGTCGTTAACATCAAAGTCTACTTCAGGTGGCCAGTACCCTGTCGCCGCTAAAAGTTGCGCTAAAGCGTGTCGATAGGTACTGGCAAGGTAGGGCGGTCAGGTTCATCGCTAACCACTTCAAGCAACACCAGTTTCTTAATGAAATCGTCAAGTACCACAGGCACCATAACGTTGTGTTGTTGGCAAGCCTGGTGTGCCAGATACGCCAAATCTTCAATGCCAATACCGTTGGCCATATCACTGGCTTTGCGTTTGAATTTGCGTTCCCACGAAACAATGGTGAAAAGGTTTGTGCTTACTTCGATTGGGCCTTCGCCTTGGTCAACCCTAAGGGTTAGTTGCATGTCGGGTTCCTTTGTTAGTTGTTTGTTTAGGCAGTAGCGACGGTGTAAACCCCGCCCTTAAAAGTAATGTCAATTTCCGATAGTTCACCATATTTGGCGTCAATCACTGGCAAAGTTTCTAGGAAAGTTCCGGTCAAAGTAAAGCTTGGGTTTGTGGCGCTGGTAGCAGACGAAGAAGGCTTCAAAATGACAGTGGTTGCAGTGCCAACCAAAGCGGCAAGTGTGGCGTAAGTTTCTGTGGCGCTATAGCTCATTAGCAGTGTCACGTTTAGTTCGTGGTCACCCAAACCAGCTGTATAAACACGGCTGGTGGAACCAAAAGCAGTTGATTCAAGAGCGTCATACTTGACCGACAAAGTGGCGCTACGGCATTGGTCCGATAAATCAACGCTGTTGCAGGTAAAAGTCGGATTCGATAAATAAGTGCTTGTGGCCATTTTGGGTCAATCCTTTTTTGGTAGTGCTTTAGTTTTAGCAGATTTTGGGGCAGTTGTGTCGTTTACGATTTCGTCAGAAACAATAAAACCGTGCGCTAACAATGCTTCAATGTTGATACCTTCACCAGGCACAAATTTTTCACCAACAACACCAATTTTGTCGCTAATAATTGTGTATTTCATGTTCACCCTGCTGTCTGTGCTTGCATTTCAATGGATAGGTCATAAGCGGCAAAAGTCTGGCCGCCAATAGGTAGGTAACCAGGTCGCCCAGATTTCACTGCCACGTTCTTAGATAGAAGGCTTGCAGACATGTTTAAAACGTTCCGTAAGCCGTTCAAATCTGCTGCCCCTAGGGTGATGACTTTTATCGAAAAAGTCATGGTGACAATGTTGTAATTGAAGGCGTCAAAACTTGGGGCGTCAATGAAAACACACGGCGGGTTAATTTTGTTGGGGTCATAGACAACCCTTAAACCTGTGATGGTTGTCAACGTATTTGCAAGGTCATCTAATGCTTCGTTGAAAAGGTCTGTATAACCGCCTTGGTCATAGATGACACCTTCTTCTTCGTAGGTGATGGTGTCGTCATAAATTATTTCGGTTGTGGGTGCAGCCATTAGGCCACCGCTGGGCGTGGGATACCGGCTAACTGTTTAATCAACGGCGACAGGCCCGTCACTGCAGCTGTACCCATATCTGAAAAACTAGCGAAATTGTCAATGGCACCGCGCTGACGGTACAGGCTGCCGCCCATCATAATCGTGGCTAATTCAACATCACCTGAAGGGACAGTTGACAAAGAATCGGTGTAACCAGCTTCTTGCCTTCGACGATAAATAAGGTCACAAGCCGCCACAGCGCATTGGGCTAGAAAAGCGGTTTCGTCACCACCAACTAATGCCAAACCCAACCAGGTGCCAATCTGTGTGCCAGATATCCAAGTGCATGTTTGGGTGTACGTCAACAATCCTGTTGGGATTGCGGCACTTCGGTCTAGGTTGTCGTTTACGTCATAGAACAACACCTGGTTAGGTATCGGCCAGTTGTAGTCAAAAAGTAAGTCGCCTTGGCTGTCAACACCACGGAAATAGTATGACGGCAAGTCATACACAACATGGTCACCATTTAGACCGTGACCTAAACCCGACAAGGTCAAGGTTTGACCTAAAGCCACGTCAGGTTCTGTCAAAGTTTGTACAACAGCGTAATTGTCTATTCGCTGATGGAATATAACTGCATATTCAGCCATGGGCGGCTAACCGCCTTTCGACTATGCCTGGGTGATTTTTTGAATCATTGAAGCGTTGGCTTTGAACGTACAGAAATATCCGTGGGTGGATACTGCACGGGTCAAAGTGGTGGGCTGGTCAAGCGACATAATGCCCTTCCAATCTTCGTAGATTTCAAAGCCGATGTCTTTCATAATGACCATGGTTTTGGTGGCAAAGTTGTTGTCAACAACAAGCTTCAATCCAAGTGGGCCTTGGTCGTTACGGTTGTTTGAACTGCTAAGTGACGTTGCATTACCGACACCCATGCTGTTCATGCCGGACAAGCCACCGTTAAGGTTGGCGAACAATGTACGGCCAGTGGTATCGGCAAGCTGCATGATTAGTGCATAAGTGGCGGGGTCGACGAACATGTGGGTTGGCAACATGTTGGTTGCAGTCAAAGTTACTACGGCGGCGTCATAAATTGACTTGTAAAGGTCAGCAACGGTCAAGTCCCAAACACCAGCTGATGTTGCAGCGGCAAGCAAGTTGTCTGCAGCTTCGTTATCGGTGCCAACCATGTAGCCGCCAATCAAATCGTTGATTGTAATTTGAAGGGCTGCGGGGTCCGTGAAGTCGATTGTCTGGTAGGAAATGTTTGCGCTGTTCGCGAAAGTTTTCTTAGTGACCGTGTTGTTTGCAATCACGCCAGTCTGGGTTGCAACAGCTGAACCTTCAGTTTGTGAAGTTGCTGTTGCCTGGTGGGTTGTCCACGTTGGGCGGTTAAAGGTGCTTGAAGGCGTGTTCGGCATAGCCCTTGCGCCCAGTGCCGAAACGACAGGTCGCATGTAGTTAATGTCTTCAAACACAGGTCCCATGGTTACCTGGGTCAACAAGCCTGGCACCGATGTCAGGAATTCGTCACCAGCTGCAGCGGTAACAAGCGGGTCACGATGGAAGTCACGGTAATCTTGGAAAACCTTTTGGGCGTTAATCCAAGCGTCGCCACCCTTGTGCATGGCGGCCATGTATTCCCAAGCGTTAGGGATACGGGGTTCTTTTTTGACTGAAGCAAAAATTGGTGAAGTGGGGATTACGACTTCAGCGGCGGCGGCTTGAATTTCCATTGGGGTTTCCTTTTCGGTTTCGGCTATGACTTCTTCTTCGACTTCTTCGTCGGGTGCTGAAGCTGCTACTTGACTGATAGTAGCACCAGCAAAAGCAGGCGTGGGGACTAGCGAAAGTTCTACCCAATCGGCTGCAAACACAATCATGTCGCCGTTGTCATCAAACTTGTAGTTAGTCGGATTGACACCCACAGACACAGAATCTAAAACACCGTCAGCTGCAAGCACTAGGGCTTCGTCACCGGCACGGGTGTTGCTAATTTTGGCGGTGAACATCATGCCTTCAGCGGTGTCTACCCTTTCGGTGACAAGGCCAACAGGTTGGGTTGAATCGTGGTACATAAACAGTTTTGGCATTTTGCCTGTGGTTGGTAGTGAACCAGCTGCAAAAGAAACACGGGTGCCATCAGCGACGGTTGCAAAAGTGTCGTAAGGCAAAGCGGTGCCTGTGATTGTGCGGCGTGAAGGTTCCCCAGGGGCAGCGGCGTCAATCGTAAAGTTAGACAAATTGAACTTAATCATGCTAGTTGCTCCTGGGTGTTTTGTTGTGGCATATCAGTTTTAGCAGATTCTGGCAAGGTGTAGTCCTTTAAGTATTCGTCAAAATCAAATTCGCAACTAGTACCCCTGGGTAGTTGTTGGCTTAAAGCGGCGCTAATTGCTTCGGCGTACATTGACAATCCGAAGGTCCATAGGTCTGCTTTGGCGCTTTGACTGTTTGTATAGGCGTATGAACCAGTCGAAATGCCCAAAAGGTATGGTGGCACGTTGCACAATCTTGCACATTCAAGTGCCTGATAATTAGCGGCTTCAATCAACAGCATTTTGTCGGGTGTCGCATTGGTTTCGGTATACGTCAAAAATTCGTTTAATGCTGCAGTCTGGTTGGTTGCTCTAGCGGCATTGAAAGCTGCAGATAGGTCTGCCAGTTCTGTGGCGCTTAACGGTTCGCCACCAGTTTGTTTAAGGATTCCGGCAGGAATGGCGCTAGTTGAATTGCGATATCTTGCAGCTTCAAGTTGCAGGGCCGTAGCTATGACTTGTTCTGACATGTAAATCATGCCCTGGGTTGGCGACAAAATTTGCACTACATCTTCAGTTGGTAACTGTTGACCATTAAAGAAAATGGCGTCAGACTTACCAAACCAAACAGGTCCGGCCATATCTTCAGTTGAAATACTGCCCATTGGCAAACGGGTTGCTGAAGCCATATAGCCGTCGCTAGTCCTAGAAGTAATCCAAAGCATGCTTCGACCAAAGAAAAATAAATCATCAAAAATCCATGGGTACAAAAAGTTGTTAGGCATTTTTGGGTCTAACTGTGACAGCCATGAACGGGGCGCTAACGGCACCTGTTCCATAGATTCACCGTTCCAAATTTCGGTATACATTTTCATTTTCATGCACGCCAAAACTGAAGCCATAAGGTCACGGGACCTAGAAATGGCGGCTACTGACATAGCCTTATTTCTTGCTTGCCCAGCCTGGTAAGCATAAAAGTTACCTATGTTCGCCATGCTGTTTTGTTGTGGAAAGAAACCGCTACCAGCTGCAGCCGCCTTTGCAGGTGTAGGACTGACAGCCGCTTTGTTTACTTTGCTGAAGATTCCCATGTCGTTTTCCTTTGGGGTGTGTCCCTGCCCTGCCCGACGCAAGACAGGGACAAAATCACTTTAGCCTTTGACAGGTTCACGGTGTCGTAGATACAACAAACATGGGTTTGCCAACAACTTTGGGGCGTGACGATTCCGCTATAGCCCAAACCATGCACCGGCATAATTCGATAGGGCCAGGCGATTTCTGGGAACTTAACACAACATTTCCGCCACCAACTTTTGTTAAAACAGCCCTGTTGACATGTTCAGCTAAAGACAATTCGCCAC
>Ga0304730_1002341_pt1 | contig 13622 bp, 17 predicted proteins | sample M_130628_MF_Meta_FD_190474 | JGI IMG/M metagenome (GOLD analysis project Ga0304730, IMG submission 190474) | Freshwater microbial communities from Lake Montjoie, Canada to study carbon cycling - M_130628_MF_MetaG (v2) (version 2) | ecosystem: Environmental > Aquatic > Freshwater > Lake | place...
CAGTCGATGGTAATTCCAAGCAAATCTTAAGTATCCCTGGTGCCGATGTCCGTCAGCCCTCTTGGGGCCCCTTCATGGACTAAAAGCAGGACTCAGGCGAGAGCAAGGCATAATTACTCTATCAAATTCGATTTAATAAGGAATTCAACATGCAACTATCCTCCGTCTTTAATCGCTTACTGTCTCTGCCCCTTAATCGCCGCTCCGCTGGCATCGCTTTATTTGGCTTGGCAGCATTTCTGGCAGCCTGCTCATCGGGCGTAAAACTCGATGATGTCGACGGGACAAAAGATGCGGCGAACACATTTGGTTCGCAGCCTTGGAATGATCCTAAGAGCCCGCTCTTTGAGAAAAGTGTTTACTTCGATTTTGATGAGTACAACGTCTCTCCAAGCAAATACCAAAAAATGCTAATGGCGCATGCGAATTACCTTAAGCAAAATACGGCGCAAAAAATTATTATTCAGGGCAATACCGATGATCGCGGTACGACTGAATACAATTTGGCTTTAGGTCAACGTCGCTCTGATGCGGTTCGTAAACAACTCGCTTTATTGGGTGTATCTGATAGCCAAATGGAAGCCGTGAGTTTTGGTAAAGAAAAACCGAAGGCTGATGGCAATAATGAAGCTGCTTGGGCAGAAAATCGCCGAGCTGATATTGTCTACATCACTAAGTGAGTTGCGCATTATTTACCTAGTTATTTATTAACGCATGTCTTCATTAGCTGGTTTTAGCTTTACCAAAGTGCTCAGAAAAGCCGTTTTTTTGAGCACTCTTACGCTTACTACACTTGGGGCTACCTGCTTTATGCCCAGTGCTTGGGCCTTGTTTGAAGATGATGATGCGCGTAAGGCGATTCTCGATTTACGTAAATCGCTTGCCGCGACCCAAAGTGCTACTGCGGAATTACAAAATCAATTAGAAAAAGTGAAAACCGAAAATGCGCAATTGCGCGGTCGGCTTGAGACAGTTGAAAAACAAACTGAAGAGTTGCTTTCTAAACAAAAAACCTATTATCAGGATTTAGATTCGCGCTTAGGTAATTTTGAACCGCGCACAGTCGAAGTCGAAGGCGTTTCGGGTACAGTACAGCCCGGCGAAAAGAAACACTATGATGATGCTTTAAAAGCCTTTCAGAGCGGCCAACTCAAAAAAGCGGATGCTGAATTTAGTAGCTTTGTACGCAAATACCCCGCTAGCCCCTATTTGCCGTTAACCTTGTTTTGGCTGGGTAATACGAAATATGCTTTACAAGATTACCCGGGCGCAATTACGCAATTACAAACTTTTGTGAAGCGTTTTCCAAAACATCCCCGCGTTCCCACAGCCATGCTAACCATTGCTAACTGCCAAGCCGAAAGTGGTAATAAAGCGGCGGCCCGCAAAACGCTGAATGAGATCATCGCTAACTATCCTGATAGTGATGCAGTAAATCAGGCGCAAAAATCGCTTGGCGCAGTAAAGTAAGTTCGCTGTATTTTTTAAGTTTCTGTGATGAAATTTCCTGCCTCCTATTTGCCGCCTCGAAGTAAGCTTGCACCAGCGGTCATCTTATTTTCTGGTGGCCTCGACTCTACGACCCTACTGTCCTTAGCGAAAGAATTGGGTTATGCGCCGTATGCATTATCTGTAAGTTATGGGCAAAAACATTCCTCCGAAATTCATGCTGCCAAACAGATTGCCGCCGAAATCGGCGTCGTACGCCATGAGGTAATTAATATTGACCTAGCTCGCTTTGGGGGCTCGGCCTTGACTGATCACAATTTAGTCGTTCCCACCACTCCTGGCTTGGCGAATGAAATTCCCAGTACCTATGTACCCGCGCGTAATACCATTTTGCTCTCTTTGGCACTCAGTTGGGCAGAAGCCTTAGGCGGTCTGGATATTTTTTATGGGGCTAATTCAGTTGATTACTCAGGCTACCCCGATTGCCGCCCAGAATATGTTCAATCATTTGAACTTATGGCTAATTTAGCGACCAAGGCGGGAGTCGAGTCACACGCTGAGGCGACGCGTTTTCGTGTGCATGCGCCCATTATTCATTTAACTAAAGCTGAAATCATTGGCCTAGGCCTATCGCTAGGTATCGATTACGCGAAAACAGTTTCCTGCTATCAAGCCAATAGTGCCGGTGAGGCTTGTGGGATATGCGAGTCATGCCGTTTACGCAAAATGGGTTTCGCGCAAGCTGGGATTGCTGACCCGACGCGCTATTCCATTTAAGGGCTTGGGGTCTTATGATCCAAAATACGCGCGACATAGCGCGCAATTAAATCGACCTCAAGATTGACTTGATCGCCAACTTTGAGCGCTGCTAAAGTGGTGTTTTGCAAAGTATGCGGAATGATATTGATATCAATGATGCATTTTGCTTGCGCTGCAATTACGTCATTTACTCGATTAACCGTGAGTGAAACGCCGTTGACCACGATAGAACCTTTGTAAGCTAAAAATTGCGCTAGCTCGGTCGGCGCAGCAATGCGTAGTAACCATGATGTATCTTTACTACTCACCTCAGCAAAGTGCATTACTTCACCAAAGCCATCAACATGGCCGCTTACCAAGTGTCCACCTAAACGGTCGCTCAAGCGTAAGGCTTTTTCTAAATTAACTGGGCCAAGGGTTGCTAAGCCAACAGTTTTATTCAGTGACTCACGCGAAATATCGACTGTAAAGCCAGCTTGATCAACTTGAGTTACGGTCATACACGCACCTTGAATTGCAATGCTATCGCCAATGATGACATCTTCTAAATAGTTTGGTGGAGTTAAAATACGCAATTGCAAGCCATCACCTTGCGGTGTAATCGCCTGAATTTGACCAAGAGCAGAAATAATGCCTGTAAACATAAGTGTGATTATTTCATTTTCATTAGGCGGAGGCGTAAATCAGGATAAAAAACAGTGTGGTCGATAATCCGCCAATCATTACCCATGAGGTCTTGAGATAAATGGGCTGGCGGATCGACTTGCGCCATACCGATGCCTGCGCCTAAAAAACGCGGGGCAAAATAGAGTAGTAGTTCATCTACACAATTCTCACGTAATAACGAGCCGTTTAACTTAAAGCCTGCCTCAACATGAATCTCATTCATGGCATATTTGGTCGCTAGTGTGGAAAATAATTTAGCCAAATCAACTTTGCCGCCGCTATTGGGCATAGCAATTAATTCGATACCTCGCGCTGTCAGCTCAGCCGCTTTTTGCTGTTGTTCCGGAGAGTCGGCTGAGGCATATACGATCAAGACGCCGCTCGCCTCCGTATTTAATATTTGCGCATGTAATGGAATGCCTAAATGGGAATCGATAATAATTTTTACGGGCTGCCGAACAGTGTCCACGTCACGCACATTGAGGCGGGGATCATCCTCAATTACCGTACCAACACCCGTTAAGATAGCGCAGGCTTGGGCACGCCAATGATGTCCATCTGCCCTCGCTAAGGGGCCCGTGATCCACTGACTTTCGCCTGCAGGAAGCGCAGTTTTACCATCTAAACTTGCGGCCATTTTCATGCGCACCCAAGGCAGACCTCGGGTCATACGCCGAATAAAACCCGGATTTAATTCTCGCGCTTCGGCTTCAAGTAAGCCCAGTTTTACAGTAATGCCAGCAGCGCGTAATTGTTGAATTCCTTGCCCTGAAACCAATGGATTGGGATCGGTCATGGCAATACTCACTTTGGTAACCTTGGCAGCGATTAAAGCCTCAACACAGGGTGCCGTTCTACCAGTATGGCTGCAGGGTTCAAGCGTTACATAGACAGTAGCCCCCTCTGGATTAAAACCTTGGCTGCGCACCTGGTTTAAAGCTTCGATTTCAGCATGTGGCCCGCCAACTGCCTGGGTATGACCTACGCCAATACACTGACCTTCCTTAACAATGACACAACCTACCCTTGGGTTAGGGTTAGACAAGTACAGTGCCTGCTGTGCCTGGTCTACAGCAAGGCGCATGAATTGGGTATCTTCTGCAGTAAATAACATGCTGCTATTTTCCCTCTTTTTGCGAATGCTTCACTAAAGCTACCCGCAGAGGTGTATGACAAGCTAATTAGTAGCAACCGCGATTATCTTGCTTAGGGTTGCAAAGGCGTAAGCGCCCACCGCTCGACATAATGACGTGCTGCTCGAGTTTTGGGGCCTTACGGTGGCTCATGATTAGGCGGTTAGCCACAAAACCCCCCGCTTGGGTACGCGCCGCTCCTGCCGGATTAAAAACGATTTGCTTGCGCCCTGTTTGTGGGTCGGCAAATTGCTGACCTTTTTTAGTAGTACGCGAATGAATCACCACGGTTTCCAACTTAGCCTGTTGTAACCATACTTGTGGTTCACATGCCGAGGTTTTACATACCGACTCTACTTGCCACCCTCCATTCCAATCTGTTTCATTGCGCGGTCGAATGCGTACTACGCTTGCTGAATGGAGCGCTTGCTGACGGGCAAATTGGGCATGCTGGATAAAACGCCTACTGAGTGTATCGAGCTCACGTTGATATAACTGCTCTTGCAGCATCGGTACAGTCATGGCTGCAGCAATCGTCACAATTATTACGACTACCATCATTTCGAGCAAACTAGCGCCCTGCTCTTGATGATATAAATGGTGCATTAGTTTACGCCTGAGGTTTAATTAATAAAAATTTCGCGCCAATTGTGGCGCTCAATTTCAGCGGTTGCATGCTTCAGTAACACTGTGGTTTGCAAGATGATGTTTAACTTCACTGCTTGACTTCCCTCGACGGGTAAAGTTGTTACTTCTAACCATGAGCTAAGGATTTTTGTTGGTGGCCTTGTTATTTGTTCATAAAGATGCTGGCGTACTAAGATCTCACAAACTCGTCCAGGGCTAACTTCAACTTCAATTGCTTCACCAGAATGCATAGTGGTAATGGCTAGCTCTGCACTTACAAGCGCCTGTTCACAGGCCTGCAAGCTAGATTCTGTGGCGATAAACTCAGTCTGTTGCAAGTTAGCTATATGCATCATCTTGATCTCCATTGCTAATAAGTGCTCCAAGGTACTGATCGACCAACCCAAGACCAACACAAGACTTAAAATTGCTGCGATGATCAAGGCGCATTGCGCCGCGCAAACGTGCGGGCGAGGATTTTTTTATTCATCGTCAGCTCAACCTGAATTTTCTGTGGGGCAATTTCATGAAAGTGCATTTGTTCAATGCCAGTCATTAAGGTCGTTTTTTGTACGCGCCCTTGACGATCAAAGGACTCACATATGACGGAACCGGTAAAACTATTCTGTGCTTGACGATCCAATGAAAATCCTAAACGCACCTGACCTGCTTGTGTGCGCTCTGCAGTTAAGGGATTGCCGACACAATCGAAATTAACTTCATCCCCAACTTTTTTTGACGCATTACGTGGTAAGCCATGATGGATGATCAATTTATCAGACGCATTGAAGCCAACCGCTTTATGAATGGTGAATGGTGTGAGGATAGTCGCCGGAGATTTTTTAACAGGCTGTGTAAGCGGATCCCGATATCCAGCCATCCGGATTGCTCGGCCCATTAAAGTAAACATGCGCTCTTGTTCGGCCAATTCAAGCGAAGCGCGTTCTAGTTGGCTTTGCTGCATGAGCACAGTACTAGTCATTTTTAGCATCGGCGCCAAGACCATCATGCCAATACCTAAGCCAACGATGCATTCGAGCAGATTCATGGTTTTTGTCTGACGCTACTGAATTGACTGGATGATTTTTTGATTGGTCTTGCGGTTGGTCTTACCGTTGGTCTTGCCACATAATTAGTGCTAACCTTCATTTGCATTTCATATGCGCTAGCCTGGGCCCAAAGTTGGGTTTTATTTTCTTGCAAAGTAAGATGGCGAGCTTGTAAACCATGGTGAATTTCAACCAGCCCAAGGCCGCTACCAACAACGATTGTCATGGCAATTAAGGCTTCAAAGAGAATAAATCCGCGATTAGCTGAGGTTTTCATCCCCTTTATCGTGCTCGTTTAAGGCGCTGTGCGCTATCCTCCCCACCCGATTTCTCCGTAGGAAAATCTGGAATTCACGGTCGAAAGCACTGAGAAAATGTCCATCGGCTTAAAATAGCCGTCTATGTCAGATAAACAACCCATGGCGCTTGCCCCAATTCTAGAAATCATCGCTGATCTGCGGGCAGGCAAGATGATTATTTTGGTGGACGAAGAAGATCGCGAAAATGAAGGCGATTTAGTCTTGGCTGCTGACCATGTTTCTGCGGAAGCCATTAACTTTATGGCCAAACATGGACGTGGACTTATTTGTCTAACTTTGACACGGGAGCGCTGTCAGCAACTCAATTTACCCTTGATGGTAAGAGACAACGGTACTGCCCTTGGCACCAACTTCACCATCTCAATCGAAGCAGCCTCAGGCGTTACTACCGGTATTTCGGCAGCGGATCGTGCCCGCACGATTCAAGTAGCGGTTGCCCCGCATGCTAAACCCGATGACTTGGTGCAACCAGGTCATATTTTTCCTTTAATGGCACAACCCGGTGGCGTCCTCATTCGTTCGGGACATACCGAAGCGGGTTGTGATTTGGCCCTATTAGCTGGTGGTTCACCCACTGCCGTCATTTGCGAAATTATGAAAGACGATGGCAGCATGGCGCGACTGCCAGATTTAATTGTTTTTGCCAAAGAACATGGCCTAAAAATTGGCAGCATTGCCGATCTGATTCAGTATCGCAGTCAAAATGAAAGTATTGTGGTGCGCGAAGGAAGTCGCGAATTTAATACACCATGGGGGAAGTTTCATGGCGTGGTATATCGCGATCGGCCGAGTTCGGCGATTCACTTAGCGCTCGTCAAGGGTACCCCAACTGAAGATCAGGAAACTTTGGTGCGGGTCCATGAACCGGCCACAGTACTCGACTTTCTCGATACGGTTGCCACCACCCATTCATGGCCACTTGCGAAAGCGTTAGAGGCCTTGGCAGCTGCCCCAGTAGGCGTAGCAGTACTGCTCAATGTGGCGGGTGTTTCTGCGCCAAATGATGCGAGCTGGCTAGCGCGTTTTGCGCGGCTTACCAGTGCATCGCCTAATAAAGCCCTGCAACGTAAACCCGACTTTCGCAGCTATGGCATTGGCGCACAAATTTTAAAAGACTTGCAAGTGGGCAAAATGCGCCTCCTCGGCAATCCCGGCCCTACTCCCAGCTTATCTGGCTACAAACTTGAAATTACTGGGCATACACCCTTTGTAGAATAAATTGAGGATCAATAAAATTATGTCGAATCATGTTCCCGGTGTGCAGGTTTTAGAGGCTGATCTGAATGGCGAAGGGATGCGCATTGGCATCGTCCAAGCGCGTTTTAATCAAGAACATGGCGATACTCTCACCGAATTTTGTATTCGTGAGCTATTGCAATTAGGAGTCGATCAACAGGATATTCATTTGGTCACCGTGCCTGGCGCCTTAGAAATACCGTTTGCTTTACAGCGTCTCGCTGAGACTGAAACCTTTGATGGTCTAGTTGCCTTAGGTGCTGTTATTCGTGGCGAAACTTATCACTTTGAATTGGTTGCTAATGAATCCGCCGCCGGCATTAATCGCGTCTGCTTAGAATCAGGCTTACCGATTGCAAACGGAGTAGTGACATGCGATAACGATGAACAAGCGAATGCACGTACTGCCATCAAGGGCGCTGACTGTGCGCGTGCGGTAGTCGAAATGGCTAATTTATCTTTAGCCTTAACACCCGATTTAGATATTGAAATGCATCACATTGAAGAAACCAAATAGTGGCTGAATCTAAAAAAATTATCAAACGCTCACTTACGCCAAGGCGCCGCGCAAGGGAATATGCCTTACAAGGTATTTATCAGGCGCTAGTATTGCGTCGGGCCGGAAGTCTGCCGGATATGCGCATGATTACTGAGCAGTTAGCTGAAGATCCTGCCTTTAAACGCTGTCAACTCGATTTATTCGAAGGTATTTTTCAGGGGGTTTTACTGCGCATGGATGCCCTTGAAACCCTCATTACACCAGCCCTCGATCGACCGATTAATGAACTCTCACCCGTTGAACATGCGGCACTGTTAATTGGCGCTTATGAATTAGCAGAAGACCCGAGTGTGCCGTTTAAAGTAGCAATCAATGAAGCAGTTGAGTTAGCGAAGATTTTTGGCGGTACCGATGGACACAAGTATGTCAATGGTGTGCTCGACTTATTGGCGCAATCGTTGCGCAGTGCTGAAACTCAAGCCGTCTAAAAACTCAATAAGCGGTTAGCTCAACTTAAATGCTGGCGTAAGACTTGCCGCGTGCCGCATTGCGTAACTGCTCGCGCTCGCTTAGAACACGGCCGGTGTAGCTCGACTCGCCACTAGCAGCATTGGGGCTACCCAAATAACTGCGCAGACCAGCCTCAAGTGAACCGGCTTTAGCAATACATGCCTTCAAAATTAATGCACCAACACGAATATTGGCTTCCGGAATAAAGGCAGCAGATTTACCGCCAAAGGGCGCAAATTTATCTAGATGTACATTCGTTAGTACCTGCATCAGGCCTTGTGCACCGGCTTTACTTTGGGCATTAGGATCAAAACTAGATTCAATGGCCATCACCGCCAACAATAAAGTGGGATCTAAGTTCACCTCTTTGGCTACTTGCAAGGCCTCATTGATGTAGTTCAAACTCTCACCCGCTGTAATGCGGTACTTATCGACTAAATATTGCGAAACAACTTTGCGCTCTTGCTCCGACTTCAATGAATGGCGATCAACCGCTTCGCTATCGATCAGATGACTTGGTATGGCCGCGGCCAACCCAGCTACCGAAGGCGTTGCCGTAGGCATGGAATAGTGAACTGGTTGTAGAAGGGATTCGGCCTGACTATCATCACGCTGTCCAACTTCGTGTTTATAACTGGTAAACCACCCTGATGAACCGTTCAGGCCTTGGGGGGTATACAACAAATCACGAGCTACACCCGGCACTAAAAGACGGGCGAAATCAAAGGGGCCGGCATTTGTACCTGGGCCAGCGAGCCACAAACTAATTGCCATAAAAACACCCAGACCAAATAAAGAGCTGGTCACATGTTTCAGCGATGCTTTTGCGCCCGGTAAAAAGTGATTCAAATAGTTTCCGGTGTTAATCTTTTTTACTGCACTCATGGATCAGGGCTGCCTTACATATTGCAATGCAGCAAATAATGAACATGGCCCATATTAGAAACTCTTATATATCATGTCAAGTATATAGAAATGAATATTCATAACTTTTTGTAGGTATGGCTTGCCCTAAGGCTAATCCGCCCCCCTCAAGACTAAATAAAAACTATATATATCAATAATTTATAAATGTTAGTGCCCACCTTTTTTGTTATATGAAAAAGGCTGAATTCCAGGGCATTTTTATCCTTTTTGCGGAAAAAAGGGGTCACTAAACACCAGATCTAGTTTGCCAGCCCGGCATCAACACCTAGATATAGTTTTTATGCAAATTTAAATTAACTCAATCATTAGCTAACAATAAAGACTGATTCAAGCGGTAATTTACGCACTATCAAGCCCAATCTCCCCTAAAATGAGGCTCCTCTTCTACCAAACCCTAACTGGATCGCTGTCACTATGAACGCCTCACTTCAGCAAACTGATATTCGCTCACTCCTCAAAGACGCCACCTTATTTCGGGAGGATGCCTTTATTAACGGCAAGTGGGTTAAAGCTAAATCGGGCGACACTTTTTCCGTCAATAACCCCGCGACGGGCGACATCATCGCTAATGTAACGAACCTAAATAGCGGAGATGCCGAGTTAGCCATCGCCGCAGCTGAGCAGGCGCTCAGCAGTTGGCGCTCGAAGACCGCAAAAGACCGTGCCATGGTGATGCGTAAATGGTTCGATCTGATTATTGCCAATACCGAAGATTTGGCTATTTTGATGACACTTGAGCAAGGCAAGCCCTTAGTAGAATCGCGCGGCGAAGTCGCCTATGGCGCCTCATTTGTAGAATGGTTTGCTGAAGAATCGAAACGGGTTACCGGCGCCATCCTCGAAAGTACTTGGGGCGATAAACGCATGCTCGTTCTAAAGCAAGCGATTGGGGTATGTGTTGCTATTACCCCGTGGAACTTTCCGATTGCGATGATTACACGCAAAATTGCACCCGCGATTGCTGCAGGTTGCACCATGGTTATCAAACCAGCTGAGCAAACCCCTTTATGTGCTTTGGCTTTAGCAGAATTAGCACAGCGAGCTGGTATGCCTGCAGGTGTGGTCAACATCATTCCTGCTGATGCTGATCAATCGATTGCCATCGGTAAGATCGTTTGTGCTTCACCTACCATTCGCCATCTTTCCTTTACTGGGTCTACTGAAGTAGGTCGAATCTTGATGGCGCAATGTGCGCCAACGATAAAAAAGGTCGCTTTAGAATTGGGTGGGCATGCGCCATTTATTGTTTTTGAAGACGCCGACATTGATGCTGCAGTTGCTGGTGCAATTGCTTCGAAGTATCGCAACTCAGGACAAACCTGTGTCTGCGCCAATCGATTTTATGTGCATAAAAAAGTGCAAGATATCTTTGTAGAAAAATTTGCTAAAGCCACACAAGCAATTAAAGTTGGTAACGGCATGACCGAAGGCGTTAGCCAAGGGCCCTTGATTGATGATGCAGCATTTGCCAAAGTTGAAAGACATGTTGCCGATGCCCTGAGTAAAGGCGCCACATTAGTTACTGGAGGTAAAGCCAACGCCAGTGGACACAATTTTTATGAGCCCACGATTTTGTCGAATGTAACGAGCGATATGCTGATTACTTTTGAAGAAACTTTTGGGCCGGTCGCACCAATCATTCCCTTTGACAATGATGAAGCCGTAGTGAAATTAGCCAATAACAGTCAGTATGGTTTAGCTTCCTACTTTTATAGTCGTGATATTGGCCGTGTCTGGAAAGTCGCTGAAGCTTTGGAATACGGTATGGTGGGTGTGAACACCGGCATTATGTCGAATGAAGTAGCGCCCTTTGGTGGCGTTAAACAATCGGGCTTAGGTCGCGAAGGCAGTATTTGGGGTATGGATGAATACCTTGAAATGAAATATGTTTGCCTTGGGCTCTAAGCCACTGGATTCTAAATTACTCTTTGATAGACTAAATCCCAGACCCCGTGGCCTAAATTAAGGCCACGGTTTTCAAACTTGGTAATGGGGCGATAGGAGGGTCTAGGCACATACGTTTTAGTTGGCGCTGTATTACTCAGCCTATTTTCAGCGTTACCGATTATTAACATTTGTTCGGCATATTCTTGCCAATCGGTAGCCAAATGAAGATAGCCGCCGACTTTTAAACGCTCTGCCAACAGCCTCATAAAAGGTGCTTGAATTAAACGGCGCTTATGATGGCGTTTTTTATGCCATGGGTCGGGGAAATAAATATGGACTCCATCTAATGTATTTGGCGCAATCATTTGTTCTAAAACCTCGACCGCATCATGACGTATTAAACGCAAATTGGTCAGGCCCATTTCATCAATGCGCTTCAGTAATGCGCCCACGCCAGGTGGATGAACCTCAAGCGCTAAAAACTGGTCTTTGGGTCTAGCTGCTGCAATACTGGCGGTCGTTTCTCCCATACCAAAACCAATTTCTATAATGCGTGGTGCATCTTCACTTAAGGGGGGAGCACTTAACCCAAATGCCTGCGCCCAATTGAGCTGCGTTGGCTGAAAAGGAATTAATCGTGCGGAAGAGAGTGTCTCTAGAGCGCGCTGCTGCGCTGGAGTAGTACGCCCTGTGCGTAAAACAAACGATCGAATGCGGCTAGTTTTACTTCGAGGCGTATTCAAACTAAGAGACTAAGTAGCCAGCAATTGCCTAAAGTAAGCAATGGTTTCTTTCAGGCCATCGTCTAATGCTACCTTCGGTTGCCAACCTAACTTCGCTTTTGCTAAAGCAATATCGGGTTGCCGTTGTTTGGGGTCATCAGCGGGTAAGGGCTCAAACACTAATTTTGACTTACTGCCCGATAATTTCAAGATCGCCTCAGCCAAAGCCAGCATGGTGAACTCACCCGGATTACCAATATTGACTGGGCCGATAAAGTCAGCTGGCGCATCCATCATGGATATCATGGCGGCGATTAAATCATCTACGTAACAAAAACTACGGGTCTGTTGGCCATCACCATAAATAGTAATGTCTTTGCCCTGCAAGGCCTGCACTATAAAATTACTGACTACCCGCCCATCGTTAGGATGCATCCTCGGGCCATAGGTATTAAAAATGCGCACGACTTTAATTTCTAACGCATGCTGTCGATAGTAATCAAAAAATAAGGTCTCAGCGCAACGCTTGCCTTCGTCATAGCAACTACGAATACCAATAGGATTGACTTTGCCCCAATAGGCCTCAGGCTGGGGATGCACTTCGGGATCACCATACACTTCGCTAGTAGAGGCTTGCAAAATACGCGCGCGCGTACGCTTGGCTAAACCGAGCATATTGATAGCACCATGCACACTGGTTTTAGTCGTTTGTACGGGATCGTGTTGATAGTGCACTGGCGATGCTGGACACGCTAAATTATAAATTTGATTTACTTCTACATATAGCGGGAAGGTAACGTCGTGGCGCATGACTTCTAAGTGGGGGTTGCCCAATAAATGCGCTAAGTTTTGTTTGCTGCCAGTAAAGAAATTATCAACGACTAGTACTTCATCGCCACGCTCTAATAAACGCTCGGTTAGATGTGAGCCCAAAAATCCAGCGCCACCAGTGATCAGTATTTTTTTATTGCCTAGCTGACTGCTTGCATTGCTTGCCATAAATGAGCCTAAAGGTGATCTGCCACTAAAAAATAAGTTAAGCTATTTTAGCCCCTAGCGCTAAGCCCTATCTTGCGGAACATCCCAGCTAGCTGAGCGATAGGCTACGATGACCTCAATGAGAATCATGACCATGGCTGCCATAAAAGCCATAATACCCAGTACGAATGTACCAACCGCAAAGCCTGAACGGACCGATTCTACCGCACCCGACTGCACAAAAAAGAGCTCTAATATTGTGCAAGAAATAAAAAACCCACTCAACACATCAAAAAAGATGCCCGCGGTACACAAGCGGCCACGCATCTTAAACTCTTTGAGCTCAGCCAAATAATGGTTGCGTAAATCTACTGAAATGCTCGAGCCGCCATAAATTTCATTTTGCACAAAGCGCATCCGATCAACATTACGCGCTAAGCGTGCCGTAATTGCTGACAGTAACGTAGCAATTGCAGTGAGCAAGAAAACGGGCGCCAAAGCAAGTTGAATATTTGCGGTAACGTTGCTAACTGACAAGTCCATTTTGTGCTCTCGATTTTTTCTACTGGGTCCAGGCAATGAAGCCGGTATAACTGGTAATTAAAATAAAGGCACCAAAAATAATCCGATACCAAGCAAAGGGAATAAAAGTGTGGCTTGCGACATAATGAATTAACCACCGCACACAAATAAATGCAGCAATAAAGGCGGCCACAAAGCCCAAAATTAAAGCCAATGTAAAGTCAGCTGGGCTCACTAATAGAACCGTGGCTGGTGCTTTAGAGAGCTTTAGTAATTCATAGATGGTAGCACCACCAATCACGGGTATAGCCAAGAAAAAAGAAAATTCGGTAGCCACT
>Ga0304730_1002345_pt1 | contig 13606 bp, 26 predicted proteins | sample M_130628_MF_Meta_FD_190474 | JGI IMG/M metagenome (GOLD analysis project Ga0304730, IMG submission 190474) | Freshwater microbial communities from Lake Montjoie, Canada to study carbon cycling - M_130628_MF_MetaG (v2) (version 2) | ecosystem: Environmental > Aquatic > Freshwater > Lake | place...
GAAACAATTGCTCCTATGGGGATTGAGTTTGCATCAACGGAACCTTTATATTTTCCCGCTTTACGTACCCTGGACCAGTCTTGTGTTGACATACACACCCCTTTGTATCGCACTTGTCGTGCCAATGAGCTGAACGCTTGTAGTGAGCAAGGCCGTTCTCTTCTCCTGCTTTAAGGCAGTTCTGACAAATCATTTTTTTCCTTTGCTGCTTCAAAAGCTATTTGATTTTTTGTGTATTCAACGCCTGCATCAAAACCTGCGTTGTATCCTGCATCAAATGATGCACTCCTAGCGTGCTCTATACCTGCACCCTTTAATCGCTTGCGATTTTCAGGTAACCCAATCTTAGTCGTCATCTTCTGGCTCTTCGATTGGTGCTACTTCTGGTACTAGTATTTCTGTTGTTGTTATTTCTCCACCTGGAACTGGCATTGTTGTTACTACTTTCCCCCATCTCTGGGATTGACTCATTGACTTACCACGTTGTGTGGTACGCCGTCTACGACGAAGAGGTTTAATAGCTATTGCCATTACTGTTTCTCCTTTAACCATTGTGCTAAGTCTTGGATTACCCAAGCCTGATCTATTGAAGCGTTGCGACGCTTAACTACAACGTAAGACAGAGGAACTTCCCCAAGACCTCTAGCCTTTGCATAGTTAAGCGCCTCAACTGTTGCTTCTCTCCAGAACTCAGGCAATGAAAGGGTTGCCCTGTTCTTAAGTTCAAGGATGTAAGTTTCTCCTGCGATAACAGTAACGATGTCGCCCTCATCCTTTGCCCCAGCTTTCGAGAGACGTTCTGCCATAACTCCACACTTGCGGAGCCACTTCATTACATCTGTCTCAAACTGAGAACCTTTAGTCTTGTTGTACTGACTCATCTACCAGTACAACCTTGTTGATTTTATAGACAACATTGCCTTCTTCGTCTTTGACAAGTTCGACAATGCCAGATTGCAATAGAGCACCAACGAAGTTGGTCAGGTCTACCTTGAGTGCATCAACATCTGCACGCAACCCATCTGTTTTTAGATTGTCTCTGTACTTATTTGTTAACTGTCCTTCAGACATTGTAGCCTCCTTGGTATCCTGCGATTGTATCTTTGCGTAACATCCAACCAAACTCGTTTTGATCTGATATCTGTACTGCTGCATAGTTTACCAGTAGCTGTGCATATACACTGCCGTCTGCAGTATGTTTGCCAAAGCGATTCTTTACTGGTGCAACCTTGAGTATTCCTTGTCCTGGGTCATAACCCAATGTAAGTATCAGTGCAGGTAACTGACTGACCTTTCCGTGAATTGCTCTGCGATGAGGTGGATTACTAGGTGACCCATACTCTGACTGTTCTGATACGTGGTGGAGCACTACTACACAGGCTTCAGTCTTGCGTGCCATATCGTGTAGCTCCATCATAATTGCTCTAAGTCCAGCCCACTCGTTGTCTGTCTCAGCAGTGATGTTCATTAAGTTATCAATGACTACCAACTCAGGTGGCTCTCCGTAGAGTTCAACGTAGGCTCTAATCTCTAACTCCAAATCGTCAATGTTTGGAGATGAATCAAAGACCCACTTGACGTGTGAAAGTTTGTCTAAATGTGCATTGTAGTACTGGCTATTGTCTGAAAGATTTGCCTCAACTGTCACTTGTGAGTGACCAGATAGATGCGATGCAGACCTCATCATTACTGTTGTTGTGTCGGTATCTGCAGAAAAGAAAAGCGTAGGAACTTTAGCTTTGATTGCATAGATCAGAGCGAACATAGACTTACCGGCATTGGGTGCTGCAGCTACCATACATACCTGGCCTCTGCGAAACTTAATACCTTCTGCTTTTAATCCTTCCCACACGTCTGGTAGCGGTGTTGCTTTGGTAAGCACACCACTCCAAGCGCGGGAAAGATTAAGCACTTTTCCAGTCCTTTACTCTAATCTTGCTCTTTGTACGTAACAACGTACGTTCGTATTCTGTTAACCCACCCCAGATACCAAAGCGTTCATTCTTAATACCCCATTGAGCGCATTCAGTTTTATGAATGCAACTCTTGCAAATTGACTTTGCATAAGTAGGGTCTACTGAATTGCGCTTTTCTATATCTTTTTCTGGAAACCAAAAGTCTCCACCAATCTCTGCACATAGCGGGTGCTCGTAGTCACGAGGCTCCCGCACTTGTTATCTAACCCAGATAGTGTCGCACTTGTCTAGCGCACCCTTTGGTGCAGCACACATATAACCCTTCCAAGGTCCCTTAGCTGATGTACCTGAACGGAAAGCCATCTCTCCGTGTCGGCAGGTGTTTGCCTGTCCATTAGATTGAACTGCTACTGGTTGTGCTTGTGGTGGTGTTTCAAATTGTCGTGCAATTGATTCAACAGTTGGTGCTGGTGCTGATGCACCACCGAGAAGTTCTCTGCCTGTTGATTTAATAAGAGTAGATACCATTGAGAGATCTGTAAGGCCTGTCTCTAAATCTCTGACATCCTTTGCGTAAAGATTAATGAGTGTTCCATCAGGCAACTTATAGTTGACCTGGAACTTTGTTCCTTCTACTGACATTTACTTACCTCCACTTTGCTTTATAGATAAACGCTGACTCTCAGCACTTACCTTCTTAGGGATGTACCCTAAAAGTTTTTCTACTTCAGTACTATCAACAGTCTCACGACCCTTAACAGTTGTCCAGCTTACTTCGATACCAGAGTTAGTAACTCCTAGTAATCCTTCAAAGGATGCCCTCAAAGAATCTTGTTGTACTTCTAAATCTTTAATCTGCACTGCTAACTGTAGGTACAACAGTGCGTTCTTGTCAACATCCGGATCATCAATGACTACATCAGTCACTGGTGTACGTTCTTTTTTTAGACCAACGCATCCCATCTGCCCACTTGCGTCATAGAATTTGCAATAGAACTGACAGTAACTTGCATCCTTCTCAGGTGCTGGTGCCTCTGCTGCTTCCTTAACAGCCGCTAGCCAACCGAGTGCCTCTAGTGCAATGGACTCATTGTAGTCTTCGGTATGAACCTTGACATCTCTCTCGTCCCCGTCCCTGGCAATTGCTACCAGTGACACTCGGTTGACCGCATAGCCGTTATTAGCTAGGAGGTAGCCGTAAAGTTGTACTTGCCAACGTTGTTGCGTTGATGGAAAGTAACCAAGATTTTTTAACTTACTAGTTTTCCAGTCAATGACATCTCCAGTACTAGGTACGAATGCGTCAATGTGTGCTTTCATTCCATTGTATTCAACTTCTGTTTCAATGAGAACATCTGGGTTATCTGCTAACGCTCTTTCAATCTCTGCGTGGATAGCAGTACCCATAATCGCAGCGAGCTTTAATTCGTTATCATTAGTTTCAGGTTGGTCGTTAAGTCTGTACCACACCTTACGTCGGCAACCACCTACCTCTGATGGACCAATCTGTACCTGTGTAGAACGTGAACGTTTTGCATCGCCTGCTTTAAGAGCAGTAAGTAATAATTCTTTAGGATCTGTCACTGCAATTCTTTCTCAATAAGTTGAATTGTTGGACAAGGCCAAGGATTTAAGAACGCTGGAAGTTGAGGGATACATTCGCACCCAATAACCGTTTCAGTTTCGCTGTTGCCTTCTGGCCCTGTCTCCATAGTCCAAGGCTTGTGAAATTCTATTACTGCACGAAGGGCGTTCCACAATGGGTATTCATTTATCCATTGTGAAGTTGGTGAAACTTTCTCTAGCAATTCATCGTGTGTCATACTCTCACCGTTCCAGATTCTTGTGCATCATTGTATAACTTGTAAGCCAGTCTGCACGCTAACCAACCTTGTTGATGCCAATATTGTGCAGCATACTCTTCTGTCATATGAATGTATTTAACTTGATCTTCCATTAGAACTCCCACCCTACATACCAGAATAAGAAATCAATAGTTACGTGGTACTTATCAACGTGAATACCAAAACCAACTCCACTGTTTTTGCCACAATAAAACCAGTGACTTACAATCTTCTTTTCCATAGCTCCTCCTAGAACCGTTCTTGTACCACCAACTGTAAGGGCTTACCAGTATTCGCGTCAAGCACTGAAGCAATCTCTACGGCTCTACGGGCGTGTCGCTTGGCATAGGCTAGGTCAATATCAGGTTTGACAATTGAATACAGGTAGCCAAGAGCAAGCTGACCACCAGAACCAATGCCGTACGCTCCGTGATTTGCTTGGAAAAAAGAGAGATCACAAGCAATACGAAAGATATTACCGTTAAAAGCAATGAGATAATCGAAGCCACCATCTTTGTCCACCTTGTTGTAGTCGTAGTTGTTGTCGGTAAATGCTTGGTTGATACTAGGTATAATTTTCTTTCCCATAAATTGTACTGGGTCTTCACCTTTGTATAGTGGTGGCTTCCAGTTATAGGCAAGGATGTCACCAGGTCTAGTATCACCTGAGATAGCAATGAGATACTTACCAATTTCAACAATCTTAGGCGTACTAGTTGCTAACGTCACAAGATTATCTTCTGTGATCTGTGAGTCAGCTACTAGAACGGCGTAATCAATACCCTCAAGCGCTGCGATTGTTGTCATACTAGAATGCTATCACTCCTACGGCGTGTCGCTACTAGGCGACACCCTACTGGTGGCTACAATATGAGCCGTGAGGCGAATTAAACAGGTGGGCGCCCTCAAAGGGCGCACCGACAGTAACCGTACAGTAACCCTGCGGTTCCGTCTACCAACCCTGCCATCGTTTAGATGGCGTAGGAATGCCCTTCCTAAGCCTTTCGGGGCCGATTTGCGGGGTTTAGGACCCCTTCACGTGTGTCCGTGTGGCTCTCAGGTCTTTAACGTTATGGCCTCCTTTGAAGACTATGAACTGGTCTGGTATTTCTTAGATGCAACCTGTGCTAATTGTGGCAATCTAGTAGTTGTACCTTGCCCAGTAGATGCCCAGTAAAACGGCATAAAAAAAGAAGCCCACCCCTTTCGGGGTGAGCCTCTTCGTTTGCCTCGCGCTGATGGGTTACTTAGACCCACGACCAAACTCTTTAGCATTTGGGTCTAGCCACTTAAGGACTGGACCTGCTACTGCAGCGATAGCTGCAAAACCGAGCTTCTTTAGATCTGTTTCTCCTGCTAAGTAGAGAGCAATCACTGCTGCTACTGCTGCACGAAGATATGTTGCGAGTACTGCTTGTGTCTTTGCGTTCATTGGTTCTCCTTCTTCTTAGGTAGAGGCATAACTTTTGCCTTTACTTTGTTGACAGCCTTTGGTTTGCCCAGCCAAGGGAACCAAGGGGAAGTGTCATCTCCGCACCCATCTTTGATTGAGATGTGAAGATGCTTATTATGTTGATTGATACCGTCATATTTAGACTCACCGTTCTTTTCTGACCATATCTTGCCGTGAAAGATTAGATACTTTACGCGCTTGTCTACTTTAAGTTCTTCATAAAGATTAAAACAATCAATTCCATTTACTGGATCGTGTGTTAAATCAACTGCATATCCAGTATTGTGGTCTGAGTTAGGACTCTGCGCTTGGTGTGCTGCCGATGGCAGTAAACCGTCTGATGCTTTCTTGCGAGATGGCTTGATTGCTGTGGCTTGTCGAAGGACAGCAATAGCTGCAGGTGTGGCTTTCTTTACAAGTGGCTTCATCATTCATCTCTTTCCTTCTTGAATCATCATTTGGTACAGGATTTCTACCTTGGTTTCCAATCTTGTAATGGAGTCTTTGACACTTGACCCACCATTGGGCTTAAGTTCATTGAGGTAATGCTTTACTAGCCAGCGAACTGCGCCTACAAAGCCGCCTACGATTGTCATTACAGCAACAGCAACTGTTGCGTAGTCTTGTGCCTGCATTAGACCGTCCTAATGGTTACTAAGAGCGTTCCGCCATATCCGGAGAAGCGCTTATCTGATGGTGTCTTGTTAATAAAGTCCAGCTCTTCAATAAGACCAAGGAATGATTCTCCAGTTCTAAAGTCTTCAACACGGATGGTATCTCCTACATTTTCAATAGATTCAAGTTGGCTCATACGATAATAAGCTGCGCCTTCATAACCATTCTCAACTCCGAAGTGATCTGATTCGTGGTCAAAGCAAGACAGTGGATATTGGATAAGTCTTTGACGTGGGATAGCAGGCAGTGACTTAACCTGGTAGCCAGTAAACAATGGACCCTTTGCAACGTTAGTGCTAGAACGAGTCAGTGTAAATTGGAAGCCAAGGTATTCTTGAGATGCCTGTGGATAACTGATGTTTACCTCTGGAACTGCAGCACCTTGTGCAAAGGTACCAATACGGAAAGAGTTATCTGCATAATCAATAGAGTCAATGTTGATGCCACCATTAGTTGTATCAACGCGAGCCTGCATTAACTTAAAGATTTTAGCCTCTAATGTGTTGTAACGGATGTAACCAGTACGCAAGTAACCTTCTGATACTAGGTTGGTTGTTGACTCAGCCCAAGTGTTATTGCCATTGGTAAAGGCTGCTCTATCCGAGTTACCAAAGAAGGCTACTTGGGATGCAGTGGTGCTAGTTCCAGCAGTAACAACAGTACCTGTTGTAGCAGCACTTGTAACCGTGCTTGAACCAATAAGAACTGTAAAGGTTGTTGAAGTTGGAACAGTTAGAATTGTTGCAGATCCTGTAACAGCAGTGAATGGAGCAACTGTGTTAGAAAATGTAACAACTTGACCAACACCAAGACCGTGAATTGCTGAAGTAGTTACTGTAACGGTACCTGAAGCAATTGCTAGGTTAGTTATAGTCGCGCTAGTGTCAGTGGCAACTAAGTCCCAAGCCCAAGGGAAGAACAGGCTGTTTCCTACAACAGTAGTAGATAGATCTACACGTACTAACCCTGCTTCCCCATCTATAAGGGTTGCAAGGTAGGCATAACTATCTCTAAAAGCAATAGCATTGCAGGGTGCATCTCTAAACAGAAGTGGCCCATACTGGATATCTCCATTAGTATCTGCAATACCTACTCTAAATCCTAGGTTGGTTGCAAGGACTGCATAGGAACCAAGGTATACATCAAAGTCATTGATGCGTTCACCTTGTGGCATATCAATAATAACGGTAGGTGTTTCAAGAGTAGGAAAACCTAAAGAGTTAGAAGTAGTTGCATCTAAAGCAATCTTAAAGACAGATGATGAAGTTCCGTTTGGATCATAACCTGAGATATATATGGCCTGTGGTCCTTCTGCAATAGAAGACCAAACCCACGATGAGTTAGGATGGGTATACAAGGCTGCAGGTAGCGCACCAGATGAGTTGTTAGCATCTAGTTCGTATATGGCACTACCGATAGCTGCAATAAGGCGCTGTTTGACATAGCGAATAGTGGCACGAGTAGTGCTAGAAGCATTATAGATTTCAGTATCGCTAGTTGAACCAGAGATATTGCCTCTGTGAACGTGGCTACCATTGATAAAAAAGTACTGCTTGCCATTGGTTGTTAGGCTATAGATTGTAGATGCTGTACCAGTTTGTGTATAAGTACTAGAAGTACCACCAGTTGTAATCTTCTTGAGAGCAGTGCCATCTGTTACTAAGATACAATCATTGGTTCCATCATTGACACCAATTAACTGAGCAGGTGCTGCACCTGCATAGAATGAAGCAGTGTCATTAAGAAGAGTAGCTTGTCCTCTAGTCCAAACATCTATACCTTTAGACTCTGTATACTGGAATCTAAGTGACTCTTCTTGCACAGGCTCAAAGAACTTAATGCCAGCGCCAAGGTGGAAAGATGACTGGCTTCGTACCCACCAACCAGTAAGCGTCTGCTCTCCTGGCTCACGGCTCTGGTCAATCTGTTGCTTGCGATACTGTGCTGTGACACGACGATAAGGTGCATCATCAGAGTTAAACAAAAAGAACGGCAAGCCAGCAATGGCTACATCGTATGCCTCACCTGTTGCTGAGTAGTTAGTAGATCCTGCAGGGTTAGAAAGTGCATAGACCAAACCCTCGGTGATATCGTCGCCGTAAGCCATTTATTATCCTTCAGTTAAGGTTGCTATATTTTTAATGGAATGGTTATTAAACAGTTACTGTTCCTGTTCCTGCTGTAAATGTATAAATTCTATTTCCTGAAACATTGGATTGATATGTATAAGTCAATCCTGCTCCAATAGTAGTTAAAGCAGCAAAGGTATTTGGATAAGAAATAATTACTACTCCTGAGCCGCCATTACCACCGTTGCCGCTTGCTCCGCCGCCACGACCATTTGTACCACCTTGGCTACTAGCAGAATTGCCGCCGCCACCCGAACCGCCAGTCCCAGTATATCCACCACCTCCGCCACCACCATAGAAAAGTGCAGCACCTGAAATTGAAGAAGAAACACCATTGCCGCCATTGCCGTTTGGACCGTTAGTACCTACTGCTCCTGCACCACCACCACCACCACCTTCGCCGCCTGAAGTACCGCCAGCACTGCCACCTGCATTACCTTGCCCTGATGTACCAGATCCACCGCCGTAGTTAATTCCGCTAAAGTTTGAACAACCACCACCACCAGAACCACCACTATTTCCAGCACTGTTGCCACCTGAACCGCCGCCGCCGCCTGTTGAAGTAATAGAGCCAAAGACAGAACTGCCTCCATTGCCACCTACATTATAGTTTGCAGATGTATTTCTTAAGCCACCAGTACCAACAGTTACTGTATAACCAGTTCCTTTTGAAACAGAAAGCGTAGAGGTACGAACACCGCCGCCACCACCACCACCACTAGCAGCATAATATCCAGAACCACCACCACCTGCTACAACAAGATATTCAACAGAAGTTGGTGAAACAAAAGGTGTGGATGAAGCAACAACTCCCAAAATTGGCATTAGGCAATATCTCCTGTCACTAACCAAGTATCTGTTGCAATCTTGATACAGGTTGCAACAGAGTTTACTGCTCTTAGTTTAGGTGCAGTTGATGTTGCGCCAGTTGAAATGATTGTTGTAGTGCCAGGTGTTACTGCTTGAATTGTAGGTTGTCCAGCTCCAGTAATCCACGCCACGTTTATTTGAGCGCCAATGGCGTAGGCAACAGATGCGTTGGTTGGGATAGATAGAGTCTGAGCTGAGGCATTGTTTGAAGTAACCAGTTTGCCATTGTCTGCAAGGACAAATGTATAGGTTGTTGCTGTATTAGCATTGATACTTAGGTTAATAATAGGAGCAGTCAAAGTCTTATTAGTAAGAGTCTGGTTGCCAGTAAGTGTTACATCACCAGTTGCTGGAGTAGACCAAGTTAAGCCTAGTGTTTGTGTTGAATCTGCAGTAAGGACCTGACCATTGGTTCCAACAGCTAAGTTATCTACTACGCCAGATGAGGCACCAACAAGTATGTCTGCCTTAGCAGTTACTGTTGCTGATGGAACAGCAGCATCTGCTGTTGCTACTCCTGTTGTATAGAAGGTTAAGTCATCACTGGTTAATACGTGCTTGACTGTTGCACCACCGCTGTGTGATATGTTAGATGATCCTGCACGTCCTCTAACAATAGTAAGCGTGTCACCAGATACTGCAGTAACAAAAACAATTTCTTCGTTTTGAGTGTCAACATCAAGAGCTACTGTGAACTGGTCTACGTTACCTACTGCAAGGGTTACACCACCCATAAGGGCAGAGCCTGCACCAGTTGCCACTGTCATAGATGTAGCAGTACTAGATATACCAGTTGCAAGCGTTGTCTCAACGCTAATGGATGAATACTTACGGGTCACGAAGCCACCTCATTTGTTTTATATTGGTTTAGATACATAATTGCTTTCTCCATTAACTCAGTGTTGTCATTGAATAGTCCTATGCCCATATTGCATTTTTGGCATAGAACTCCTCGCTTTGTTTTTGTTTCGTGACAATGGTCAGCGTGCCAATTTATTGAAGTTGGTTTATCTGTACCACAAATTGCACATCTATTGTTTTGTTCTTCAAGTTTTTGTTCAAACTCTTTTGGTGTAAATCCAGTACCAGATTTTCTGCTTCTTGCCCTGTTGTAAACTTTCTTTGATTCCTTTGCAGAATCTGAAAGATATCTTGTCTTTACACAGGCTATGCACCGTCCGTGTCTTCCATATTTTTCATTCTTACTTCTGTAAAATTCCTCTAAAGGCTTTTCTTCTTTACAGGTATAACATTTACGGCTTGTCATCAACGGGTGTAGTGAATACGGATTGGATACTTGTCTGCCAACTTCAACGCTTCTTCATTCAAACGCTGTTGATACAAGGCAAAGATATAACGAGATGCTGCAACGCCTGCAGATGATGGAATCTTGGAGTCGTTTAGATCAGCTTCAGCACTAGAGAGATTGATTCGTCCAGCGTCAATATAAGAGAGTAACTTGTAGGCTGCTCCAAGGACGACAACATCCTTGCAAGAATCTGGTAAACCAGTAACGTCAGCAAAATCATCTGTGTTTGCATCAAGAGTGTTGGGCGTAGCTGTGTACCAGACTTGAATTGTACGACCAGGTTGAACGTTCTCATAGATGTTAATTGTATTCTGTGTGTTGAAGGTAGCAGCATTTGCCATACCGTCTAAGCGCCAGCGATTTACTGGTAGCCATTCCTGGCTAGAGCCAGTGGTCTGCCAAGAGATAAACAGGACATCTTCGCAATCGTCAGGCAATGGGTATGTAGTCTGAGATGCGTTAAAGGTAAAGGTATAAGAAGAAGCAATCCATAGTTTAGGATAGAAACTGTTGATTGTATCGTTGATAGCCTTTTTGATAGAACTACGTGGGAAGGTTGGAGATAGGGTTACTTGAGCATACTGGGCGTGAGGAGATGCTGTAGTTCCCTGATAACCACGACCAAAGCCTGGTACTACGTTAAGAGTACTGTTTGCCTTATCAAAGGAGTCAATCCAGATGAGTTCATCATCAATTTCGATAGTACCTTTAGCTAGGTTAGAACTAGATGAGCCAACAGTAATTGATGTGCTAGTTGTAGTTAAACCACCAGAGTTAGCAACATAGGTAATACGATCTTGGCGCAAGGCGTAGCCTTGCAGGTTAGCCTTTACTTCATCTACTAGTTCATTCAGCGTTGGCATTTGTTTCCTCTTCTGGTGTGTCGATTATTTCAACGATATTGTCATTTGGCTTGGACTGGTCATAGCCGCCAATTCCATAAACTATTGATTTACCCATTAGACCATCCTTAATCCGACTACAGGTGCATTTGTTATTGCCGTCAATGTTCCAGCAGTTGCAAAGCCTGATGTAACTGTTACTGACTCAGTGAAGCCAATAGTGGGAGATTGAGCGACTGGATTAAAACCAGAATAATAATTAAGAAAAGTCGTAGTAGTTGCAGAAGTTGATATATTGGTAAAAGAACTGGTAGCTGCAGCAGTGGACATATTGAAAGCAAGCCAATAAATACCAGCGGTTAATGATTGACTAATTGTAATTTCATAATTTGTCGTATTTGTCACAGGTGCAACAGTTCCAGCATCAAGAAAAACTGTTGAAGGTTTGCCAGTACTTGCATCATTATTGTAAATGCCAAGTCTTACTACTGCCGAGCCAGAGAAGGTAGCGGATGCTCGAATTGAGATGCGGTCTGCTGACTGTGTAACAGGTATAAGAATTGGAGTGTAATAAGTTGTATTGACTGTAGCTGTAATGCCCGTACTGGCAGCTGTACCAGATGTAACTGTTCTTACATAATTGGCTGCTAGAGCTTTGACACCTGGATAAGAACCCGCCGTACCAGTCGCTCCTGTTGCACCTGTTGGCCCTGCAACTGTACTATCTGCTCCTGTTGCACCCGTTGCTCCCGTTGCACCTGTTGCACCAGTAGCGCCAGTTGCACCCGTAGCGCCCGTAGCGCCCGTAGCGCCCGTAGCGCCCGTAGCGCCAGTAGCACCAGTAGCGCCTGTAGCACCTGTAGCACCTGTAGCACCTGTAGCACCCGTTGCACCAGTTGCACCTGTGTTACCAGCAGCACCTGTAGGACCAGTAACTCCCGTGGCTCCTGTGGCTCCAGTCATACCAGTCGCGCCAGTATTACCAGCCCCTGTCATTCCAGTTGCACCAGTAGAACCAGTAGCACCAGTTAAACCTGTTAAGCCAGTACTTCCTGTGGCTCCAGTCAATCCAGTACTGCCTGTAGCCCCTGTAAGGCCCGTAGAGCCTGTTGCGCCAGTATTACCAGCCCCTGTCATACCTGTGGCACCAGTAGCACCTGTATTGCCAGTTAGACCTGTTAGACCAGTTGCTCCTGTATATCCAGTAGCACCTGTTAATCCTGTGGGACCAGTTACGCCTATACCGCCTTGTGGTCCTTGATCTTGCGAAAGTTCTACAGCTACTTGTGGTGTGATGTTTTCTATAACAATAATTGTTGTCAAGTTGTCACTGCTCCTGTCACAATAAACTTACCTTCTAGGATACGAGTAACTGTTCCACCTGAATCTAGTACTAGATCATAGGCATAGCGACCTGCAGAAATAGCAGCCGTTGTTGCAGCATCAATCGTTATATTGATACGACCAGTAAGGGCAGTTAGAACCATACGACCATTGGCAGTTGATGCCACTACTGTCTCAGTAGATGCACCAACGAATGGGCGAACAGTCATAACTCCTGTGTAGCCAGTTAGGTTCCAAGGAGTTGAGTCGTTGAGAATCTGGAACTGAAAATTAAATGTAGTTGCTTGGTCGCAAACCAAGTTGTATTTAGCACTCAAGATGACACCGCTCTGAGAGCTTGCGCTGCAGGTAGTTGAAAAGTGCTAGCGATAGAGTTGCATACGCCATTATAGTCAAGACGATTAGTGTCAGTCGTACCCGCAATCGCATTAAGAATACCTACCGTATCTGTTAAATTTGTTGTTACTGAACGCTGAGTTGCCCATTGCTTTGCAGCAAGTGCTTCACCAACCATCTCGCCTGGTGCTCGATAGGTGCCACCATTAGCCAAACGATTAAGTTCATCTAATAACGTTGTTCCTGATACTCCTAGTGCCACCTATGTCTCCTTTACTTCTTCTTTTTACGAGATGCTGCTGCGTTATCTACTAAATTCGGCCAAGGTCGCCCTGCTGCCTTAGCCCGTGCTTTTGCTGCCGCCTTCTGTGCTGGCGTTAATTTCTTTGACTTCTCTTTAGGATTCTTTGTATCCCAGAATGCTGCTTTCTTTTTCATTTGCAACTACAATCCCAAGCGCGAAGCGACTTGTTTATTCTTGAGTTTGGATCTTTAGCAGTCTTACTAGAAGTGTTCTTAGCCTTCATCCCACACATACGACCACAGAAAGACTTGCGCCTTGCTGCAGACTTAGGAGATTTGGCAGCCTCAGCCTTCTTGACTGGAGGCTTGAGATTCATACCTGCAGCCTTGGCAGAGGCACGACCTTTTGCATTCAGGCCACCCTTGGGGTTCTTACCTTCTGCTCTCTGCCACGCTGGAGATTTTGCCATTTACTTCTTCTTACCCATTTTCTTCTTAGTCATTTTTGCTTCTGATAATGCAATAGCAATTGCTTGCTTACGGTTCTTAACTACTGGACCTTTTTTACCTGAGTGCAAAGTTCCAGTCTTAAACTCGTGCATTACCTTCTCAACTTTAGTTTTTGGCTTGGCCTTTTTCATTACT
>Ga0304730_1002347_pt1 | contig 13601 bp, 13 predicted proteins | sample M_130628_MF_Meta_FD_190474 | JGI IMG/M metagenome (GOLD analysis project Ga0304730, IMG submission 190474) | Freshwater microbial communities from Lake Montjoie, Canada to study carbon cycling - M_130628_MF_MetaG (v2) (version 2) | ecosystem: Environmental > Aquatic > Freshwater > Lake | place...
ACCCTTTCCACATCCGTTGATTAAACGAAGAGATCACCAACCACTGATCGCTTGCTTGATATGCGCGATAGGTTGGGCTGCCGAGCGAGCCACTACCACTGGGGCCTGGTACCTCACCACTTGAAAAGTAGCGTGTGAAGAACTGGGCCAACATTGACATATGGCCTTCAAGCAAAGAGGTGTCAACACGCTGGCCACGGCCTGTGCGATGACGCGTTTCAAGCGCCATCATGATGCCAATCGTGCCAAACATCCCTGCCCCGACGTCGGCCACCGACATGCCCATCTTGGCAGGACTGCCCTCTGGGTCGCCGGTGATGCTCATTGAGCCCGCATACGCCTGCATAAACAGATCATTAGCTGGCTCTCGGCTCAAAGGCCCGGTAGCACCAAAGCCGCTGATCGCGCAGTACACCAAGCGAGGGTTCACTTTAGACAGGCTTTCGTAATCCAGCCCTAAGCGATCCAGCGCGCCCATGCGGTAGTTATGTACAAAGACATCGGCCTCTTCAATCAGCTTGCGTGCAATCGCTACCCCTTCAGGCGATTTCAAATCAATCGCCATGCCACGCTTATTGCGATTTGCCGCAGCGTAGTAGTAACTCATCGAATCGTGAAAGTAAGGCGCCCAGACACGGCTGTCGTCACCCGTGACCGTGCGTTCTATCTTGACCACATCCGCGCCGTAGTCGCCCAAGAGCATGCCGCAAAATGGGCCAGCCATCGCAACACTGATTTCAACAACCTTAATACCTGCTAATGGTGCCGTCATGTACATCTCTTAAGTTATCGGTTGCTAACCCGTTGGCCTCAAGTAACATTGCCTGAGGCGCTTGACTTGCTCTCAGTACGAAAGGCACCGTGTTTTAAGCGCGTGCCGAACGTTCATACAGACACCGCTAGACTTTATACGTGCATCAAAGAGCACGCGGTGCTGAGGTGACCGACTGTCAATGCAAAAGCTCAAACGTGAGGCGCGTCAATGCCTTTAAGCCAAGTTGAACTGCGCTCACCAAAACCCACATCGGCGCGCTTTTCAAGCCAGTACGCATAGCTATCGGGAACGGTCGCAAACGGATTGTCTTGCCCGAGTTTGCTGGCGGCGTCTAACGCCCAGTTTGGGTTGTGCAACATCTCACGTCCGATCGCAACGATATCCGCCTGGCCTTTTTGCAAAATGCTCTCGGCTTGGTCTGCATGAATAATTAAACCAACCGCCATCGTCATAATGTCAGCACCATGACGAATTTTTTCAGAGTAGGGCACTTGATAACCATATGAAGGCTTCACCGGTGCAAGCACTGCCGATTTTTCTGACATGCCGCCACTGCTGCAATCAAATACGTCTACGCCCTTGGCCTTCAATACTTTGGCAAGATTGATACTGTCCTCGATGGTCCAACCCACCTCGTCGACGGCAGAGGTTCTATAGAACAAGGGCTTGTTGTGTGGCCACGATTGACGAACACGTTCGACGACCTCAATCGCGAAACGCATCCGCTTTTCGGGCGTACCGCCGTACTCATCCGTGCGCAAATTGGTGGTGGCCGACAAAAACTGGTGGGTCAGATAACCATGTGCGCCGTGCAACTCTAAGATGTCAAAGCCAGCACGATCGGCCCGCTCTGCTGCTTTGCCCCAGCGCTCAATTTGCTCTTGAATATCTTTGATCGTCATCGCTCTTGGCAGGGCGGCTTTGGGATGTAGGCTGAAGGCGCTTGGCCCAATCAGCTCCCAGTCTTCGCCGTGATCCACACCCTTCTGGCTTGAATCTAGTGGAGCACGTCCTTTCCAGGGCACTGAATTACGCGCCTTGATTCCAGAGTGACCTAATTGGATACCCACCGTTGCGCCATACGATTTTACAAACGAGGTAATACGCTGCAACTGTGGAATGAAATCATCTTTCCATAAGCCCAAGTCTGCAGGCGTTGTGCAGCCGCGTGGATCAACCTTCGTAGACTCAACCATCACCAAGCCCACACCACCCACTGCGTATTTGGCGTAATGCGCAAAGTGCCAATCACTGGCATGACCATTGACCGCAGAGTAGGTCAGCATTGGAGATAGGGCAATACGATTGCGAATGACCACATCTCGAATTTGTAGCGGTGAAAATAATTTGCTTTGCATGTTGCTCTCTTTGATGAAATAGTCTGGCTGACTTGATGGACTGGTCTAGCTTGATTGATGAGCGGAGCTTGCTTGATGAGTCCATTCGTATGGTTTGACGAATGGGCCGGTCTAGCTTGCTCGGTCAACTAGTCTGGCTTGATATTGCCAGCTTTAATCACCTCAGCCCATTTTGCTGAATCGCTTTTAATCACTTCGGCAAATTGTTGGGTGGTTTGTATAAGCGGTTGCGAGCCAAGCTTCGCTAACTTTGCAATGACGTCAGGATCTGCCAACGAATTGCGTACGGCTAGGTTCAGTTTCTCAACGATCGGCTGCGGGATACCTTTGACTCCAATCAGACCGTACCAGAGCGAAATATTGAAATCTGGCAGGCCGGCCTCGGCAACGGTTGGAATATCTGGCATGAGTGGCGAACGCTGGGGTAAGGCAATCGCCAACACCTTCAGACGACCCGAGTTCAGCTGCGGCAATACCTCGGGCGTGTTGTTAAACATCAGTTGCACCTGACCACCCATCAGACCCACCATCGCCTGCGAGCCACCCTTGTAGGGGACATGCACAATTGAGACGCCAGCCATTTGTTTGAACAACTCCATTGCCAAATGATTCGACACACCGTTGCCCGACGAGGCATAGGTGATCCCATCAGGCTTGGCCTTAGCCTGAGCAATCAAATCTTTAACTGACTCAACCTTAAAAGAGGGGTGAACAATCAGTAGATTTGGCACCTCTGCGAAGTTTGCAATGCCGACCAGATCTTTAAGTGGATCGTATTTAATATTTTTATGTAACGACTGATTCACTGTGACGATGCCCGAGTACACCATCAACAAGGTATAACCATCTGCGGGTGCCTGCATCAGGTTCTCGACTGCAATCATGCCGCTCGCACCACCTTTGTGATCAAACACGATGGGTTGACCAAACTGCTTGACCAAATGATCCGCCATCACGCGCGCCAAAATATCGGTGCCACCACCCGGAGGTGCTGGTATCAATAGCCGGATGGGCTTAGTCGGATAGTCTTGCGCAAAGCCGCTTGTCGATAAAGCGAGTAAGCCTGCAAGCAAAAGCGTACGAACACTACGGCCCGTTACCTTGATCATCGTTGTCCTCCTCGGCGCTGATGTTTGATTTCAGATCCTCTGCTCTTGGACAGTTTGAATCCGTTTGATTTTCAAAAACTATACCCTACATAAGAACCTACGGATAGCCATTACAACCTCGTCTGGCCGGTACTCCATCGATAGGCCCACCGCGTTTTGTATTTGGTCATGTTCGGCGCCTGGGATCAAATCACAGAGAAGTTTGCCTTGGGGGCCATAATGCGCCTCTTGTTGCGTTAAAAGTTCCAAAACAAGTGTTCGAGCCTGAATGCGCTTAACCACTTCGGGCAGATCAAACTCAAAAATCGCTCGATACAGGGGCACGATACTCTCCCAGCCGTGCAGATGGTCGGTGACTCGCACCTCGGCCTGCGCAAGGTCTTCGGCTCGGGTGGCTTGAGCATTCAGTAACTCGGGTGGCCACCAAAACCCTTCAACTGCAGACCGCGTAATGTTCCAGGCTTTCAGTAAGTGCGAGCCGTCTGAGCTATGGGCATATTTAGGAAAATACTTCTCGCAATACGACGCTAAGGCGGTGTTACGGGCTGTCATGTCAAGGATCAGGCTGTGAGTCTGTCCTGCCAAAATCACATCGCCAACCCGCTCGGGCGAATTTGCGGCCAACGCAGCGGCGATTTTGTTTCCAGTATGTAGACCAAAGATGTGGGGACGCTGCAACGCTAGCGCGTCAATCAACTCAGCCACGGTTTGTGCCAAGGTATCAATCGTTGGGTTTTCAGCCATACGGGCCGAGTAGCCAAAACCCGGCAAGTCAATAGCGATCGCTCTAAAATCTTTGGCCAGTAAAGGAAGCATATGCCGATAACAGCTGCTTGAACGTCCGGCAGCATGCATCAGGATCAGTGGTGGCGCGTCTGGCGCGCCTGCTTGCGCATAATGAATTTGGCCAAGCGCGACCCTCGCATAACCATATTGAATCGAACCGTCTGAATGCTTGAGTGACATCTCTAGGCTCCTCTGCCCATTAGGTTGTGTATATGCTAACGTGTTCTAAAGAGAGGGTTTGGTTTGAGAGCAGTCACCGCTTGGTGACTGCTGCCGACAACGTCGACCATTACCCCAAAAAGGAGATTTTGCGATGGATAGCATCTGCGATTGTCATTTTCACGTCTTCGCCGCGCCCGAGAAATTTCCGATGGTACCCACCCGTGGGTATGAGCCCCCCGTTTTAGCAATCGCAGACTATCAAAGACTCTTTGCGCCGTTAGGCGTCAAACGCATGGTGCTCGTGCAGCCTTCCTGTTATGGCGCTGACAACCGTTATATGCTCGACGAGTTACGGGGCCTGGGCTCAAACGGCCGGGCAGTCGTTGCCGTGGCTTCAGACGTCACCGCCGATGAGCTTGCTGCGATGCACAAGGCGGGTGCACGTGGGATTCGTGTCAACGCTGTCGGCGGCAGCACCTTGTCGCTCGCTCAGCTCGCTGCCATCGCCCCGAAACTTCATGCCTTAGGCTTACATGTGCAGACCTTCATGCCCTTGGGTCAGTTGCCCACGGTCGAGCAGGCGCTATTAGCGACAGGCTTGCCTATTGTTTTGGATCATTTTGGTTCGGTTGACTCACGCTTAGGATTAGAACAACCCACCATGCAAGCCTTGGCGCGAATGCTTGCAACGGGTCGCGTGTGGGTCAAGCTTTCTGCTGCGTTTCGAATCACACAAGCGAGTGCACCCTACCAAGATTTAACCCCCTACGCGCAGGCGTTAATGAACCTGCGACCCGATCGAATGGTATGGGGTTCGGATTGGCCCTATATTCGCTTTATCGATCAGGTTGCACCCAACTTCAACCCGCTAGAGTTTTTTATGGATGCCATTCAGAGTACGGAGCATCGTCAACTTTTGTTTACGGATAACGCAAACATGCTTTACCAGTTTGACTAAGTCGCAGCTACCACCTTTGCTTGAATCGTCGCGACCTCGGCTGTCATCTCATCATTCTAACGAGCCTATTCATGCGCATTTTTAAGACACTCTTCTGCCTGATACTGACTGCCAATGCTTCGCTGGCGTTTGCGGTCGATCCGATTACCATCATTTGGCCTTCACCTCCAGGTGGTGGTGGCGATATTTACTTTCGTATCTTTGCGAAGGTGATCGAAAAAGAGTTCAGTGTCCCCGTGATGGTCACGAATATCTCTGGCGGTGGAGGCAGTATCGGCGTCGCCAAGATGGTCAACGCAAAACCTGATGGCACAACGCTAGCAGGAGCCTGGACGGGCCCCATTTCAATCGCGCCCCACACACTAGGCGTAAGCTACACCCCCAGTGACTATATCCCTGTCATGCTCTTTAGCAGCGCACCTTACGTCATCTGCACGCGGCCTGACTTCCCCGCCAATACAGCGGCTGAACTTTTAGACTTACTTAAAAAAAATCCAAATAAATATTCGTTTGGCACAGACGGCCCTGGCGGCTTAGGGCAACTCGCCGCAACGCGAACGTTCTTGGCTTTTGGTATCACCCAAAGAGATATCCCTTACAAAGGCGCTGGCGAATCGCGCGTGGGTCTGCTGGGCGGCCACGTCGATATGTATGTAGGTTCGATCCCGCCTATTTTGCAATTCATACAAGCGAAATCTGTTAAGTGCTTATTGGTCACCGCAGCCAACCGCGCGAAGGCCTTACCAGAGACCACAAGCCTGTCTGAGCTTGGTATCCCAGGTGAAGAAACGGTACTGTGGCGGGCAATTTTTGTGCCACGCGGCACACCCTCCGAACGTATCGCCTATCTTGAAAAGATTCTCGAGGCGGCCGCACGGTCTCCTGAAGCCATGAAGTTTCTAGATGAAGTCGGCGAGACGCTAGACATCGTCAAAGGCCCAGCGCTCACTAAACAACTAAATGATGAGTACGAAAAACTGGGTAACGTGGTCAAAGCAGCCGGGCTATCTAAAAAGTAGTCTCATCGCTTTCAATCGACAGCTCACTAGTTTTCGCACATCAAGGAAAAAGCAGACAAGGTGAGCGCGTATCACCTGTCGCCTAAGCACAACTTCACCGAGAGACTTCAATGATGTCACCCCGAGAGCGCTTCAGACGACTCATCGCATCTGAGGCATGCAACTTAGCAGCTCCAATTTTTGATCCACTCTCTGCTCGCATCGCAGAACTGCAGGGCTGGGAGGTCGCCAAACTGTCTGGCTCAGTTGCAAAATTTGCCAACCTCGCAATCCCAGATGGCATTGCCCTCTCGAATATCTCTGATCTGGTCGATGTCTGTTGGCGTATTCAACGCGTTGCGAATCTTTGTTTAATTGTCGATGCTGATGATGGCGGTCAGCATACGATTGCTGTCGCACGAACAGTTAGAGAGCTCGAGGCAACCGGTGTCTGTGCGATTGAAATTGAAGACGTGCGAGTCCCGACTCACCTCGCTAGCAAACCTGAAGGTACGCAACAAGAGCCAACCGCCTCTGAAGCCCACAGCTATCCAGACCTGATTCCCTTGGACGAACAAGTCAATAAGCTGAAAGCCGCTGTCGCAGCCAGACGCGATCCGCTCACAATGATTATTGCCAGAACGCGCGCTCTAGAACACCTGCCACGTGAACAAGCGTTGCACAGAATTGCAGCCTATCAGCACAGCGGAGCCGAGGCACTGATGTTTCCGGAGTTGCCCAACGGGCGTGGCGACATTGAAGCGATCAGAACGGTATCGACCTTACCGATTTTTGTGCTGAGGATGCCATCCGAACTTATTCAAGATACTGAATATCTCATTGCTCAGGGAGTGCGAATCAGATATCTAGGTCAATCACCCTACACCATGGCGGTACAAGCGATCTACGACGGGCTCGCAAACTTGAAAACGGGCGGTGATCCACTTGTACTGAAATCCAGGCAAGCCTCGACACAGCTCTTGCGCGAGGTTGACCGTTCAGCCGAATTTGAAAGTTGGCAGCGTCAATATAGTGCCAAGTAATTTCGGCGCTTGACCAGGCCGCTATAGTTCTGCGCGATACCGTGCCAGCATCTCTTCTTGCGTTTCTGACGGCGTCGTCATTTTCGCCTGCTCGTTGATCATCTCGCCCATACTGGGCATCAGCGAGCGCTCAATGTGGCTTTGCATATCCCAAAGCTTTGAACGCATGAATGCTTTTGCGCAATGCAGGTAGGCTTGCGCCACACTGACTTTGATGACCAGTTTTGGAGCACGCACCTCAGTTGTGCACAGCGCGAGATCTGCAGCATCGTCTGACAAGCTTGCTGTGCCGTTCACTCGCAAGGTCTCGTCCATACCTGGGATCAAAAACAACATCCCGACCTTGCCGGTGTGAATGATATTTTCAAGCGTATCTAAACGATTATTACCGGGCGAATCGGGTATCAGCAGCGTGTGCGCATCTACGCTTTTAACAAAGCCAGGCGCCCCGCCGCGAGGCGACGCATCGAGCATTTGATCCAGACCGATACTCGAGATCACCACAAAAGGCGAGAGCTCAATAAAGCGCTGACAATGCACATCAAGAGCTGACAACTGTTTTTTAACAGCCCGCTCTTTTGCCGGGGCATACAAGCCGCGCAACTGCTCGATGGTCTGGATCATCAATGCCTCAATTACATCGTGACAACAATTTTGCCAAAGTGCTGATTGGCACGCATGCGTGCAAAGGCATCGGCAAGTTTGTCAAAGCTATAGCTACTGTCAATTGGCAAAGCGAGTTTGCCCGACTTTAAATGACCCGCTAAGTCTGCCATCGCAAGCCTGGTGATCTCGCGTACTTCGTCTACGCTGCGGGTGCGAAAGGTCACACCGGTGTACTTGATACGCTTGAGTGCGTGCAAGTCGAAATCAAATTCAGCGAAACGCCCAGCAAGGCGGCCGACGTTCACGATGCGACCAAGAATCGCACAGGCCTCGATGTTAGGGGTGCCGAACTTGCCAGACAATTGATCAATAATCAGATCAACACCTTTGCCACCATTTGCTTCGGTAGCGAGCTTTGGCCACTGAGGGTCGCTGTTGTCGATCGCAAAGTCAGCACCAAACTGTTTGAGCTGTGCGCGCCGCTCTGGGTTAGACGAGGTACCGATAACAGTCTTGGCACCCATCAATTTTGCAATCTGCATGGCCATCAAGCCTACGCCCGACGAAGCACCCTGAATCAGCACCGTCTCGCCTGCACGCAATTCGCCTGCAGTGACTAACGCGTTATGCATCGTTGTGACGGCAATCGGCAAGCTAGTCGCTTGCTCAAAGCTCATCGAGTCAGACGGGATCGACATCACACGCCCCCAGTCAGCGACGGCATATTCAGCGTAGCCGCCTGACCCAGAACACATTACCCGGTCACCGACCTTTAAACCTTTCGCGTTAGCACCTAGCTCGGCAATCTCACCTGCCCACTCAAGGCCAGGCACAGTGCCTGCACCACCTTGGCTGCCGTGCATACCGCCGGCGATCACACCAAGATCGGCGCGATTCAAACCCGCCGCACGCACACGCACCAAAACCTGATCGGCTGTTGGGACGGGCTTTGGCGCCTCAGTAATGTGAAATCCTTCATTCGTTAATACAGCTGCTTTCATGTTTAGTCTCCAGTGTCTGTAAGATTTTGTACTCTAGTCGCACTTCGCGCTCATGCCGCCATCAACAACGAGTTCGGTGCCGGTAATGAAACGCGCCTCATCCGAGGCTAAAAACAATACGGCGTTGGCGGTGTCTCGGCCATCGCCCATAAAGGGCATGGGGATACGCGCCTGCCTACGCTTTAACAAGCCCTCGGCATCGCCACCCGCCTGCGCACCAGCCAACACAGCTTCAACCAAAGGTGTGTGCAACAAACCGGGCAACACTGAGTTGACGCGGATACCTTTTTTGGCATACTCAACAGCCACCACTCGGCCAAATTGTATGACGCCAGCCTTTGCTGCAGCGTAACCCACTTGAGGCGCACCTGAAAAGCGAATGCCCGAGGTCGACGAGATGTTGACGATTGAGCCAGCACCTTTAGCCTCCATGATGGGCATCACATATTTGCACATCAAAAATACAGTCTTTAGATTGATGTCAATCTGAGAATCCCAGTTTTCTTCGCTTAACTCGATCGGGCCCCCACGCACAGGTCCGCCAACGTTGTTGACCAAAATATCGACGGTGCCATACTGCTTGAGGCATGCGGCAACCAGCCCTTGAATCGCCTTGCTATCGGTGACATCACAGGTGTAAGGCGTAACGTCACCATTAAATTCTTTGATTAACGCAAGCGTGTCGGTCATCGCAGCCATATCTTTATCGACTGCGAACACCCGTGCACCTTCTTGCGCAAAGCGCATCGCAATCGCCCGGCCATTACCCCAGCCTGGGCCCACACACCCTGCACCCGTGATGATTGCGACTTTGTTAGCGAGCCTTCCTTGAGAATGATTCATACGAACTCTTTAAAAATGATCTTAAGGGGTCGTCGAAGTGAGGCCGCCATCGACCACAATCGTTTGACCAGTGATGTAGCGCGCTTCGTCGCTTGCTAAGAACACAACGGTATTGGCAACGTCCCACGCGTCACCCATATAGCCTGCAGGCACCTGTTTATGGCGGTGTGCCACAAAGCCTTCGAAATCGCCTTTGGCGTATTTGTCAGCCAAGCGCTTGACCAAGGGCGTAAACACCAACCCAGGCGCGACGCAGTTCAAACGCACGCCACGTTCGGCATACAACACGCCCGTCGTTTTGGTCAGCTGCATCAGCGCGGCCTTACCTGCTGCGTAGCCCACCTGTGGTTTACCCACATAGCGCAAGCCTGCCACAGACGAAATGCTCACGATCGAGCCCTTGCCTTGTGCCTCCATAATGGGCAGCACATACTTACACGCCAAGAACGCAGCCTTGACGTTGATGTCCATCTGATCATCCCAGATCTGCTCGCTCATACTCACGGGATCACCGGGCTCAGAGCGACCGACGTTATTAATCAAAATATCGATACGTCCGTACTGAGCCATGCAGGCGTCGACCAGTTTTTTAACCTCGTCGGCTTGCGTCGCATCAGCCGTGATCACGTGTGCAACACCACCCTCATCTTCAATGATTTTTTTAGTTTGCTGAGCCGCTTCGAGGTTGAGGTCAGAACCGAAGATGCAGGCGCCTTGCCTCGCCAAGGCAACAGAAATCGCCTTGCCATTACCCCAGCCCTCGCCAAGCGTGCCGCAACCCGTCACCAAGGCGACTTTGCCATCTAATCTAAACACAGTGATTCCTTATTGATCTTGAGAGGTTTTAAGCTATATTACCTGCCCAACATCAGCGCGGCAAAAGCACGCTGCACGTCTGGGTGAGCCGTATAAAAAACGGTCATGATCGGGCCAGTGCGTACCACCAAGCGCGGGGCAATCAGCCAACTCAACGCGGGCAAATAGATGAACTTTGCCTGTCGTATTTCGGCTACGTTCACTTGTTTTTTCCAAACCCAGGTCTGCTCGATCATCCCGTTCTTGATCGAAGTGCGGCTTTTCAGGATCCAGTAATACACCACCAGAACAATCGCCAAGGCAGCACCCCAGACCAATCCCGCCGATAACGAAAAAGACTGCCAATCCATCAGGCGTGAGGCGCGGGCACCCCAGACAATCAAGGCGCCGACCAAGACAGAGGCCAGCAACTTGATTAATGCGGTAAAAGCTGGGCCCTCTGCCTCAAGGGGTATAGCACCCAAGGCATCCGGGTCGCTAGGCGTTATCGCAGCACTCGCTTGGTTCGTCGAGCCTGCTTCGGGGCTGGCGACAGGCTGCGTCGTCGCATCAGTCATTTTCTATTTATTGCCTTTCATGAGACCACGCATCAAATCATTGACCGTATCTTGCTCGCTTTGCGCATCGTTCTGTTGCAAATCATTTTCTGGGATTTCGATCCGGATCGTACTGAGATCGACCTGCACAGGCTTATCCAAAAACACGGTGACCGTCTGCGGAAAAACAATCACGATCGCGACTAGCATCAGTTGCAGAAAGACCCAGGGAATCGAACCTAGATAGATATCGCGCGACAGTACTTTGCCCGGCAACGAACCCGCCTTAAACAAGCTATCTGCGGTGCTGCGCAAGTAAAACAAGGCGAAGCCAAAAGGTGGGTGCATAAAGCTTGTTTGCATATTGACGCACAGCAGCACGCCAAACCAAATCATATCGATGCCAAGCTTGCTGGCGACCGGTGCAAGCATGGGAAGAATAATAAAAGCGATTTCAAAGAAGTCTAAAAAGAAGGCTAAGAAGAAAACGAATACGTTCACAACGACCAAGAAACCGATCTGCCCACCCGGCAACCCAGACAGAAGGTGTTCGATCCATAAGGCGCCATCGACCCCTTGAAATACCAACGAAAACACGCGCGAACCAATCAAAATGAACACAACCATCGCGGTAATGCGCATCGTTCCTGTCATGCCGTCCCGAATGATTGCCCAATTCAAACGACCGTGGACTGCCGCCAACAAGATCGCACCCATCGCGCCCATCGCACCCGCTTCAGTAGGGGTAGCGATGGCATAACTCATTCCGGGTAAACCGCCCATGCTACCCAGCACGGCAAAAATCAAGATCGCTGACGGGATAATGCCTCGGAGGCATTTTTTCCAAAGCGTCCAACCGTGCAGCGTGCGGGCCGTCGCAGGCAGGCCAGGTACATGCCCAGGCGCTACCTTTGAAAGCACAAAGGTGTAAATCAGAAAGATCAACACTTGCAAAATCGAGGGGCCCCAGGCACCTTTGTACATGTCACCCACTGACCGCCCCAGCTGATCGGCCATCACCACCAGCACGAGTGATGGCGGTACAAGCTGTGTAATCGTGCCCGAGGCTGCAAGCACCCCTGTGGCATAGCGCATGTTGTAGCCGTACCGCATCATGACGGGTAGCGAAATCATCGCCATCGCGATCACTTGGCCAGCGACCGTACCGGTAATCGCACCTAGGATGAAACCAACCAGAATGACTGAATAGCCCAAGCCGCCGCGAATCGGTCCGAATAACTGGCCCATTGAATCGAGCATGTCTTCAGCCAAACCGCACTTTTCGAGAACCGCTCCCATCAACGTAAAGAAAGGGATCGCTAGCAATAAGTCATTGGACAAGATGCCAAAGATATTGAGCGGCAAGTTATACATAAAGGCGGCAGGAAACCACCCCATCTGTATGGCAATGAACCCGCTGAGCAAGCCTAGCGCTGATAAGGAAAAAGCAACCGGAAACCCGATCAACATGATCAGGATCAACCCCGCAAACATCAGGGGTGCGAATTCTTGCATCGTCATTGCAGTGGCCTCTCGTAGTGCATATCCATCTGATAGGCGTTATTCAACCAGGCCACGCGTTTAATCATTTCGGCCAAGCCTTGCAACACCATCAAGGCAAACCCAAGTGGCAGCATCATCATCGCTGGCCAACGGATGAGGCCACCCGCATTGGGCGAGCCCTCGCCTGACAACAACATTTGCACGAAAAGGGGCCATGACAAGTAACAGAAGAGCGTCATGGCAGGCATCAAAAAGAAAATCAAACCAAATAAATCGATGTAGGCGCGACTACGAACCTTAAGCGTGCCGTAGATCACATCTACACGGACATGCTCGTTGACGCGCAGCACTTGCGCCGCGCCGAGCATGACACAGGCGGCAAACAGATACCATTGAATCTCAAGCCAGCCGTTCGAGCTGTAAGAGAACGCGTATCGCGTAAACGCGTTACCTGCGCTGATGACCGCGCACAGTAGGACTGCCCATTTTGCAATGACTGCGAAAAAGTCTGTTACACGGTCAACCAAGCCGGCGGCGACAAGCAACTGTTTCATTTGAACTCCGAAGGGCTCGTGGCAAAGAGGCTCAGGCCCAGACCACCACCACGCTAGCCCGTCATCATAACGAAATGTCAGGGTTAAAGTCGAAAATTCACAGGCTGAGGCATTGGCAGATACCCTTAGATTAGCGCCCAACGCGTTTGACCTGACCAGTCAAGGTCAGACTCACGGGTGTTGCACCAAGATTGCGACCGCCAATTAGCTTAAATCTTGCACCAAAGACGCTAAGGTCGCATCAGGCAGCGTTTGAACGTGCATTGGGTACTCAGGGTGCTCACAGCCAACCATCATCTGCGCACCTGTCTGCAACGATTTTTTAGCGGCTGCGGGCAATTCAAAGCGCAAAAAATGCACCGCTGAGGTTTTGGTGTCGGTTGAGCGCTCGAGGTCTTCGTTTGCAATTGCATATACCCTTGGCTGCCCCTCGACCTGCACAAACATCTTGTGTTCGATACCCATGAGCTTGGCCAACGCAATTTTGCGATCAGCCTCGTTAGGATATTCAAGCATCATGGTGGCTTTAAAGTTCGAACCATCCGGGACTAAG
>Ga0304730_1002348_pt1 | contig 13597 bp, 20 predicted proteins | sample M_130628_MF_Meta_FD_190474 | JGI IMG/M metagenome (GOLD analysis project Ga0304730, IMG submission 190474) | Freshwater microbial communities from Lake Montjoie, Canada to study carbon cycling - M_130628_MF_MetaG (v2) (version 2) | ecosystem: Environmental > Aquatic > Freshwater > Lake | place...
ACACTTACGACTCACTTCACGCGCTAGTTAAGAGCCCTGAAGGTCAAGCAGGAATGAAGGCAGCTGGTAAAGGCATATTTGCTCGTAAAGTTATTGCGCCACTAACCGCTAGACTAGGCGATGCTGCTGCTAAAATGGCAGATAGATTAGAGCCAAAAGCTGATAAGATTGCAAGAGCAAAAGCTAAGGCTGCTGAAGATGCGAAGTGGAACTGGTAGTAGACTACCAACATTACTAAAATAATATGCTAGGCTAATGACCTATCTAATAGGAGCACTATATGTCGAATAAAGAAGAGCAAGAGCCGTATTTCCGTTTACTGGTCTGTAAGAACTGCCGTACCATTGATGAGCTACCTTCCGCCGAAGAAGACCCAGGCGATACCCTTTTAAATATTACGGTAGAACGCCATGGCGAACTACATTACGGCCGTTTATGGAACGTTCCTAAAGCCGTTTGGATGACTCCAGCCCTTAAAGAAGATGTTGTTAAGCAACTATCAGGGGGCGAAGGCGAAGGTCTAGGACTGCCTTTCTACAATACTCGTATGCAGTTTGCAGAAGACGCGATGACCTGCTACAGTATCCATAACCGCCCAAAGGGACAATGCCCTGATTACAAGTCAGACAAAAAGAAACTGTCAGCGGGGACTGAGCAAATGCGTAAGGCAGAAAACCTAAACAAATACGCAGGACCTACAGTTTATCTATGTGATTTTTGCCCAGTTAAGTCATTTAACATGGTAAAGACACACGACCAAATCAAAGCATTCGATTAAAAGGAGCAATAAAATGTCAGAAGAAACACAAAACGAAGCAACTGAGCCAGAAGCTAAAAAAACCCCTAAGTTTGAGACTGGGTTTATCGTACTTAAGGGGGACAGTGGTGCTTGGCACGTACTGACAGACCTAAAAGCCGATGTTGAAATTGACCGAGAAGTTAGCGTCAATGAAGTAAGAGCAGCCACCACTGAGATTACTTACTCAATTGGCCAGCAGCAGCTAGCTGCCCTAATCCTATCTGCACTTTCACCACAACCTGCGGATACAGCCACAGAAGACCAAACTGAAGGTACAATAAAAGAGTAGTCCCTCTCGTTAAGGAGCCCATCAATGTTCGCAGAAATGTCCTGTAAATGCGGTTCAACCCTGCAACTTGATGGGCTCAACGATACCTTCACTGAGTTTACTACCATTAGATTTTTAGAGGCTCACGTTGGCTGTGGATTTGTAACCCCAGTTAAAAAAGATGAGCCCGATAGAACCGCCCGTAAAGAATTTGAAATAAGACAGCCTAATTGGACAATAGTTCCTGTTGACGACGACGATGAGGATTAAGTGCTAGAACCAGCAGAGACATCATATTTTAGCAAACCTTCTGTTGGACTAGACCCAAGGTTATTTAGAGACGGAAACCTACACGGTTTAGTTCGTTCAGCTATTTTGCAATTGTTATTTAACCACCTAAACAGCACCTATACCGGCGGAGAATCTTGGTCGCACGTGTGGCTTGCCGGATCGGGAGTTTCGTATCAGTGGGCCGCTCATCGTGACCCAGGCGATTTAGATTGCTTAATTGGAATTGATTACGCTAGATTTAGACAATCAAATACTAAATTTATGGGATTAAGCAATCAAGAAGTAGCGTCTATGCTTAACGAAGGTTTCCGCGAAGCGCTTCACCCAATTACCGACAAATTTTTGGGGTCATTTGAATTAACTTTTTATGTAAATGTGCAAAGTAATATCGTAGATATTAAGCCTTACGCTGCCTATTCCCTAACAGATGATAACTGGACTGTTACACCTAGCATGGACACTGTTCAGGCTAATCCAGCTTGGTTAAACGCTATAGAAAATGACAGGCTATTGGCAATTGATATATTGTCAAAATATGTAGCCGCTAAGAACAAGTATGAAGAAGCAAGCAACGATGCCATTAAGGCAAACGCTCGTTCAGAAATGCGTATGTCTATGTCACAAGGGGCTTCACTGTATAATAGTATTCATACCGAACGTTCCACTGCGTTTAGTCCATCAGGTGAGGGTTACTCAGACTTTGCTAACTACCGTTGGCAAGCAGGTAAGCAATCAGGAGTTATTCAGTCCCTTCGGACTTTAAAAGCCGAAATGGATGCCGAAGACGAAGCACTAAATAAATCAAAATACGGAGTAGATTTGCCAGACGCGAATACATTGATTCGCCGAGCCGCAACTCGTCACCAATACTAGAAAGACTTAATCGTGGCAATTGTCATGTTCCTTGACGGCGTATTGCGTTCTGATACTAAGACGCCAATATATGAGGGTGTTTCCCTATATAAAGCCCTAAATGTTAATGGGCTAGTTAGCCTTGCTTGCGACGACCAAGAAGAGGCTAATCGTTGGTGCAAAGAACATAAATTAGTAGACATTGATGGTTTTATTTCTAATAAAACAGTTGGTGAATACGAGGATAAGGATTTCCGTAAAATACAGCACCAACAGGCTTCTGGGCCCCTTCACATGGTTGTTACAGCAGACATGGACTTAGCCATTAAATGCCTTGAGAACGGCATTAAAACCCTTCTTTGGTTACATCCTGTCTATTTAAATGCTAAATTCAGACCAGATGGCAGAGAAGGCCGTAAAAGTTGGGATGCTGTCGTTAATGAACTAGACCGACAGGTACAACTTATGCTAGAGGATGACCGACTATGAGAATAATTTATTTGGGCGGTGAAGTACCTAGTAATAGGACTATTTTAGACAGTGCTGGGGCTAAAAAAGTTGGCGTGAGTTACTGGGGTCTTGTAAAACGCGGCTTACCAAAGACTAAAAAGTATTTGCTGGAGAACTATTTTAAAGACGAAGTAGAAGTATATGTTTATCCAGGCATCCCAGCTACAGCTAGCTTAACGGACGAAGAGTTAGAGGACTTTTGTGCGGATTATGAAGAGTTTATTTCCGATAATCTAAATAGAATTACCCTTTTTACTGAAATAAACCACCCAAGCCTTTCACAAGAGTTTATTATCCGGCAGCGGTCTACTGCATGGCATGAAGTTGATGAATCAAAATTTGGGGTTATTTACACAGAAGGTAACCTAGAAAGCCTTGCTACTAGGTATTTAAATGTTTTTATTGCTGGAGATGTGGCAGAAACACTTGAGCCGATGTGCCGCAAGTTTACCTTACAGCATGGTACTAAGTTTCATATCCTAGGGTCTATCAAGCCAGATAAGTTCCGCAACTCGCCATTTGAGACTACCAGCACGCTTGCTTGGTTGTCCCCTATGATGAGGGGCGAAACTATTGTATGGTTTGGTAACCAACTGCACCGTTATCCTAAGCGTATGAAAGAACAAGCCAGGTCTAGATACAAGGCTGCTTACGAAGAGGCTAACTTAGATTTTGACAAAATATTAGCGGATGACGCAGTAGAAATATCTAAATTAGCGGTCTGGTCTTACACCCAATTAGAAGATTGGGCATTAAAAACAAGTTCAGGGCTAGTAACTAGCGCCAGTGCTTTGCCACCCACAGATTTATCGGAAACACCCTCCTCTAATGTTACTGGTGGGGGGTCTGAACAAGGGAAACTTGTGACAAGAAATCCTGCCGAAATGCGTACTTTACCTGTGCTTGGAGTTGATGTTTCACGAGTAATTGAGGCAGATGAAACTGGTCGTGATGTCATTAAAGATGTCCCTGTCCTTCGCTCTAACAGCACTAGCCTACGTCAGTGTAACACCTGTTTTGTAAAGGATAATTGTCCTGCTTTTAAGGTAGATAACCCATGTGCGTTTAACCTACCAGTCGAAGTAAAAACTAAAGAACAACTCAAGGGTTTAATTAACTCACTCCTTGAAATACAAGGGCAACGAGTGGCATTCGCCAAGTTTGCCGAGGATTTAAACGGTGGGTATCCTGACCCAAATACAGGTCTAGAGATGGATAGATTCTTTAAAATGCTTAAGACAATTAAAGAGTTAGACGAGTCAAAAGAGACCATGAGAATATCCGTTGAGCGCGGAAATTCGGCTGGAGTTTTGTCTAGTTTATTCGGTGATAGGGCTCAAAAATTGAATGAATTACCGAACAATGGGCTTAATGAAAACCAAACAAATGAGGTAATTAAGAAGATAACTGACGTCTAGGGCTAGTTACTAGCCCACCCTATTTTAGCACAAATTGGCATAGTCCTAATTTTACGCAAAATAACACACCCACTACTCGCTTCCGGATCATCTTTTAACAGGGATGAACTATACTAGAACACTACCCCCAAACAAATAAAAGAATAGGAAATGCTATGCCATTATCATTTAAATTAACAGCCGACTTCGTAGAAGGATATAAGACCAAAGTAGTTCCTTGGGGTTATAAAGATGTTGCTGGAAACTCTGTCGGAGAGATTACTTTCCTCCGTACTTACTCACGCCTAAAGGCTGACGGAACTAAAGAAACTTGGTCTGATGTCTGTGAGCGTGTAATCAACGGTATGTACTCGCTTCAGAAAGACCACGCTAAAACTAACCGTTTGCCTTGGAACGACGCTAAGGCACAGGCTTCTGCTAAGGAAGCATTTGACCGCTTGTTTAACCTTAAATGGACTCCGCCTGGCCGAGGTTTGTGGGTAATGGGTACGCCTTTGGTAAATGAGCAAAAGAATAGCGCTGCTTTACAGAATTGCGCATTTGTTTCTACTAATGAAATGTCTAAAAGCAATCCTGCCAAGCCGTTTGCGTTCCTCATGGAAGCCTCGATGCTAGGAGTGGGTGTTGGGTTTGATGACAAGGGTGCTGATAAAGGCTTTGATATCTATGAGCCTAAAGGCGAACAGGGCTACGATATCCCAGATACTCGTGAGGGCTGGATGGAAAGTACATCTATGCTTATCAACTCTTACCTAAAGCCTGACCAGCCTGTTTGGGTATTTAATTACGATATTATCCGCCCATACGGCGCACCTATCGCCACCTTCGGAGGGACCGCTGCAGGCCCCGCACCACTCGTGAAGTTGCACGAACAAATTAGGAAATTGTTTAATGGCAGGGCTGGAAATAAGATAACCCGAATTGATATTGCCGATATTGGTAACATGATTGGTGTCTGCGTCGTTTCCGGAAACGTACGACGATCCGCTGAGCTGTTGCTTGGTCGCATAGATGATGATAACTTCTTAAATCTCAAGAACGCTGAGCGGTTCCCAGAGCGTAACTCTTACGACCCAGAAAATCCAGGTTGGGCTTGGATGTCTAATAACTCTGTGGAAACCTCTGTGGGTACAGACCTCTCACCTATCGTAGATGGTATTGCTCATAACGGCGAACCTGGCGTAATTTGGATGGATGTAACTCGTAAGTATGGTAGATTAGCCGACCAACCCAACAATAAAGACTGGCGTGCTGCTGGCTATAACCCATGTGCCGAACAGAGCCTAGAAAGTTTTGAGTGCTGTACTCTCGTAGAAACTTATCTAAATAGACACGATAGCCTAGAGGACTACAAGCGTACTCTCAAGTTTGCTTATCTCTATGCCAAGACTGTTACTCTTTTGCCTACTCACTGGGAAGAAACCAACGCTATCATGCAACGCAACCGTCGCATTGGAACTTCTATGTCTGGTGTGGCAAACTTCGCTGACATCAACGGGCTTCCTGTGCTGCGTGAGTGGATGGATGAAGGCTACAAGACTATCGTTAATTACGATAAAAGCTATTCTGAGTGGCTTGGAATACGAGAAAGCATTAAAACAACTACAATAAAGCCTTCTGGTACTGTTTCTATTCTCTCTGGAGAGTCCCCAGGTGTTCACTGGACACCAGGTGGCGAGTACTTCTTGCGTGCCATCCGCTTTGGTAATGATGACCCTATGCTCTCTCTCTTTAAAATGGCTAATTACCGAGTAGAACCTGCTAGTGAAAACCCTACTAAGACTTCTGTGGTGTTCTTTCCTATTAAATCTCTCGCTAAGCGTTCCGAAAAAGATGTATCTATCTACGAAAAGGTTGCTCTCGCTGCGACTGCTCAACGCTGGTGGTCAGATAACTCTGTGTCTGTAACTATCTCGTTTGACGCTGAAAAAGAAATCAAAGATGTAGGTACTGTATTACATATGTACGACGGCCAACTCAAGACAATCTCTTTCTTGCCTATGGGTAACCATGTCTATCCTCAAATGCCTTACTCTCAAATCTCTCAAGCGGAATACGACCAGTATGCTATGGAACTATTCCCTATTGACTTTGCTGGTGTGTATCAGGGCTTAGGTATTGACGCTATCGGTGAGGCTTACTGTACTACTGACGCTTGCGAAATCAAACTCATCAAAGACAACCAGTAAATCTCTCTCTCTCTCTTTCTCTCTCTTTCTCTCTCTTTAATTAGCATTAAAGCCCATAGCCAAATACGGTTATGGGCTTTTTGCTATTTTATCTCTCTCTCTTTTTATCTCTCCCGCAGCGGACCTGAGCTGAGGGCCAGGAACTTTGGGCAATAAAAAAACCCCTATTGCTAGGGGCTTAATTATTTAAATACTATTTAATTCATGGCTACTGCTACTAAGAACCCAAAGGTAATAAATACTACGGGGGCTAACCTCATGTCTTTTGCGCTAGAGAGCATTATTACAAAGAACCCTATTACAAGCGACAGCACAGCCATTATTGGCAAGAACACAAGGGCTACTCCCCATGAGAACCACGACAGTATCATAGACAAAGTTGCTAATAGTTTTACATCACCCATGCCCATTAAGTCAAACTTAATGTTTAGTAATAAGCCTAATAGGATAGTTCCTACAAAGAACAGGATAGAGATACCTAACTTAATCCACTCGCCTTGCCAGATTGCTAAGGTCAGCCAACATAACAAGGTTAGTAACATTAGAGGCACAACTATCTTATTAGGAACTCTGTTACGGTAAGTGTCTGCCCAGATAATCGGTATCATAGCACCACCGACATAGGTTAGTGGTATCAGGCTTATTAGTAGTTGTATTTGGTTTATTGTCATTTGATTTCCTTACTTATCGTCTGGTGTTTGGCTTGCGTCATGTTCGTATCGGTGTTCGTAATCGCTGGCTTGTTCATAATAGAAAGCCCCCTCACCCTCACACTTAGGGCAAGTCACTCCGTCTAGTTCGCCTTGCGTATCGCACTCCTCGCAATCTGCCCAGCATAGAGAGCAATAACTCTCTGAACAGTTCATACCCTCATCTGTGTAGCCACTCTCTAGCCAACCGTCATAGCCACTAAAACTCATTTGTTTCCTCAATCTCTCCCTCAATGTCAATGACATCTACATCATTACTAAATAGGGTTACTGCGTCTATCTCAACGCCCTCTGACCACCATCTTTTTTGGGATAGGTCTAGCAGGTCGCCCCACTCCTCTCCCTCTTTGGTATTTATTTCCCAGATTTGTCGTACTTCTATTGTGTATTTAGGCATTATTAGTTTCCTCTCCATAAAGTTCGTTACAATCCATACATAAGCCCTCATGGTTTTCTATTTCTTGCTTAGAGCAAGGCTCGTCACATTGGCTACACACACTATCTCGCATAACTTCATAGACTAAATCACTTATGACTTCGCTTGGTTCGCTGAACAGGTCATAGTTCTCTAACTCCTTAACAACCTTGCTGAACACTTCTATCGTAGGGTTAGGCGTTCCGTCAGCAAACTCAATAGTTTCGGCAAGCCAGAAAGAACAGATAATAGGCTGGTCTTGGTTTTCTATCTTAGATAGTTCGGCTATCATGTCTTTAACTGTCAGCATTGTTTCTCTCACTCTCGTAATCGCTTTCATAATAGGTCAAGTCCTCGCCACTCATAATAGCGTTGATGTAATCATACTTCTCGCTATCTCTCAAGCAATCAAGCACTAAATACTGAAACGAACTAAGTTTATTAGGGTCAAACAGGATAATACCACCCTCGCCCCATGAGCCGTCAGCCGATACCCAGCCAGCATTGTAACTGCCAGCCCAGTTTTCATTTCCCATAGCCATTAGTTATCACCTTTCACTTTAGCAAGCATGACTTCGTAGGCGTTGTAAGCACCTTCGGCATAAGCATAATCATAATCTAGGTCATGCTTATCGGCTACTTTCATGTCCTTTTTAAACTCTCGCATAGCCTTTTTAATAAACTTGATTAGTTCTTTAGTTTCCATTACTTCCACTCCTCGCCAATAACTTTCATAAGGGTATTAGGGCTGACCTTAAGTGTAATACATAGAGCCGACATCATGCCACTAGGTATCTGTCGCTGTAAGTGAAAGTATCTTGATAGGCTTGACTTCTGAAATCCCATTTCACCTGCGAACTGGTTTAACGACCTGAACCCTAATTTTTCGTAGCGTGCTACGAACCAAGCCCAAGATGTTTCTACTTGCTTATTAGTTTTTACCATTTGTTTCTCCTGTTTTCTTATTTGCGATTACTACTCTTACTCTGACCTCGTAGAACCGTTCTACAAGTTCTCTTGCTGTTTCCCAATAGCCTAAGTCAATACTGGTGGCGTTGTGGCTATCTACCAGTTCATCAGCCAATCTCTCGGCTAACTCCTCTAGGGTTAAGTGCTTTACATACTTACTCATGTGTTACTTGTCCAATCTAGGTCTGAAAGTTCGCCAAACGATTTGATGAACTCGGCTCTTGTGTATTGTGTGTCCTCATACTTTACTTCACCTGTATCAGCATTTACTACAATGGCAGGGTTGTCCTCTGTGTAGTCAATGTAGGTGGCAGAACCGATACCGAACCCTAATCCACCTGTGTATTTACCCTCTATGATTGCGAACTCATAGAACATCTGGGCTGTTAGATACATAGGGTCACCGACCCTATCAGTTTTATTAAGTAAGGTAGCAACTGCGTTAGCGTTATCCCTACCTGACCAATGACCGTAAATCCTGATTACGCTGTCGTCTGTGCTGTTAGTAATGTAGATAGAACTTCTATCGCCCATTTGTCTTGCCTTTCTTAATTAGTTTATTTTGTTTAGGTTTTGGCTGTGCTGTTTTGTGTAACCAGATTGCTAAGACTATTGTTTCTAGCCCGAACAATCCAAACGGTAATACAACTCCATAGAGGATAGGTTCTATCATAGCCCCTACCCCCTGACTTTGCTACGGTTCATTTGGGCTTTAACCACATCTTTAGCGACCTTTACCAGTTCGCTAGGTTGCTGGATAGTCCTGAACGAGTTAGCCCCATGTGTGTATCGTAGCACTTCTTTAGGGTCAGCCATAATTCTTTGGGCGTATTCATGGCTACCGAGCCAGACCACGCTTACATAACAGCCTTGTTTAATTAGTTGCTCAATCTTGCTATCGGCAACAGCAGGTTTATACCACTCACCGTCAGTAAGAATAAATACTAATTTAGTTTTAGCATTTGTATTTTCCATTATTCTTGTTGTTTCATTTAGGCTTTCAGTAGGGTCAGTTCCACCACCAGCCTCAACGATACGAACATCTGTGGCACTAGCAAGGGTATCTCTGTCAAACAGTTCCCTAGCGTAATCGCTGAATACAGATACAGATACCTTACCGTTAATTCGTTCTATGGCACGCTTGATTACCCAAGCAGACCGACAAGCCGAGCCTATCTCTGACCACATAGAGCCAGACCTGTCAATCAGGATACTAGCCTCAATGTCGTAATCATCATTACCCTCTTGCCAACGGTCAAACAGCGTATCTATCCTGTTAATGTCTGCGTTCATAGCACGCTTAACATTTAACTTGCCACTAGGTTTTTCTCTGTTCCAAGCAGGGTCACTTTCTATCCTAAGCAGTTCTAGTTCTTGTGCGAACAAGCGACTAGCAGTAACCTCTGACATCTCTGGCGTAAAGTTGCCAGCCCTAGTTTTCTCTAGGATAGATTTGCTACTACGGTCTTTCTGAATAGCCTTAAGCGTGTCTTTAACTTTTTTCTGTAAAGACTTATCAGCCTTAGCACGCTGAACGACCTCTTGTAATTCCCTAATTACTTCCTCATTTTTAGTATTAAAGTCAGCAGTTTCGGAATTAACCTCGCCTGTGTCACCAGAACCGTCACCTTTACCAGCAGTAAGCCCCTTGCCAAGTTCCTCACCTAGAGGGTCTTTACCGTTGCCAGCGTTGCCAGCGAGAGCCTCTTGTTCTTTCTCGGTAGCAGGTCTGCCATTTCGCATAGGTTCTCTGTGGATACAGCCATTAGGGTTCTGACCTACTGGAATAGGATTGCCTTGCTGGTCTTTAGGTAGTAGGGCTATGAACGCTGTAATCAGTTCTTTAGCCCTGTCATACTGGCGAGGGAATACGAGAGTGCGATACTCGGTCAAGATGTCGTAGAGAGCCTTAGCCTTGTCTAAGCCATGCTCGGCTATAAACATCTGGGCAGACATCTTGCGTAACTCAAGCGAGAAATACTTGCGACCAGCGAGCAGGATAAACTGTTCGCCTAACTTATCTAACTTATTATCAAGTATGTAATCACCTAATAGGGTTACCATGAAAGGTCTGATACTAGGATACTTAAGCGTTAGGTAATACTCGGCTCGGCAATCCTCTAAGATGTTAAACGCCATGTTGCGAGCAGGTTCTTTTATTTCCTCGCTTTTCCATGACCGAGTGTGTGTCTGAACATTACCCTCGCTGTCAATGTAGTCATAACTATTTTGCGTAGTCTTTAGTTCTTTCTCAACTATCCACTTACCTAGTGCTGTGCCAATTCTCGGGGTGAATAGCAGGTGACCGAGTTCGTGATAGTTAAGACCCTGTAAAGATAAAATTGTATTTTCATCAAGGTCTTTAATTAGTTTTCCACTAAATACAATGTCTTTACCGTCATTGTAGGCAGGGGCTACTTCGGTTTCGCTGACCGATACCAGAACATTAAGACCTGTGAGTATCCTGTCGGCACGCTGATAAACTGAAACAATGCTATCAAGCGTGTTGTTACGCATTTGGAACACGCTACCAGCCCTAGACCTTTCACCGTCAAGATAGAGGTCGTAGTCTGTTTCTAGTTGCTGGCGTAACTCGGCTCGTTCTGTCTTAATCTGTTCCTCTGTCTTACCAGTTTCTTTAATTTCTTTATCAACACTAGCCTTGTGCGAGTAGATTTCACTTTCGGTAAAACCTTGCTCGGTAATCCACTCCCACCATGACTTACCAACTTCGGTATGGTCAATGTTACTTCTAATGATTTTAGGCTTAGGCATTAGTTAGCCACCTCGTCTAGTTGTAGTTCTACATCAACAGCGATACCAAACCCAGCAGAAATACCAGCCTTAGCAGTATCAAATACCAATTTGACAGCCTCTCGTTCATCATCAGCAAAACTATTTAGGTAAGTTTCGGTGGCGTAATCAAGATTGACATTACGAACATTTTTAACGAAAGCCTCAAGACCTCTAGTAGAGATAGGCGTGTCAATCTCGCCTCGTTCATGCTGTTCTCGCAACTGGTTAGCCACTTCTAATAGGGTTGTGTTACCAATGAGTTTTTTCTCAATAGCCTTGTCATAGTCAAAATCCCACTTGTGAGCAAAACGGTCTTTCCACGCTTGGTTCATTGGGCGAGAGCCACGATAGTTCGGGTTGTGGTCACCGATTACAACTAGGTCAGGGTGAGCCTTGATAACCTCGCCACCATTTTCTAGCAACTGGATTTCACGCCTATCATCTAGCAAGCCAAATAAAACTGTTGTAATGCGTTCTGGCATGAAGTCAATTTCGTTGAGCAACAGCACGCCACCATGTCTTACCAAGTCTGTTACAGGACCGTCTTGCCACTTAAACACGCCAGCCTGTTCTGTTGGTATCCACATACCGAATAGGTGGCTCGGCTCTAGCCCAATGTTGCTAGAGATGTTGTAGTAACGGTAATCTCTGGAACTTGCCCAAGCGATAACACACATGGTCTTACCTGACCCAGCGTGACCTCTGATTAGTAGGTTTTGGAAGTTAGCCTTGATGATGTCCAACATTTCGTAGTCGGTCTTACCAGACTTATTAACATTTCGTCTGTTGATGTAACGGTTAGCCCATGACTTATCTGGAACTGTCGCCATTTCGGTCTGAACTTGTGGTCGTGGCATAGAGATTACATTTGTAACAGGCTCGTTAAGTGTGCTGTTGATAGCCACGAAAGCCATTTCCAATTCTGGCTCTGATAGGGTTGCTGTAATAGGCTTGATAACTACTGGTGATTGCCTACGCTTATCCTGAACATAGATACTTAGGTTCTGGTCACCAGCGATTAGTCTGTCGGTCAGACCAGACACCCAATCGGAGTGTGACTTCTTTGTATCAGCATAGTCATACTCACCAGCAAGGGTAGTAAGGCGACTAGATAAGGCTGTTACATTTCCATACTTGGCGTTAAATACATCTGTGCTGTTGATAGCAACTGCGACAGGCTTGTATTCAGATAAGGTCTGTGGCAAGGCTGTTACATCTGTGACCTTGTTCCATGCCTGACCACGACCACGACCACCAGTAGATAAACGGTGGAACACTAGGACTTCGGTTTCGGTAGGAACAAGTAGGGTCTGTTCTTTACCGTCTGTTGCTGGAGTGGATACCATAAGAGCAATACTCATAAGGGTTGATACTTTCTGTTTAGTGAGGTCAGCCTCTCTGACCTCGTTACTACCGAGCCTACACCTAAACGGTGACATTGGATAGAGCATTTTGGCATTTGTTACCGTATTGTGACATTTGATTTTAGTCACCTGCGAACCCACCCCCCGACAAGAAAATCGGGGCTTTGCTTATTTCTTTGTTTCTACCTCATAGAGATAGGTATAAGAGAGAGTAATAGGTTAGTTGTAGCCCTCTCTCTCACTCATAACAGGCTAGTTACTAACCAACCACGAAAATAGCGTCACATCTGGGCGTATCCCTGCTTGCTTGTCAGGCTTATTAGGCAGTAGCCTAGCGAGAGGGCGTATCTTACTCTCCCCTCTCTCTCTGTGTCAATAGCCGTTATCAAATCGTTATAAAGCCGCCTTAGCACACTCCTCTCTCTTTGTCAATAGGCTTTTATAACATTTTGGTAACGATTTGTGTAATAGGCTTGTTGAGTTGGTAGCCTTTAGCCATAAAAAGCGGTTTTCCCTCCTCCGGCAGGCTATGGCTAAAGGCTACCAACTCAACAAGCCAGATAAGCCGAAACCCCCAGCCAAACGAGAAAGGCTGGGGGTTGGTGAGATAGGCACAGAAAGGGGTGAAACAAGCCTATCTCAGCGTGTATAGGGCAATACACGCACATCTAAGGGTGGTAGATACACTCCTCAAGGCTATTAGGGTCATTACAGACCTTACAATCTTCCTCATTAGGACAGGAACAAGCACTAGGATACGGCTGAAGGCAGATTTCGCACATGGTTCCACACTCTACGCACTCGCAATCTTTATGGCTCATTATACTATCTCCACTATCGTCTGTTTCTTAGGGTCGTAATAACCCATTATGGACAGAAATGTATTTGGGGTCATGCGTAAAGCATAGGATAACTCTACTACGGTGTGAGGTGACATTGTGCTATAGCCTCTAAAGTAGTTAGTTATAGTTCCAGCAGTTACAATAAGGCGAGGGTTCTGCCTACGGAAGTCAGCC
>Ga0304730_1002349_pt1 | contig 13595 bp, 7 predicted proteins | sample M_130628_MF_Meta_FD_190474 | JGI IMG/M metagenome (GOLD analysis project Ga0304730, IMG submission 190474) | Freshwater microbial communities from Lake Montjoie, Canada to study carbon cycling - M_130628_MF_MetaG (v2) (version 2) | ecosystem: Environmental > Aquatic > Freshwater > Lake | place...
GAAGGCGCGGAACGGCGGCGATCAATGACTCGCGGCCCTCGGGCTCGCCATCACGCATGACGATGACCGCGAGTTCATTGCATCGCGTTGTTCTGGGCCAGCGTCGAACATGAGTTTGGCCTGCTACCCCGCGACGGCCTGATTCTACCGCCACTCGGGGGATGCGGGCCACAGGCGCTCGCTCTCCGTAGACGCTTGCGTTACCCGGCGACGGTCAACCGCCGAATCATGCACGGCCCGCACGACAGCGCCACCACGCCTCAGGCGGCTCGGCATCGCGTCAAGTCCCTTGAAGCTGTGGAAGATTCGGCGGCCGCACGAGCCCAAACCGTTTGGGCCCGCCCTCAAACACCTTCAACTACTTCGAGGACACGCTGAAGACGGAACCGACTGCATATCTCCCAGGCCCTCATTCATGCCGCAAGCGACAGAGAGGGCTCAGAACTCGTAATTATGCGGACCCTGGTAGCAACCCCATTATGCCCCGATAGCAGGATTATGCCCTTCTCCGACCAGCGCACGCAACTCGGCTCCTGGGCCAGGCTTACGGGCGGTTTTTGTCGTACGTTCGCCGGGGTGTTATGCAGCAAACTGGCTGCGTAGCAGCGGAGTTTATCGGGCCCGCACAGGGTCTCTGAGTGCAGAGCCATGAGCCATCACGCCAGATACCCGGCGCCGTGACGTTTCCCGTATGCTCTGACTGGGCACGGCTGGCTGTGGCATCACGAAGGCGACGGGCGGCGTGGTCAGGGTGGTACGCTTTCTGGTCGATGAACCACTCCAGGGAGGAACTTGATATGCGGCGAGCTGTGGAGGGCGGTGTCGCGTGGATAGTGGTGGCCGGGCCGTGGGCGCTGGTCGGGGCTCAGGCGCCGCCCACGCCGCGGACGTCCCTCCAGCCTCCCTCGCTGCAGTCGCTCGTCGATGAGATGAAGTCCGGCCTCACCGCGGCCGACGGAAGTGACCTGTTCGCTGACCGGGTGCAGCCCTATCTCGGCATCTCCGCCGATCCCGTTTCCGCTGGCACTGGGAGTGGCGACGACACGCCTGATCGTGGCGGGCTCGTGATCAGGCACGTGTCGGCCCGAAGCCCAGCCGCGAAGGTGGGGCTCGCCGTCGACGATGTGGTGCTCACGTTCGATGCTCGACCGGTGACGACCTCGGAGGAGTTGCAGCAGATGGTGGCTGCAGCGGGGCAGGGCAAGCGGGTGAAGCTAAGCATCCTCCACAAGGGTGAACGGCGCGAGGTCGAGGTGGAGATCGGTGTTGAGCCCGCCCGCGCCACCCAACCCTTCTCGCCCGTGACGATCAGGGAGCCGGGAGTCTGGAAACCGGGTGAGACGGGCGTGTCGATCCGGTGGAGCGTCGTCAAGGGCGTGGTCTCGGGCACGGCGGTGGCGAAGGACACTGCCGGCATCGTGGAGATTCGCACGCTCGGCGAGCATCGGACCGTTTCGATTCGCGGCACCGACGGCGCCGAGGTGCACACGGGCCCCCTCGACGCGGACGCCGATTTCGGGAAGGTGCCCGCGGCCTGGCGGCAGAAGGTCCGCGACCTCGACACCCGCGCCCGCGACGCCGCGAAGCCCCAGGCCCCGCGGACCAAGCCTCTCGCCCCGCAGCCCAAGCCCAGGCCGTGAACGCCACCGCGAGGGCCGAGCATGCCGCGTTGCCTGATGCGGCTTTGGCTTGCTGGGCAGGGTGAACACCTGCACCCACGGGCCGCTCGCGTCAGCCCGCGTCGCCTTCTTCGAGGCCGTGCTCGAGGAGCTTCTTGCGGAGCGTGTTGCGGTTGATGCCGAGCCGGGCGGCCGCCTTGAGCTGCACGCCGTTGCAGGCGGCGAGCATCTGGGCGATCAGCTCCCGTTCCACGCGGCTCACGATCCGGTCGAAGAGGGTGTCGTCGTCCGGGGCCGCCGTCGCCATGCCCTGTTCGACGAGCTCGCGGGCCAGGCTGTCGAGGTCGCCGCCGCGGCCGGGCAGCGACGTGGTCGGCCGATCGCCCCGGATCGTCGGTGGCAGAAGGTCGAGCGTGAGCTCGTCGCCGTCGCCCATCACCACGCATCGCTCGATCACGTTCTGAAGCTCGCGCACGTTGCCCGGCCAGTGGTACTTCACCATCGCCTCGAGCGCGTCCTTATGGATGTGGACGACGTAGCGGTCGTTCTCCTCGTTGTAGAGTGCGAGGAAGTGGGCGGCGAGCAGCGGGATGTCGTCGCGCCGGCCCCGCAGCGGCGGCAGCACGATCGGCACCACGTTGAGCCGGTAGTAGAGATCCTCGCGGAAACTCTCCTTGGCCACCTCGTCGAGCAGGTCGCGATTACTCGCCGCGATCACGCGGGTGTCGACGCTGATCGTTTCGGTATCGCCCACCCGCTCGAACTCCCGCTCCTGCAGCACGCGGAGCAGCTTCACCTGAAGCTTGGGGGTCGTGGAGTTGATCTCGTCGAGAAAGATCGTGCCGGTGTGCGCCGCCTCGAACCGGCCGGCCCGGTTGGCGACGGCGCCCGTGAAGGATCCGCGGACGTGACCGAAGAGTTCGCTCTCCAGCAGGCTCTCCGAGAGGGCACCGCAGTTGACGCGGACAAAGGGACCGGTGCCGCGGGGCGAGAGTTCGTGGATTGCCCGCGCGATCAGCTCCTTGCCGGTGCCGGTCTCGCCCAGGAGCAGCACCGAGGCGTTGGTGGCCGCCACCCTGCGCGTGGTCGCGTAGACCTCGAGCATGGCTGCACTCGCGCCGATCAGGCCTGCAAGGGGTGCAGCCGTTGGCTCATCAGCGGGTTGGCCGGGTGTGCGGAGCATCGGGGCGGGCGGCGCGGTGGGCCCGATCGGCCGTGTCCAGCACCTCGAGGATGTCGCCGGCGGCGTCGCGCGACGCGCCGGCGGTCAGAGTGTACCTCGTCGCCACCGCTCGCACGTGGCCGCAGCCGAGCAGCACCCCGTAGCGGTCGACGCTCGTCGCGAATGCCGCGAGCGCCGCGGTTCGCAGGTCGGCGGGCAGATCGGCTCGTTCGGTCTCGTTGGCCAGGGCTTCCTGCGCCTCCGGTTGCCCGATGGTTCCGAGCAGCATTACGGCAGGCTCGTAGAGTTCGGCCGTGCCGAGGGCCGCCAGTGCGGTGGTCGTGGCGGGCCGGAGGTCCCACCCCCTGCGGGAGAGGGTGGCGAGGAGCGTGAGCGCCTCGCGGGACCGTCCGAGCCGTTCGAGCCGCGCCTGCTCGCGGCTCGCCGGATCGACCGCCTTCGGGCCGGCCGCCTGGGCGACGGCGTCGGAGAAGCGAGGCAGCGAGACCACCTCGCCGGTCGCCTCGTCGACCACCGGCTTGAAGAAGCTGTCCAGCCGGTCGACGATCCCCACGCCGTGGAGATCGCCAAACGTCATGAGCAGCTGCGACAGGAAGCAGCCGCGGCCGTTGTCGTCGAGCGGATCGACGACGACGAGCACGGGCGGAGCATCGCCGATGCCCTGCTGCTGGAGCAGTTGCGCTGTCTCGAACGCAGATGGCGTCGCCAGCCGGGCGGCGAGCAGCACGAGCACCGTGTCGGCCTGTTCGCGGGCGGCGAAAATCGCCTCTCGTCCAGTCGAGACACGGACTGGCTCGTAGCCAAACCTCGACACGTCGGTCGCCAGCGCGTCGACCGAGGCGGTGTCGGGATGTGCCACGACCACCCGATCGACACCCGTGGCGGTGGCGGCATGCGCGAGGATGTCGAGCACTCGGCTTGATCCCGGGTACGGCGGGTCGCCGGCAGCGAGCGCGAGCGTGCGGGCCGCCGCAAACTGGAGCCCCGCGTCGGGCACGGCAATGGCCCGTACGAGGGCCTTGCGGACGGTGGGCGTGAGCGGCGCCGTGGCGGAGGAGCCGCGGGGCGGTGCGAGTGCCGCGGCCACGCCGGCGGCGGCTTCTCCCATGCCGCGTTCGATGGCCGCATCGAGAACGTCGGCCGCGGTCTCCGGTGAGAAGCCGTCGGGGCCGGTGAGCGGCTGCTGCAGGTCCTTGGGGGCCAGGCTGGCCGGATCGCCCGACGTAACCAGCAGCGATTCCAGTCGCGACAACATCACCAGCTTCACCGCTGCCGGATCGCGAGTGTCGGTGGCGGCGAGGTCGCGGGCGAGGTGCAGTGCCTCGCGGGCCCGGGCGGCGCGGGGCGAGAGGCGAAGCCGAACGAATCGCCGGGCCTCGATGTTCCACACGGACCGTTCGACGAGCCCGGTGACGCTGCCCCCGAACGCGGCGGCGGCCGCGGTAGGATCGCGAATCGGTTCGAGCAGCATGTGGTCGACCTCCGGCAGGCCGGCGAGGCAGAGAACCTTGTCGAGCCGTGCGGCCAGGATTCGCCCGGCCGCTTCCCGCGACGGAGTCTCGGGGGCGGCGCCGCGTCGAGCCGCCCGCCGTGCGAGCACGCGGAGGGCCGCTTCGCGGGCGGCCGGCGGCACGTCGGTGGTCGTGGCAGGAGCCAGGAGGTAGGCATCGATGTCGGAGGCACCGCTCGCGTCGAGAGCCTCGATGACACCTGGCCAGGCGGCCACGTCCTCGGAGGCAAGCCACTCGAGCAGCGGTTCACGGGCCTCGTCGCCGAGCATCGCCACCAGGTCGCGAGCCTGGCGGCTCACGGCCGCGGTGCCCGGTTTGCCGGGGTGCAGGAGCGGCACGAGCACTGGCAGGGCGTCGACGCCAGCGCGGGCAAGTTCATCGGCCGCGCTGAGGCGGGTGGCTCCGGACGGGCTGGCGAGCGCTTCGACGGCTGTGGCGAGTCGCTTCGGATCGCGCCTCCGCAAGCGTGACGCCTCGCGGATGGTGTCCACGGCTTTTGCCGCGGCAGGATCGCGGGCCGCGAGCACCCGTCCGAGTCTGCTCAAGGCCGCCGGATCGACGGTATCGCCGAGGTCGGCGAGCACGTCGAGCTTGCCCTCGCCGAGAGCATCGACGGCCGCGGCGAACTCGGTGAACCATTCACCGGCGGCGTCGGTCGCCTCGACGTCGGCCGCACGGATCGCGGCGTCGAGGAGTTCCGCCGGGGTCGTGCGTGGCGTGGCAGAGAGCGACTCCACCACAGCCTGCTGCAAGGGGTCGAGGGGTTGGTCGGCGGGTGGCTGCGCCCGCGCGGCGACGGCCACGAGCACCAGGGCGGCGCAGGCTCCGGCCGACGGGCGACGACGTGCGTTCCGCGGGCATCCTGCCATGACGCGTGAGACTGCCTCGAGCTACGGCGTGGCCGCGGCTCCCAGCCGCCGTCGCCATCCGGCAATCTGTTCGGCCACCGACGCGGGGGCGGTGGAGCCGAAACTCACCATCCGCTCAACTGCCCGGGAGGCCCCCAAGGCGCCGCGCAAACCGCCATTCCAGCCGGCGTATTCCCGAGAAAACTCCTCATCGGCAAGGTCTGCCAGGGCCACGCCCCGCGTCATCGCCAGGCGGACGAGGCGGCCGACCGTTTCATGGGCGGTCCGCTGCGGCACGCCCTGGGCGATGAGCGCCTCCATCAGGCTCGTGGCGTCGAGGTGCCCTTGCTCGATCGTGGCCGCGATCCGCGCCCGGTCGAACGACGTGCCCGCCACGAGCGGCGCGGCCACGCCGAGTGCGGCCTCGAGCGTGTCGATCGAATCGAAGAGCGTCTCCTTGTCTTCCTGGAGGTCGCGGTTGTAGGCGGTGGGCAAGCCCTTGAGGAGCACGAGCAGCGCCTGCGAGTTGCCAATCGCCCGGGCACTCTTGCCGCGGACGAGCTCCAGCACGTCGGGGTTGATCTTCTGCGGCATGATCGAGCTGCCGGTGCAGAAGCCCTCGGGCAGTTTCAGAAACCCGAACTCCTGCGTGCTGTAGAGGATCCACTCCTCGGCCCACTGCGAAAGGTGGACCATCGTCAACGCGATCACGAAGGCGAGTTCGCAGGCGAAGTCGCGGTCGCTGGCACCATCGAGGCTGTTGGCGGCAACCGCCTCGAAACCGAGGGCCTCCCGCACGTGCTCGCGGTCGATCGGCAGGCTCGAGCCGGCCACGGCGCCCGAGCCGAGGGGCAGCACGTTCGTCCTCCGCCGGCAGTCGGCGAGCCGGTCGCGGTCGCGGGCGAACTTCTCGCACCAGGCGAGCAGTTGGTGGCCGGCGAGCACTGGCTGGGCTCGGCGCATGTGCGTGTAGGCTGGGATCACGAGCCCCTGCTCCCGCTCCGCAAAGCCGAGGAAGGCCCGCTGGAGTTCGGTGAGGCCGTGGTCGAGGCGGTCGATCGCCCGGCGGCAGAAGAGCCGCAGGTCGGTTGCCACCTGGTCGTTTCGGCTCCGGGCGGTGTGGAGCTTGCGGCCCGTGTCGCCGAGCCGTGCGGTGAGCGCCGACTCAATGTGGAGGTGGATGTCCTCCTTCGACACGCTGTATTCGAACCTGCCGGCCTGGATCTCGCCGCGAATCTCCTCGAGTACGTGCGCGATCGAGTCGGCCTCGTGCACGGTCATCAGGCCGCAGTCGGCCAGCATCCGGGCGTGGGCGATCGAGCCGTCGATGTCGTCGTCGGCGAGCCGCCGGTCGAACGACACGCTCTCGGAAAAGAGTTCCACCCGCCTGTCGGTCGGTTCGCGGAACACGCCGCCCCAGGCCTTTTCCTGTCGGGTCGATGACTGCGGACCTTCGGCGTTCGACACGGCGGTGTTCCTCGCGGGGATCGTGATCGGTGAAACCTTACCCTCTCGCCCCGTCGCCATGAAACGCCAGCCCCGCGGCCGCCCGCTACACTTCAACGCATGACGACTCCCGAGGAGTTCCTGGCGCCCGGCGGGCGGCTCGCCGCGCGGCTGGCCGGATGGGAGTCGCGGCCACAGCAGATCGAGATGGCGAACCTCGTGGCCGAGGCGATCGCCGCGCGCAAGCACGCGATCGTTGAGGCGGGCACAGGCGTCGGGAAGAGCCTCGCCTACCTCGTGCCGGCGGTCCTCGCCGCCACGGCCGACCAGGCGGAGCCCGTGGAGCCGGTCGAGCCCGACTGGGATGACGAGCCGCTGGCCGAGCGCCCACGCGGCGCCCGACGCGTCGTGATCTCGACCCACACGATCGCGCTCCAGGAGCAACTCGTCGACAAGGACATTCCCCTTGTCGCCGCGGTGATGCCCCGGGAGTTTTCCGCAGTGCTCGTGAAGGGGCGGAGCAACTACGTGAGCCTGCGGCGGCTGGAACTCGCCATCGAGCGATCCGGCAGCCTGTTTCCCGATGAGGGGGAGCGAGCTGAACTGCTCGAACTCGCGGCCTGGGCCCGGCGGACGGGCGACGGCTCGCTCGCCGATCTCCCGACGCTGCCGAACGCCGCCGTCTGGGACGAGGTGGCCAGCGACTCGGGCAACTGCATGGGCCGCGCCTGCCCATACAACGCTCGATGCCACTACTACGCCGCCAGGCGGCGGATGGCGCACGCCCAAGTGCTGGTGGTCAACCACGCGCTCTACTTCGCCGACCTCGCCGTCCGCCGATCGGGCGCGAGCCTGCTGCCGCCGCACGACATCGTGATTCTCGACGAGGCCCATACCGTCGAGGCGGTGGCCAGCGAGCATCTCGGGATCAGTGTGTCGAGTGGCGGGGTCGAGCGGGTGCTTTCGAAACTGCACAGCGAGCGGACCCACCGCGGGCTCCTCGCCCACTACAAGATGCACGACCTGGAACTCGACGTCCGCCGGTGCCGACGGGCCGCCGAGGCCTTCTTCATGGAGGTTCGCGAGGCGGTGGGTGACCGCAGCGGGCCGCCCTGGCGGATCGCGGCAGCCGGGCTCGTGCCCAACTCGCTCGGCGAGCACCTGCAGTCGCTCTCCCGAAGACTCCGCGCGGCGGCCGACGGTATCAGCAATCCAGCCGAGCGACTCGACTTCACGTCGCTGGCCGATCGGCTCGACGCCCATGCCGGCGCCGTGGCCACCTGGCTCGGGCAGAAGGAGCCGAGGAGCGTCTGGTGGGTCGACGCCCAACGCTCCCGCCGCGGCCGCGAACGGATCACGCTGGCAAGCGCGCCGGTGGACGTGGGCGAGACGCTCCGCCGCGAACTCTTCGGCCGCGTGGGCACGGTGGTGCTCGCAAGCGCGACGCTCGCGGTGCAGACGCCCAAGACCCGCCGCGATGACGACGAATGGAGTGGCGATCGGCCCGCCGCGAGCCCTCCCGCAGCCGACGGCTTCGCCTTCCAGCGGCGGCGGCTGGGCCTGCCCGACACGGCGCTCTCGCGGAGGCTCGGCAGCCCGTTCGACTATCCCCGACAGGCGAAGCTCGTGCTCATCGACGGGCTCCCCGATCCGGCCAGCCGCGACGCCTACGATGCGGCCGTTGTGACGATGATCCGCCGCCACGTGGCACGGAGCGAGGGCCGGGCGATGGTGCTCTTCACGAGCCACGCGTCGCTTGCCAAGGCGTCGGCGGAGCTGGCCGGCTGGTGCGTGCGGCGGAACTACCGGCTCGTCAGCCAGGCCGACGGCCTGCCGCGGTCGCGGATGCTCGAGATGTTTCGCGAAGGGCCGGCGAGTGTGCTGTTGGGCACCGACGGTTTTTGGCAGGGGATCGATCTACCGGGCGACTGCCTCGTGAACGTGATCATCACGAAGCTCCCGTTTGCGGTGCCCGACCGGCCGCTCGTGGCCGCGCGGATCGAAGCCATCAACCAGGCCGGCGGCAACGCCTTCGCCGAGTATCAGCTCCCCGAGGCGGTGCTCAAGCTCAAGCAGGGCTTTGGGCGGCTGATCCGCACGCATACCGACCGCGGCGCCGTGGTGATTCTCGATCCACGGATGCTCACGAAGCCCTATGGAAAGGTCTTCATCGAAAGCCTGCCGCCGGCGACGCTCGAGATCGAGCCCTTCGCCGACGAGGATTGAGGGCTCGGGGCTGCCCGTGCCCCGTCGCCGGACGTTCGCTCCGGGCATCCTGCCCTTCGCTCACTCGATGCTGGCTGCGCTTCGCCATCCTGGCTGCGCTTGCCAACAACGCCGGCTCTCGGGGCACGGGCAGCCCCTCGCTGCATCCGCTTCGTAGTGGCACAGGTTTCCAACCTGTGCCTATCCGCTCCGCGAGGTGCTACCGGTCCGCGGCACTCGTGCCCCATCACAGCTTCAATCCCCAGACCGTCCCTGCAGTGCGGTTTCTCTGAATCGGCCGGAGCCGCTCGAGCATTGCAGCCTGCGGCGGAACCGTGACTGGCGTGAACGTGCCGCCGTGGGCCGTGGCGATGGCGACGAGGTTCCGGTTGAAATCCTGCTGCCTCAGCAGTTTGTCGGGGTCGACCTGCCCCGTCCGCCGGTCCAGCACCCCCTGCTGCATACCAAAGGTGTGCACCACGGCACCACCGAACTCGGCGCGGGTGACCCGATCGACGACGCTCGCGGCATGCTCGCCGTCGGACAGGAAGTACACCACATCGGCACCAACTTTTCCGGCGAGCCTCACGGCCTCGTCGATCCCTTGGCCCCCGCCACACATCTCCACCGAGGCCAGCCAGGCCCGAAGCCGCTGCTTGTTGTCGGGGGATGCCGGTTGGAGCACGTCCACGCGCTCGGGATGAAACATCGGATAGGCGGCGTCGCTGAAGAAGACGACGAAGAAGGACTGGTCTGGCCGGAGCGAATCGACCGCCCGGGCCACTTCGTCCAGAACCGCGTGAAACCCGCCATCCCGGTAGCTGTTGGAGTTGTCACAGATGAAGCAGACCGTCTGCCCCTGGCCCGGGCGGCCGAAGAAGGAGCCGGCCCCCGGCTGACCACCACCACCAGACGGTCCGCCTCCGCGGGCCGATCCTGACGCCTCGCCGCCGGCACCACCCATGGCAGCCAGCGCGTCGGCCGAATCAAACGACACGGGCATCACCGCCGACGGGTCGGTGGCGAGGGCCGCCTCATCAAACGCCATGTCGTCGATCGCAACGGCATCGGCTGTGAGGGCATTGAGTTCCGGGGGCTGGTCTGCGGCCTGATCAACTTCGGCCGACGCCTCAGCACTTGCTTCAAACTCGACCGGGGTCATCTCGTCGACGAAACTCTCCTCGGCGGCACCGAGCGTGAGCACGGGACGCTTCGGTTTCGCTTCGGCAGCGACGAAGATCAGCGCGAGCCCGAGAACCGCCACGACGTTCACGGCGGCACTCACCAGGGCAGGCATGAACGGCCGGAGCCGACGTCCGCCGTCCAGAGCGCTGGCAAACCGGGCAGCCACCACCGCCTTGGACGCTCGAGGCCGCGTGCGCTTCGGCCGCTGGGAGACCGGTTTGTGCTGGGGCACCTGAATCGCCTGTGGGGCCCTGACTCGTGTGCGAGGTGCGCCGGCCTTGGCCTGCGGCGTGTGTTCAGCGGGCTCGGTGGCTGCGGTCACGACTGCCGCAGCGGCAGCGAGATCAGACGTGGACGTCCTGACGTCCGCGAGACGGTCGGCGAGTTCCGGAGGAACCGCGCCGTCGCCTGCGCCCATCAGCCCGGCCAGTTCAGCGGCCCGTTCCGAGATTCGCCGACCGAGGTCCGCGAGTTCGCCAAGAACCGACGCCAACCGTGAATCATCGCGAGACATCGTTCCTTTCCTCGAGGCTCGCCACGCCGGCGTCCTGGAGTGACTTCCCGACCGGTGGCGCACCCCACCGTATCAAGGGGCTCGCCCCTCCTCAAGCAACGGGCGCGCGACGCGAGCCGGGGGCGACCGGAGGTCCCGTGGCGGCAACTCGGGGCTGCCCTCGCCCCGTCGCCAGACGCTCAGCGGCTCCGCCGATCAGCGAAGCCGCAGGGTCAGGTTTTCGTCGCCGTCGAGCGGGAGCGTGGCTCCATCGATCCGCCCGTTCGCGTCCGCTTCAACACGGATCCGCCCCTTGAAAGCCCTGATGGTGGATTGGCCGGCGGCGTCGGTCGTGACCGTCTCGTCGGTCGTCCACTCCCGCTCGAAAAGATTGAGCCATACCTGGCCGTTGGGCCTCAGGTTCCAACTGCGGTCCCAGAAGGCAGCCCGCGGCTTCCAGTGCGATCCCTCCCAGAAGCCCCAGCAGATCACCCCTGTGATCGCCGGATGGCTGAAGACGGTCGTGAGGAAGTCGCGGGTGTAGGCGACCTGGAGTTCGCGGTCGGCGGTATCGACGTCGAACTCCGTGATCTGGATCGGCAGTTCGAGCGCGGCGAAGCGGTCGAGCTTGGCGAGAACGGCCTCGGGGCCGGGCGGGTTGCCCCCGAAGTGTGCCTGCTCCCCGATGCCCCCAATCGGGGCGTTGGCACGTTTTAGCTGGGTCAGGATCGTGAACAGCGTGTCGCTCGGGCTGCCGGGGCCTTCCCCTTGGAACATCACGTAGTCGTTGTAGAAGAGCCTCGTGCTTGGTGTTTCTCGGGAAGCGATCCTGAACCAGTCTGCCATCGCGGACCGTCCAAGGATGTCGGTTACGTCGGTGTGAGCGTAGTTCTCGTTGACCACATCCCACTCGTCGAGGAGGCCCGCAAGCGCCCGCGTCTGCCCCTCGACCCGCTCCTCGATCGCCCTGCGGAGCGCCGGCGGATCGTTCGCCAACGACTGCATCCGGGCTGGCATGCGGCCCCACGACGGCCAGACCATGACGTGGCCGCGGGGTGAGAGGCCGTGATCGCGAAGCCAGCGGATTGTCTCCAACACCCGTTGCCGGTGGACGTCGCCGCCCTGCTCCCAGGGGTCCCACTTCAGGTCGTCTTCGAAAACGGCCTTGGTGAAGTGCCTTTCAAGGGTTTCGCGATATCGGGCGTCGTCAGGCGTGGTGCCGAGAATTCTTGGAGCCTTGATGCAGGTGCCTAGCGCGAAGGCATGTCGCTCGAGTCGGACGCGGACGCGGGCGTTCGGGACCGGGCGGGCGTCGGCATCCACCACGGTCACCGTGAGATCGGCCTTGCGGATGCGGTCGATCCTTTCGCGGGCCGTCGCCCGCCAGGCCGCGTCGGCCTCGAATCCCGGATACCGGCGGATGGTCCGGGGAAACGTGGCCGGATCGACGTCGGGACCATGGTTGACGAGGGCGAGATTGGCGACCTCGACGGTCTGCGGTGCGAATCCGAACCGCAGGGCGACCTGGGCCTCCCCCGCGGCGGCGTCTTTGTCGGCTCGGAAAGGAACCGAGACATCGGCCCACTCGTCGCTGAACGAGTGGGAGCATTCCATGAGTTTGCGATGCTCGCCCCCGGACTCTTCGACGACCGCATCGACTTGGGCCTCGCCCGTTTCGTGGCTGCTCGTGATCCTGCGGGCCGAATACGTGAACTGCAGCGTGTCACCCGCCCTGATCGCGCCTGCAGTCCGCACGGGAAGCGAGACGTTCCAGGGGTAGGGCGGCTTTCGCGACGTCGTCACCCGAAACACGAACTGATGCCGGTCGTCGCCCGCGACGGGCTCGATCCGCCCGGCGCTCGACGCGGCACCCGCGAGACCGGTGGGCGGCGTTCGGGCGAGCAGCGTCACCGGCGCCGCTGAGGATGCTTCCGCCACCGCCCACACGAGCAGGATCGTCCCGAAAGCCCGGATTCGTTCCATGCCAGACGAGGTTAGCCGCTCATCTTCGGATCGGCCATCACACGAACGTGCGACGTCGCGGCGCATTCCCGACCTCAAGCGGCGGTATCGGGCAGACCGGTTTCGCAGACTGGCTCGACGCGATCGTTCAGGGGCTGCGAAACAACCGTAACGAACCGGCGGCAAGCCGCATACTCATGCGACACTGCAAGGCTTCGCGGAGCCGCCGGGAGGCGACTTATGGAGGCTATGCTGTCCCCGCGACCGCACGGGTTCCGTCGTGGAGCGCAGGGAAAAGCCCGCATGCCGCTCATCGCGTCTGTCTTCGACTTTGCTCTCACCACGACCGATCTTGTCGTGATGCTGATCTACCTCGCCGCCACGATTGCCTTCGGGATCTCGAAGTCGCGTCGTGCGGGCGCGGAAGACTACTTTCTCGGCGGCCGTGGCATGACGTGGCCGGTGATCGGCCTCTCGATGCTGGCGATGTGCGTGTCGAGTTCATCGCTCATCGGCTGGGCCGGCGACGCCTATTCCACCGGCATTTCCGTCTTCAACTACGGGATCTCGGGTGCGATCGTCGTGCTCGTCTTCTTCCTCTGGTTCTTCCTGCCCTTCTATCTCCGGAGCGGCGTCTACACGATGCCGGAGTTCCTCGAGGGCCGCTACGATGCCCGCAGTCGCTGGTACTTCTCCTTCATCACCGTCGTCGGCTACACGTTCCTCGACTCCGCCGTCACGCTCTACGCCGGCGCGCGGATGATGCAGGCGGTGTTTCCCAACATGCCGCTGGAATGGCTGATCTGGGGGCTGGCGCTGATCGCCGCGTCGTACACGATCATCGGCGGCCTGTCGGCCGTGATGTGGGTCGATCTCGTGCAGTCGGTGATGCTGCTGGTTGGTTCGACGATCCTCACCTGGATCGCCTTCGCGAAGGCGGGCGGCTGGAACGCCGTGATGGCCGGCGTGCCCCCGGAGAATCTCAGCCTGATCCGTCCGGCCACCGACCCCTCCGTTCCCTGGCCGACCCTGATCATCACGCTACCGCTGCTGGGCTTCTACTTCTGGTGTACGAGCCAGGCCATGGTGCAGCGAACGCTCTCCGCCAAGAGCGTCAACGAGGCTCGCTGGGGGAATCTCTTC
>Ga0304730_1002353_pt1 | contig 13573 bp, 10 predicted proteins | sample M_130628_MF_Meta_FD_190474 | JGI IMG/M metagenome (GOLD analysis project Ga0304730, IMG submission 190474) | Freshwater microbial communities from Lake Montjoie, Canada to study carbon cycling - M_130628_MF_MetaG (v2) (version 2) | ecosystem: Environmental > Aquatic > Freshwater > Lake | place...
TAGAAGGATACAGCCATAAAGAAATAGCACAAGAGTTTGGCATAAAAGAAGCAAATAGCCAATGGCATTTAAACCAAGCAAGAAATTTTTTAAAAGCAAAATTACAAGTTCAAAAAAAAAATAAAGTAGCAGCTTCTGCTATCAAACTATAAAAAATAATTAATTAGAGAATACAGAGTTTATCTCTGATAAAAACAATAACAATGAGTACGGAGCAATTTGATAAAATAATAAAAGATAAGCTAGCACAGCAGCACTATGTGCCTAGCGAAGAAGGTTGGAATGCAATACAAGAGAGAGTGGCAGCGCAAAATATTGCGGCAGCTGCACAAAGACCTATATCACCAAAAGGCGTTGCAATTGGCAATGGAGCAAGAGTATTCTTTTCTATCGCAAAAATAGCAGCAGTTATTTTACCTTTAATAGCATTGTGGGGTATTTATAATTTGGTAAATAAAAAAGATAAGCAAGATGTTGCAATTATAAAAAACGCTGCTGCAAATAATACCAAAAATATTGCAGATACATTACAAGCAAGTTTGCCAATTAGTAATGAACAATTAATAATTGATAATACAGCTACATTTAAAAATGTTGCAATCACTACAGATAAAGTAAATAGAAATAGTGTTGTTAAAAATGTAACCCTTAATCAGCATCAAACAATTTTACCTACAGAGGATATTATTGGTAGTACAAAACCAATTGAAGAAAAAGTAGCTGAAAATAGCAATACACAAGTAAGCAATACAACTAAAGATGCTATCGTAACAAATAATAATTCAGAAAAAAAATTAGATAATTCTAAAAATTATTTACCATTAGAATTACCAAATACAAATTATAAAAAAATGATTCCTAAAAATAGTGGTATAAGTGTAGTAGCTGGCGCAATGATAAACTCACGCAATACTTTAGGCAACGGATTTAATTTGGGCATAGCCGCAGAAAAAAATATCACTAGCAAAGTATATGTAGATGCAACAGTAGCAGTAAGCAGAAACAATCCTACATGGCTGCAAAATCAACTGCCCAAAGAAGGATTTGCGGCAAATACTGCAAAAAATATTAGTACACTTAATAGCGCAGACCAAGGATATGTAAACCAATATGGTGTAAATCCCGCAAGTAATATTTTTAAAGCCGGCGGCAATAATATAGCTGTATCAGAACTTACAGACGACCAACATATTGCGGATGCTGCTGCCTACAGGCTAGCAAGCACACAAATAGAAGCAGCGCCAATGGTTGGATACAAAGTAAGTAAGAAATTAAACATTGCTGCAGGTGCAGATGCTGTAAAGATATTCACCAATACTGCTTACAACGAAGGTGTGAACAGATTAATGCTGCAAACACAAAATGCGCCAAGCATGAGAAATTGGGATATGGGTGCTGTAGCAAAAGTAGAGTATAAAGTTGCAAAAAGAATTATTGTAGGCTATCGCCACAGAGAAGGTTTAACTACTATGACGCCAGGTTCTGCTAGCAATACTCGCAGAAACTATAACGGAGTTTTGGTAAAAGTGAAAATTAAATAGTGGTGCGTAGTAAAGTATTTTTTATTAAAAATAGAATTACAAATACAAGTAAAGCAAAAAATACAAAAGAAAAATACAACTCTTTAATTCGTTGATGCGTTTGGATAGAAATTTTACTTTTTTCTAATTTATCTATTTCTGCATACACATTTTGTAATGCTTTTTTATCTATGCAGCGATAGTATTTGCCCCCAGTTTCTTCAGCTATTTTAGTCATCAAAGGTTCATCTATTTCTACTTTTTCTTCCGAAAAAACCCATTCGCCAAAAGCATTTTTACCCACTGGCATTCTGGCTATGCCCATCGTGCCTACACCAATTGTATATACTTTCACTTTCATCGCTTTGGCTATTTCTAGCGCAGTTATTGGGTCTATCAATCCCATATTGTTTACACCATCCGTTAGCAAAATAATGATTTTACTTTTTGCATCACTTACTTTTAATCTTTGCACAGCAGTAGCTAAACCCATACCAATAGCAGTGCCGTCTTCTAGTATTCCACTTCGCACACTTTCTACTTGGCGTCGGAGAATATTATGATCTGTGGTTAGTGGGCATTGTGTAAAACTTTCGCCACTAAATATTACAAGACCTATTCTATCATAAGGTCTTGCGCTAATAAAATCTGCTACCACATTTTTTGCCACATCCAATCTGTTTGGGGTAAAGTCTTGCGATAGCATACTACCACTAATATCCATACTTAGCATAATATCTATACCACTTCCAGAATTGCTTTCTGTAGCATTTTTCAATTGTGGTCTGGACATGGCTATTATTAAACTAGCCAAGGCAATCATTTGCAATAGCGGAAACCACTTCATTGTTTTTATTTGCCAAGGTGTATTTTGCTTTGTCACAAATGCAGTACTACTAATTTGCAATTGTGCATTTGTATTATTTTTATTTTTTAAAAAATAGATACATACAAATGGGGATACCAATAATAACAGCAACCAAAATGGCTGTGCAAATACAATTCGAGTTATGTTGAATATACTATCCATTTACTTTTTTAGATGCTAATAATTCTTGTTGTACTTGCCATTCTTTTTCTAATACTTGTATAATATTAATTGTATTAGTATAATTTTCTTTGTTCTGAGAAGCGCTAGAATCCATTTTTGCAAACTTTACCATATCTGCCAACGAAAAAATATTCTGCAATGCAGGTATAATTTGCAAGGTGTGTTTGTGTTCCTGCAACAAGCGAATAGTTTCCATACTAGTTTTATCTGTAATCGGCATTTGCCATCTTTGCTGTATATAATACTTAATGCTATCTGTAATGGTAGAATAATATTCTTTAGCTTCGTCTATATTATTTGGCGAATTGTTTTCAATAGCTTTCATTCGCTTCATTACTACATCATACACATTAATAGGTTTGTTTTTTTGCAGCTTTCTTTTTTCTATCCACCAATAAATAATTAAACCAATAATAAGTAGTACAAGCAAAATCATTGCAGAAATGATTCCTATTTTTTCCCACCTTTCGCTAATTATTTTTGCATCTACTATATCTTTAATATCGCCATTTATATTAATTGGCACCTCAGAAACCCTTATCAACAGGCTGTCTGCGATAATATCTATACTGCTATCTGTTCTCAATCCATTTACATGTAGCTTGGGCAGCATGTATAGGCCACTATCATAACTAGCAATAGTAGTAGTTTGTTGCATGGTTGTATAGCGGCTGCCTTCTGTAGTATCTATTTTGCCTTGTTCTATTATTTTAAAAGGTGAAGTAAACATCTCATTAATATTTGGAAATATTAAAGCATATTTTTCTGTTGGGTAAGATAGTTTTACAGTTAAATGAATTACATCTCCAATCAATACTTCATTGCTATCTACTCCAACAGAAAATTGTACATCTTGTGCATATATTGCTATACCACAACAAATAAAAATGATATGTAAAAATAATAATTTCATTTATTTACTAAAATAGTTGTGCAATACTTTTACATAATCTTGTGCTGTATGCATACTCATAAATCCAGCATTTACTTTAGAAAATATTTGTTTGGTTGCAGAAGTATGTTTATCAAATTTGTTTTGGATATTTTTTCTTACGGTACTACTATTTGTATTTATCCATTGTTGATTACCAGTTTCTAAATCTTGCACTGGAAGTATGCCTACGCTTGGTATTTCCCTGTCTAATGTATCAAAAATATGTATGCCAATAATATCGTGTTTTTTGCTAGTTAGCCTTAATTCTTTTTCAAATGGCTCGCTTAAAAAATCGCTTATTACAACAGCAATTGCTTTGCGTTTTGCAATATTGTTTAGCACTTGTAATGCTTGGCCAATATTTGTATTGCTATTATTTTTTGCTTCTATTGTAAGCAATGTTCTTAATATTAATAAAATATGAGAGCGACCTTTTTTGGGCGCTATCATTTTTTCTACACCATTGCTAAAAAATATTGCACCTACTTTGTCATTGTTTTTTAAAGCACTAAAAGCTAGTGTAGCACTTAATTCTGTGGCTAATTCTCTTTTGGTTTTTGTAGAACTGCCAAACATACTACTATTACTAATGTCTATTATTAGCATCATCACCAATTCTCTTTCTTCTTCAAATACTTTGATAAATGGATGTCCAAATCTTGCACTCACATTCCAGTCAATAGCTCTTACATCATCGCCATAACTATATTCGCGCACTTCACTAAAGCTCATGCCTCTGCCCTTAAACGCAGTATGATACTCTCCAGCAAAAATATGATTGCTAAGTGTTCTACTTTTAATTTCGATGTGCCTGATTTTAGATGTAAGCTCTTGAAGTGTCAAATTATTTTTGTTTAAAGTGTAAGATGCAAAGTTTATTTGCAATAGAATTATACTAACAAATAAATCGCAAGGACTGGAGACAGATGACTGCCTAATTCTATTAAGGCACTTCTACTTTGTTTAAAATTTCAGTTACAATTTTTTCGCTAGTAATATTTTCTGCTTCAGCTTCGTAGCTTAAGCCAATTCTGTGGCGCATTACATCCATGGCTATCGCGCGCACATCTTCTGGTATTACATAGCCACGGCGTTTAATAAATGCATGGGCTTTACTAGCCATTGCCAATGCAATACTTGCTCTTGGACTTGCTCCATAAGTTATTAACCCTTGTAATTTTTGTAAATTATATTTGGCGGGTTCTCTTGTAGCAAATACAATATCCAAAATATATTTTTCAATTTTATCATCTAGGTAAATTTGCTTTACTAATTCCCTAGCTTTTAATATTTCTGCAGGCTCAATGATTTGCTGCAATGTATTAGTAGCAAATTGAATTTGTTGTCGAATAATCATTCTTTCTTCATCCATGCTTGGATAGGTAATCACCACCTTTAACATAAACCTATCTACTTGTGCTTCGGGCAATGTATAAGTGCCTTCTTGCTCTACAGGGTTTTGCGTGGCAAGTACCAGAAATGGTTCTTCTAATTTATAAGTATTATCTCCAATGGTTACTTGTTTTTCTTGCATAGCTTCTAGCAATGCACTTTGTACTTTTGCGGGAGCTCTATTGATTTCATCAGCTAAAATAAAGTTGGCAAATATTGGTCCTTTCTTTACTTGAAATTGATTTTGCTGCAAATTATAAATCATTGTACCTACCAAATCTGCAGGAAGCAAGTCTGGTGTAAATTGAATTCTACTAAACTTACCACCAATGCTTTGCGCCAAACTTTTAATTGCAAGCGTTTTTGCAAGCCCTGGTACACCTTCAAGTAGCACATGTCCATTTGCTAATAAGCCTATTAATAGGCGTTCCAACATATATCGCTGTCCAACTATTTGCTTATTTAGCTCTGCAAATAATACATCTACAAAGCCACTTTGTGCATTTATTTTTATATTTAATTCTTGAATGTCTATGCTAGTATTCATAAGTGCTCAAAAATAATCTTTAGAAAGTATTTATCAAGTTAAAATTTTTAGAAATTTTTGCTGTTTAAAATTGTTGGTAAAAGCAAACGGTATAATCAGGCGCAATTACCTTGCCTTTTTAAATAAAATAATTAAACTACTTTTGCTACATAATGATGACCGAACAACAACTAACAGAGTTAGATGCTAAATGGATAGAGGTAAAGGCGATGCTGCAAGACAGATTTGGCAAGGTGCCAGATATGGAGGCAATTTTGTTTTTGATAGGTATGAATGAAGTAGGCTTTAAGCAGGATAAAGAATTTAAAAAAGAAGAAAAGCAAGATTTAATGCATGTAGCAATGTGCATTTTATTAAGCCATGATGGTTATTACGAATATAACAATCATGATGCAGATGGTTGGCCACACTTTAAAAAAATTAAAGAATTCCCTGGTGTAACAATGAAGGAACAAGAGGACTATTTAAAAGAAAAAGTAATTGTTTATTTTGGAGTGTAATTCATTACAATGCTTGATATGCACTTTCGTACTGTTTTCTGCTTCCCCAATATAATAGAGAGATAAAAAACAAAAAGAAAACAATGCCACTTTGAATATCTAGCATATCATCTGTAGCACAATTTACAAAAGTAATTACTACCATCCACATACCAGCCCATTCTTTTTTTACTTTAAAAAACCACCAAGTTATAGCAAATACCATTACAATATATAGCAATCCAAAGAAACCTAAATCTAACCAAGTACGCATAAATTGATTGTGGCAATGTAATGGAAGTTTTGGATCTGCCAAATAAGTGTATCCCTTTTCTGTAAACTGATCAAATAGCATTTGATTTGCCATTCCTGTGCCATAACCTTTGTACCAAACAGGTTTAACTTTCTGAAAGCTTTCAAAAGCCGCTGCGGCCCTAGCCATTGTGCTTTGATTAAATTTTATTTGATTATTGATTGGTATCCAATGGAAAAAGTCTGTAAATCTACCCCACAAAAATAATCGAACTATTCCAATAATAGTAAACACACTTGTAAGCATTATTCCGGAAAATAAAATCTTTTTTTGAGCAGTAAGTTTACTATTTAATAATTTAAAAAGCATCCATGCTATATAAAACAAAAAGATAAGAAATGCAGTTTTGCTAGTTAATTGTCCAATAAATATTACAAAAAATAGGATTAATACAATGCGTATCCAATTAGGTATTTCATACTTTACTTGGTAACCAATCCATGGTAGGCTTAACCAAATTATACTAAAGATGAAAAAATTACTAAGATATCCAGGATGCATAATTGGAGAAGCGAGTAACTCGTAAATTAAATTATCAATATTGCGGATTGGAGAATGAAAATAATTCCAATTGCCAATTACCTCGCAATAAAACATAGCTAACAAGCAGCTTACCACAAAAATAAAAATAATTCGCTCTACCTCTCTTCTACCCAAACTTTTTTCGCCTGCAAATATTAATGGGAATACGATAAAACTTAATTTTTTTTCTATTGCATTATAGGCCATATTTTTATCTGCACTAAAATTCATCCAAACAGCATACCAAATAAATACACCAAAATAAAGCCAAACCATTTTATTGCTAAATGCGCTTTTTAATTTTTGTAAAATATTTTTATCTGCTACAAAAAACACCCCTAATACAAAAGTACTTTTGCTACTAATTACATGAAATATGGAGTGTCCATTTGTATTACTCCAAACTATAGAAGCAGCAACCAAACATAATAAAAATATTAGAATATTTGGTCTGTTAAAAAATGATGGCATTGGTGAAGTTACATTTATTTTGTTTTACAAATTTGCTCAAAAGTAATACAGAAAAAATTGTTTTGCTATTAAATATGTTTTAACTTTATAGTATGTTTCTGCGTATACATCCTGATAATCCTGAAGATAGAAAAATACAGCAAGTATTAGACTGTTTAAGAAACGGTGGCTTAATTATTTATCCTACAGATACTGTATATGGTATTGGTTGCGATATATTTAATACCAAAGCTATAGAAAAGCTTTATCGACTAAAAGGCGTGAATGAAAAAACAGCTCGGTTTTCTTTTATTTGTAAAGATCTAAGCGACTTTAGCAAATACGCAAAAAGTATAAATAGTCCAGTATTTAAGCTAATTAAAAAAAGTTTGCCAGGGCCCTTCACATTTATTTTAGATGCTAGTAAAGAAGTACCTAAACTTTTAAAAACCAAAAAAAATACTGTTGGTTTGCGCATACCAGATAATAAAATTTGTGCTGCAATTGTAGATGCACTTGGGCATCCTATTATTACCACATCGTTACCAGAGACTGCAGAGGTAGAGGATTATACAGACCCAGAAACATTTTTTTATTTATTTGAAAACAAAGTAGATTTAGTAATAGATGGTGGTATAGGCAATACCGAATCTAGTACTGTAATTAGTTTTGTAAACGACGAAATAGAAATTATTCGGAAAGGTGCAGGCAGCATAGAAATATTTGAATAAATAAATCTTTGCTACCACTTTCTTTTATTCCCTTATAGCCAATCCTCTCAATATTATTCATTAATTTTGCGCCGTGTCCGATATCATCAATTTATTGCCAGATCATATTGCCAATCAGATAGCTGCAGGAGAGGTAATACAGCGACCCGCAAGTGCTGTAAAAGAAATGCTCGAAAATGCCGTTGATGCTGGTGCTACACAAATTCATTTGCTTATAAAAGATGCTGGTAAAGAATTATTAAAAGTAATAGACAATGGCAAAGGCATGAGTGAAACTGATGCGCGCATGAGCTTTGAAAGGCATGCCACTAGTAAAATTCGCAATATAGAAGATTTGTTTAGCATCCGCACTATGGGCTTTAGAGGAGAGGCATTGGCAAGTATTGCAGCAGTAGCACAAGTAGAGTTAAAAACCAAACCGCATGATGCAGAAGCAGGTACTTATATTCAAATAGAAAATAGCACTGTATTAAAACAAGAACCTTGTGGCATGCCAAGCGGTACCAGCCTTGCAGTAAAAAATTTATTTTATAATGTACCAGCGCGTCGCAATTTTTTAAAAAGCAATACCACTGAAATTAAAAATATTGTTGATGAATTTACGCGTGTAGCAATGGCCTTCCCAAATGTGGGGTTTAGGCTTACCAACAACGAAACAGATATTTTTTTACTAGAGCCAGGCAATCAAAAACAAAGAATTGTAGCACTGCTTGGCAATGTATTCAATGCAAAATTAGTAGCCACAGAGCAAGATACAGAGTATGTAAAAATAAAAGGATTCATTGGTACACCACAAGCCGCTACAAAAACGCGTGGCAATCAATTCTTTTTTGTAAATAATAGATTTATAAAAAGTGCATATTTAAACCATGCTGTAAGCAGCGCCTATCAGAGCTTGATAGCGAAAGATGAGTTCCCGGCATTTGTATTATTTTTAGATATCGACCCAGAAAAAGTAGATGCCAATGTGCACCCTACTAAGCAAGAAATAAAATTCGAAGACGAAAAAATAATTTACGCTTTTGTAAATAGTGCTGTAAAACATGCTTTAAGCAAAAACAGCATCGCACCTAGTATCGATTTTGAATTAGACCCACATATCAGTCAGTTATCTAGCATCACCCAGCCCTTTACAGATATACAACGCAGTGCAACGCAAAAAGAATTTCTGTTCAATACATTTACACAAAAAGGCACTGCTCATTTGATAGATAAACGCAACGATTTAAAAAACTGGAAAGAATTGTATAAGATAGGCGAAGACGATAATCATGCACCAAGTATGGATATGCCTACAAGAGAGCCTATGCATAATAGCACACAGTTGCAGCATGGTTTACAGCAGTATACAGAATCACATATTCAAATGTTGTTCGGTAAATATATTTTGTATCCAAAATCTTCAGGTTATTTATTAATAGATGCCGTGGCTGCATTAGAAAGAATAGCCTATGATGATTATGCAAGTGCACTTAGCTGTCAGCCTATTTCTATACAAAAAAGTTTACATCCACAAACCTTTGATGTAAGCCCATCAGATGCTATTTTATTAAATGAAGTTTTGCCAGATATGCATGCGCTTGGATTTGAAATAGAGCATTTTGGCGCACAGAGTTTTATCATTCAAGGTGTGCCAGCAGATATAGAAAGCGGTAGCGAAATAAATGCTATTGAAAAAATACTAGAACAAATTAAGCATAGCAGTTCTGATATAAAATTAGATAAGCGAGAAAAATTATTACGCACTATGGCATGGCAAAAAGCCAATAGAAGCAGTATACAAATGCCATTGGATGCCTTAAAAGAACTTTGCACTAAACTATTTCAAAGCACGCAACCTACTTATACGCCTCGTGGTAAAAAAATTATTGTAGAATATTCTTTGGCAGCAATAGAGAGCAGATTTAATAATGAAGCATAGTTTTATTTTATTACTAATAATAGTTGCAGCATGTGGCAAAAAAACGCCAAGCAATATTGTAGTGCAGAAAAATTTAAGTGATAATGAATTGTATACCGTAACTTATTTAACAGATAGTATTGGCTTTATTGGTGGAGGATTGGAATATACTTTAGATGAGATTTACAAAACCACAGATGCAGGGGCAACTTGGGTAAAAAAAGCAGTATCTACAAATTTTAGAAAATCGATTAGACGATTTTTTGTACAAAACAATGGCACCATCATGGCATTAGGTTCCAGTGGATATATGGCACTGAGTAAAGACACAGGTGAAACTTGGGTGTATAAGCAACTGCCAAATTATACAGATATTAGAGATGCAATACAAATCAAAGACACAATAATTTTAGCTGTAGGCAAAAGCACAAAGGGGTTTCTTACTTATATAGATACCAATGGCAATTTTATTAAGGAAGAAACTTACCATCACGAAATGACTGGTATTGCTATGAATGGACACACAAATGGATACGCATCTGCATATAGTGCTGTTTTAAAAACAACAGACGCAGGTCAAACTTGGCAATACACCACTGCCAAAAATGATATTTACAAAAGTTTACTTGTATTATCCAACTCTGATGCTATCATATGTGGCTACGATGGCAGTATAAAGCGCACAACAGATGGTGGTGACACTTGGTTGCATATAAAAAATAGTAATGCACTAACAACCACTTATCGTTGGAATCAATTAATACAATTAAATGCAAACATAGCTGTAGTAATAGGTGATGCAGGAAAAATTGCATTAGTAAATTTACGCGACAACAGCTACAATATCATTTCTTCTATTATTGCTGCAGATATATTAGGAGGATGTAAAAAAAATAGCAGTACAATTGCTTTATGTTGTAGCAATGGCGAGTACATAGAATTGGGACTTTAGTAAAATAAAAATTTCCATTTTCACATATTCATAAGTTTTCATTAGACTATATTTTGCAGATAATAAAGTATTTTTACTGCATGCATAAATTTACGCTTTGCCTAGTTGCCTTATTTGTATTTTTAAGTACAATCGTATCTAGCCAGCCTGCAAATAAATCTGTAAAATTACCTAAACCAAGTGTTGGCATCAATGCATGGGTAGATAGTATTTATAATAGTTTAAGTTTAGAACAAAAAATTGGTCAGCTATTTATGATAGCAGCCTATAGTGGTGGTGAAAAATACAATAGACAAACGATTGAAAAATTAATTGCACAAAACTTCATTGGCGGATTAATATTTATGCAAGGCACTGCCGAAGCGCAAGCAGAACAAACCAATGCTTTTCAAAAAATGAGTAAGGTGCCATTATTGATAGGCATGGATGCAGAATGGGGATTAGGCATGCGATTAAAAGGTGTTGATGATTTTCCGCGCCAAATAATGTTGGGAGCAATGAAGGATACTAGCTTAGTATATAAAATGGCGCAGGCAATTGCCTACCAATGCAGAAGAATGGGAGTGCACATGGACTTTGCACCAGATGTAGATATCAATAATAATCCAAACAACCCAGTAATTAATTTTAGAAGTTTTGGTGAAAATAAATATGCTGTTGCTCGCTATGCTACACAGTATGTAAAAGGTCTGCAAGATGGAGGTATTATAGCTAGTGCTAAACATTTTCCAGGACATGGCAATACAGATATGGATAGCCATAAAGATTTACCAACTATTAGTGGTAGTGCAAAAAGTTTAGAAGATAACGAATTATATCCTTTTAGAGAAATGATCAACAATCAAGTAGGTAGTATTATGATAGCGCATTTACAAGTACCTGCATTAGATAATACACCAAATACGCCTACCACACTTAGCAAAAAAGTAGTGACTGATTTATTAAAAAATAAATATAATTACAAGGGACTAATTATTACTGATGCATTAAACATGAGTGGCGTTACTAAAAACAGAATACCTGGCGAAGTAGATTATCAAGCTTTTATTGCTGGCAATGATATTTTATTATTTAGTCAAGATGTAAGTGCTGCTGTAAAGAAAATTTCTGATGCTATAGAAAATGGCACCATTACTGAGGAGCGCTTAGAAGAAAGTGTAAAGAAGATTTTAAAGGCAAAATATTTTGTAGGACTCAATAAAACAAGAACAATTTCTGCAGAAAATATTACTACCGATTTGAACCAATATACAAGTAGCATCCGAAGTTTAGTAGCCAAAGAAGCCACTACCCTACTTAGCGACCAATATAATATTTTAGATAAAATTCGCAGAAACGCAGCGAAGAAGATTGCTTATGTTGGCATTGGTACTGATGCCCCTAATACTTTCAGTAAAGCATTAAATACAATTGGCATATCAGAAATGTATTTTGTAAATGGCAATGATGCTAACCTTGCAAATAAATTAAAAGACTACGATGCTGTAATTATTGGCATACATAATGTAGCACTTTATCCAGGTAAAAGTTTTGGATTAAACATATCAGATATTGCAATAGCAAATGCACTTGCAAAAAATAAAAACAGTATGCTGGTATTATTTGGCAATCCTTATGCAATGAAATATTTCTGCGATGCAAAAGGTGCCATTGTAGCTTACGACGAAAAACCAGAAACACAAAACGTATTAGCAGAAATTATCAGTGGAGATTTTCGAGCAAAAGGAAAATTACCTGTAAGTGTTTGTCCATCTTACTCAGCAGGTTCTGGTATTATTACGCTTACCAATCAGCTTGGCGAAAAAGATAATACAAATCCAGAAGTGCCACGCGAAATAAAAGATATAAAAAAAAATGATGATAAACTGCTACAATTAAACTGTGATAACAATTCGAAAGATTTGATTCCATGTGTAAAAAATATTTTTCATCCTGTACCTGTTGTATGCTGCTTTAACCCAGAAGCTATTGGTAGTAATAACGATAAGCTAGAAAAAATAGACAACTTAATAGAAAATGCAATTGCCAAAGGTGCATTTCCTGGATGCAGAATATTAGTAGCTAAAGAAGGAAAAGTATTTTACGATAGAAGTTTTGGTTATACTACTTTCAACAAAACACAAATGGTAAAAGAAAATACTTTGTATGATGTAGCTAGTGTAACTAAAGTAATGGCTACAACTTTGGCAGTTATGAAATTGTATGAGCAAGGAAAATTAAGTATAGAAAACACACTTGGTGATTACTTACCAATTACCAGAGGCACAAATAAATCTGATATTAAATTAAAAGATATGTTGCTGCATCAAGCAGGACTTAAAAGTTGGATACCTTTTTACAAAGAAACATTAGATAGCAATAATCAACAGCGCAAAGACATTTACAGCAATAGCGCTAATGGCAATTACACGGTAAAGGTGGCCAATAATTTATATATGAATAAGCATTGGACAGACACCATGTGGCAAAGAATATTAGATAGTCCAGTAGGTGCAAAGGTGTATGAATATAGCGATCTAGATTTTATTTTTTTACAAAAAGTAGTGGAAAAAATTACAGGGCAATCTATAGATGCGTATGTAGAAAAAGAATTTTATAAACCTTTAGGTATGAGCAATACTTGCTTCAATCCTATTAAAAAAGGTAAGCCTAACGCTAGCATTGCACCTACAGAAAGCGATAGCTATTTTAGGTATCAAATAATACAAGGTTATGTACATGATATGGCTGCTGCTATGTTTGGTGGTGTAAGTGGACATGCAGGACTATTTAGTACTGCTGG
>Ga0304730_1002355_pt1 | contig 13569 bp, 14 predicted proteins | sample M_130628_MF_Meta_FD_190474 | JGI IMG/M metagenome (GOLD analysis project Ga0304730, IMG submission 190474) | Freshwater microbial communities from Lake Montjoie, Canada to study carbon cycling - M_130628_MF_MetaG (v2) (version 2) | ecosystem: Environmental > Aquatic > Freshwater > Lake | place...
CTGTACCTGGTGTTAATCTATCAAGTCCGCAGGCCATGTATGACAGCATGGTAAAACGTCAACAATCAGGTGCTACTGCTACAACTACTCAACCAGGCACTGCTTCTACTGCTCCTGTTACCGGTGCAGCAACTCCGCCTCCTATGAATCAAGATCAAGCCAAAAATATGGAATTGATCAAAGCAGCCCTACAAAAACAAGGTATTACTGATCCTAAATATATTGCAGCCACTCTAGGTAATGTCATGAAAGAGACTGGCGGCAAGAGTCAGTCGGAAAATTTAAATTATGGTAAGACTGATAATAATCGTATTAGGAGTATATTTGGTAAACGTGCTGCTGGCAAGACAGATGCAGAGTTAGATGCAATCAAAAAAGACCCATCACAGATGGGCGAAATGATGTATGGTAAAGATACCAAGATAGGTCAGCAGATGGGCAACAACGAGCCAGGGGATGGATTCAAATATCGTGGTAGAGGATTTATTCAACTCACAGGTAAAAGTAATTATTCCGCAGCTTCAAAGGCTATCTACGGTGATGACAGATTAGTTAAAAATCCCGACCTGGTAAATGATCCAGCAGTTGCAGCTGAAGTTAGTGCATGGTACATGAAGAAGGGTCAAGCTGGCATGGCAAAGAAAATGGGCATCGATACCGCCAACATGACTCAAGCAGATGCAAATGTATTAGCAACTAGTCAAATTGCTGGTACTGATGTTAGAAAAGCTGGCGGATATCTAGGAGGTGAGGTACTTAGCAAGGTAAATGCCTATGCTGGACAAATGGCAGGTGTTGCCGGTGCACCTACATCTAGTGCTGCTCAAACAGCACTTGCCCAATCTAAACCGCTATCTGGTGTTGCCGAAAATATGGCATTATATGGTCAACCGGGAAGCAATATACCTACTACAGCAGCGGTACAAACAGCAGTAACTCCGGCTCCTGTAGCAGGAGCAAATACACAACAAGCAGAAGCTGCTAGACGAGAAGCAGCCGCAACGGATCCAAGAAGAAGTGATCGTCCTCAAACTGCCGTAGCTGGCGCCCGCCAAGAAACTCCTGAAAGCCTACTTGCTAGCTTAAATACTAAGATGGATCAACTGATTACTATAAATCGTGCATTGAAAGATACTAATGAACGTCAGTTATCAAGATTAGGAAACATAGCCCAAAGCGGTGACTTATATGCAGCCGCTTAAAGGAAAATAAAGAATGAGTTGGAAAAAATATTTTACACCAGTCAAGCTAGATAACCAAATGGGATCGTCTAGTCCAATTTCTGGTGGCGGTCGTCCAGGGCCAGCAAGGGCCAACTATTCCAGTTATCTTCCAGATGTCTACGCAGGAACACCTAATCGTATTGAACGATATATGCAGTATGACACCATGGACATGGATTCAGAAGTTAATGCTGCCTTAGATATTCTTGCAGAGTTCTGCACCCAGAAAGATAAAGAAAACTCAACTCCTTTTCAAACTTTCTACAGAGGAAATCCTACTTCAACTGAAGTTAAATTGATCAAAGAAAGTCTTCAGAAGTGGGCCAAACAACAACAATTTGAAACTAGAATTTTTCGCATAGTTAGAAATGCTTTCAAGTACGGTGACGTATTTTTTATACGTGACCCCGAAACCAAAAAATGGTTGTTTGTTGATGCAGCCAAAGTGACCAAAATTATTGTTAATGAAAGCGAAGGAAAAATTCCCGAGCAATATGTTGTAAAAGACATTAACTTTAATTTTAAAAATTTAATTGCAGTCACTCCACATGGTACAACAAATACCAGTCCAAGCGGAACATCCACAAGTTATTCAGGTGGAAGTCAAGGTAGAGGCATGGTTGGCAATGTTAGCCAACCTCCGGGAACTAGATTTCATAATCAAACAAATGAAGTCACTGTTGATGCAAAAAATGTAGTTCATATCAGTTTAAGTGAAGGACTAGATGCAAATTATCCTTTTGGTAATTCACTATTAGAATCAGTATTCAAAGTCTACAAGCAGAAAGAACTGCTGGAAGATGCTATTATTATCTATCGTGTGCAACGTGCTCCAGAACGCCGCATATTCTATATTGACGTAGGCAATATGCCAGCACACATGGCCATGAGTTTTGTTGAACGTGTCAAAAACGAAATTCAACAAAGACGTATTCCTTCATCAACAGGCGGTGGCAACAGCGTTATTGATGCTAGTTATAATCCCTTAAGTGCTAGTGAAGACTATTTCTTCCCACAAACAGCAGAAGGACGTGGTTCAAAAGTTGACACACTAGCAGGTGGTACAAATCTTGGTGAAATTACAGACCTACGCTTTTTTACCAACAAGTTATTCCGTGCTTTGAGAATACCAGCTGCCTACTTGCCCACAGGCATTGAAGAAGCTTCAAACACAGTTGCTGACGGAAAAGTAGGTACAGCCTATATTCAAGAACTGCGTTTTAACAAATACTGCGAACGTTTACAAGACAGTATTGTGGGAACTTTTGATTTAGAATTCAAGCTATGGATGGAATCAAATGGTGTAAACATTGATCCAGGCCTGTTTGAATTAAAGTTTAATCCTCCACAAAACTTTGCAGCCTATCGTCAAAGTGAACTTGATACTGCCCGTGCAGCTACATTTGCACAGCTACAAGAAATTCCGCATCTCAGCAAACGTTTTGCTATGAAACGTTTCTTGGGAATGACTCAAGAAGAGATTACAGAAAACGAACGCATGTGGAGAGAAGAGCAAGGCGGAAATCTAAAACCAGTGTTAGATGCAGCTGGACAAATGAGATCTGTGGGAATTACTCCCGCAGGAACTCAAGCAGATATGGCAGGACAAACAGCTGAAGCACCAGCAGAAGCACCAGTAGATACGGGTGCAGAAGGCGAAGCAGCTCCAACAGAACAACCGGCTCAGTGATAAATACGCTATGCTCCTACTAGAATTCCTTTATTTTAATGACAACAATAACGACTTTGCAGTTGATCGTCGCTACGAAAATAACAAAGACAGCTCTGTACTTAAAAAAAGTGACACTAGAAAGACTCGCCTTACACTAAGACAAATTAATAGACTGCGTATGCAAGCAGAAGCTCACGATTATGAGCGTGATTCCGAATTAGAATTTGTTAGACAAATGTATGGAGCACCAGCAGGTGAAGCAGAGCAACCAGCAGAATAATACTGCATTCGTTCTAGGCAACGGAACCAGCAGAACAAGTTTAAATCACAATACCTTACTAGACAAAGGCATAGTCTATGCCTGCAACGCTATCTATAGAGAATTCGAACCACACTATCTAATAGCAGTTGATGTAAAAATGGTCAACGAAATCGTTGCGTCCGGCTATCATAAAACACATGCTGTATGGACCAATCCCAATAAAGGAATTAGTACTAAACATCATTTAAACATGTTTAGTCCACATAAAGGTTGGAGTTCAGGCCCTACAGCACTATGGCATGCTTCCTCTCAAGGACACCAAGAAATTTATATTTTTGGGTTTGATTATCAAGGATTGCAGGGCAAGTTTAACAATGTTTATGCAGACACCTACAACTATAAAAAAAGCAACGATGCAGCAACATTTCACGGAAACTGGTTGAGTCAAACTGAAAGAACCATAAAAGATTTTAAAAATATTCAATTCTATAGAGTAATCAATCCCGGTGATTTTATTCCTGATCAACTAGGGATACAGTTAAAAAATCTAAAACATCTAACCTACGAAGAATTTGACAAAAAGTTTCCGGGCTGTACTTATACAGCAGAAAACGTTCAAAAAACTACCATTTAACCCCAAATTGTAATCATAATGTTAAATAAAAGCACAGCCTAACCATCTTGAAGGAGAACATAACATGGCAGAAAAATCCCTACTTGAGCAGATGCTCGAGCGTTTGGTCAATGACGATCAAGCCAAAGCAGAAGAATTATTCCACGAGTACGTAGTAGCAAAATCTCGTGAGATCTACGAAAACCTAATCGAAGCTGAAATGGCGGACGATGAAGAGGAAGAAGAAGTTGACGAAGCAGCTGAAGACGAAGAAGCTGAAGAAGAAAAAGTTGACGAAGAATTTGAAGATGTTGCCTTTGAAGGTGACGACGAAATGCCCCCAATGGGCGGTGACCCAACAGACGACCTAGAAGGCGAAATGGGTCCTGACGAAGAAGGCGAAGAAGACCTAAGCGCAGAAAGCGAAGAAGAATTATTCCAAGACCTAGACAGCATTGTAGACGAACTACAAGCACGTTTTGACAAGCTAGGTGGTGGTGAAGAAGCTGGTGCAGACATGGGCGACGAAATGGGCGACGATGAAATGAAAGACAATTTCGACCTAGCTACCGTACGTGAGTATGTTGAAAAAGTTCCAGGCGGCCATGGTGCAGAAAAGAAAGGCCAAGGTGAAGGACAATTCAGTGGTACAGGTTCACTAAGCGACAAACCAAATGTGAATACCAAGTCTATTGTAGCTGGCAAGAATGATATGGGCGGCACAACTGCTAACATTTTAGGCAGCAAAGAAGAAGCACCTAAGTATGCAGGTGCAGGTGGCGGCCAACTAGGTGGATCAAGTCTATTCAAAGGCACACCAAAAGAAGATAACGCAGGCAATATCAATGTTCCAGGCGGCAAGGCAGGTGGTGCTTTCTCTAAGAAAGAGCCAGGTCATGGTGCAGAGAAGAAAGGCGAAGCTGAAGGCAAATTTAGCGGAGCAGGTGGTTCTTCCGGTTCAGTTGATAAAGCAAGTCTTTTCCGTGGTCGTAGATAATAGGACATAACGGTGAAAACTACCCTCAGTGAACAATTGAGTTTTGACCAGGCAAAGATTGTCTTGGAGAGCGAAGGCGAGGGCGATAAAAAATCGCTGCATCTGAACGGTATCTGCATTCAAGGCGATATCCGTAATCAGAATCAGCGAATTTATTCTTCTCAAGAAATTGGCAAGGCTGTCAAAACGCTCAACGAGCAGATCTCCGGTGGATACTCTGTTTGCGGAGAGTTAGATCACCCGCAGGATTTAAAAATTAATCTAGATCGTGTTAGTCATATGATTACCAAGATGTGGATGGATGGTCCTAACGGCTACGGAAAACTTAAAATCATCCCAACTCCAATGGGTCAATTAGTACAAACCATGTTGGAGTCGGGAGTCAAGTTGGGTGTATCGAGTAGAGGTTCCGGTGAAGTAGATGGCAATGGTAATGTTCAAGGTTTTGAAATTATCACTGTAGATATTGTAGCACAACCTAGCGCCCCGGGAGCTTACCCAACTCCAGTATACGAACATTTAATGAATACATTAGGTGGAAACCAGGCATTTAAAATAGCACAAGAAGTCCAAGGCGATCCCAAGGCACAGAAATACTTAGCAGAGAGTCTGAAAAAAATCATTTCAGGCCTCAAATAACAGTAGGAGAATCACATGCTAGATATCGTAAAACAATTGTTTGAGAACAATGTGATTTCCGAAGAAATCAAATCGGAAATTGAATCAGCTTGGCAAAGCAGAATTCAAGAAAATCGTGACCAAGTCACTGCTACGCTACGTGAAGAATTTGCACAAAAGTATGAGCATGACAAGTCCGCAATGGTAGAAGCCGTTGAAACAATGTTAGCAGATCGCCTACAAGCAGAGCTATCAGAGTTGGCCGAAGACCGTCAAGGACTTATCGAAGCTCGTGCCAAGTATGCACAAAAAATGAAATCAGATGCTACAGCAATGGAAGCATTTGTGTTGAATAATTTGCGCAAAGAACTTGCAGAATTACACGAAGATCGTAAAGCAGTTGCTAACAACGTTGGTAAATTAGAATCTTTTATTGTGGATACACTAGCGAAAGAAATCGCAGAATTCCACTCAGACAAGAAAGACTTAGCCGAGACAAAGGTAAAACTAGTCCGCGAAAGCAAAGCCAAGTTTGAACAAGTTAAGAAAGATTTTATTTCTCGCTCAGCCGCAATCATTCAAGAAACAGTCTCTAAAGGACTTAAATCTGAAATGGTTCAGTTGCGTGAAGACATTGACGCTGCTCGTAAGAATGACTTTGGACGCAGACTTTTTGAAAGCTTCGCCAGCGAATATGCTGCAAGCCATCTCAATGAGAAAAGCGAAACAGCAAAACTTCTAAAAGTAGTTGCTGCAAAAGAGCAAGAACTTGAAGAAGCAGCAAGAATTGTTGCAGAAACACAAAAATTAGTAGAAGGTCGTGAACAACAGCTACGTATTGCACAAAACACAATGAATCGCAAAGAAGTTATGAGCGAATTGCTTGGTCCATTGAGTGGCGACAAACGTGAAGTGATGAAAGAATTACTTGAATCAGTCCAGACAGAAAAACTACACACCGCTTATGACAAGTACCTACCTTCAGTAATGAATGGTGGCAATGCTCCAGTCAAGAAAGCGTTGACCGAAGGCAAAGAAATTACAGGCGATAAAAAACAGGCACAAACTTTTAGCAGTGAAGAAAAAACTGCTGAAATTTTTGACATCCGCAGGCTTGCGGGACTAAAAGTTTAAGGAGAACTATAATGTCACAATTACTCGAGTCACGCTGGTCGGAAACCAAAGAAGCTCTTTTAGAAGGTCTTCAAGGTAACAAGCGTTCAGTAATGGCAACTACTCTAGAAAATACTCGCAAGTATCTAGCTGAAAGTGCTACTGCTGGAGCTACCTCCGCTGGCAACGTTGCAACCCTAAATCGTGTGATCCTTCCAGTGATCAGACGTGTGATGCCTACGGTCATCGCTAATGAATTAGTTGGCGTACAGCCAATGACTGGCCCAGTTGGTCAAATCCACACACTACGTGTTCGCTACTCTGATACATTCAGCGGCAGCACAGGTGGATCTACAACAGCTGGCGAAGAGGCTCTAAGCCCATTCAAGATTGCTGAAGGCTATTCTGGTGTTACACCAGGTAAAGCTGATGCTACAGCAGCAAAAGAAGGTGTTGCTGGAAACAAATTAAGCATTCAAATCTTGAAGCAAACAGTTGAAGCCAAGACACGTAAGTTGTCAGCTCGCTGGACATTCGAAGCAGCTCAAGATGCACAAGCCCAACAAGGTATTGACATCGAAGCTGAGATCATGGCTGCTCTTGCACAAGAGATCACAGCTGAGATCGACCAAGAAGTTCTACGTAGCCTAGGTACTTTAGCTGCTGGCGCAAGCAATACAGTAGCATATGATCAGACAGGTGTGTCTGGTACAGCTACATTCGTTGGTGACGAGCATGCCGCATTGGCAGTTGCTATCAACCGTGTTGCTAACGTGATCGCTCAGCGTACACGTCGCGGTGCTGGAAACTGGGCCGTTGTTAGCCCACAAGCATTGACAATTCTTCAAAGTGCTACAACTTCTGCGTTCGCAAGAACAACAGAAGGCACATTCGAAGCTCCTACAAACACTAAGTTTGTTGGTACTTTGAACAGCGCAATGAAAGTGTATGTTAACACATACGCTGCTGATGACAGCGCAATTGTTGTTGGTTATAAAGGTTCTAGCGAATCTGATGCAGCAGCATTCTATTGCCCATACATTCCATTGATGAGCAGTGGTGTTGTTCTAGACCCAAGCACATTTGAGCCAGTTGTTTCTTTCATGACACGTTATGGTTATGTAGAGTTAACAAATACTGCTTCATCTCTTGGTAATGCAGCAGACTACCTAGGTCAGGTAACAATCACTGGTATTTCTTATACCTAATCAGTATTAGAAATTACTACGGTAAATTCAAAAAGGCTCTTCGGAGCCTTTTTGTTTGGCTTAAATATCGGTATGAAAGTAGAAAGCGAACAAGATTTTAAGGAATTACAAAATCAATTTAGCGCATGGCGCAAACGTTTTCCTATGTTTACACACGATGTACAGCAAATAGAAAGAATGATAAACATGCACATACAAGAACACAGCAAAATTATGGTTGCCTACAGACAAACACATAGCAAAAGTCATTTAGAACGGGCACAAAAAGAAATAGATGCTATTAATCAAATAATTGATACAGTAGAAAAGCTGGAGTTAATGGCAATGCTGAGTAGGAATTAACATGAAATCATTTCACATAATATTAAAAGATCATAAACTTGGCGAAGAACTAGGTAATAAAAATATAGCTATTGCAAAACAGTTCGGATTGGATGCTAATTTATTTGAAGCTGTTCCAGGGAACGATTGCAGTCACTTGTTTAAGCAACATAAAGTTAGACCACCACATACACGCAAACTAGGGCATCACGGTTGCTTTATGAGTCACTTTCTTTTGTGGAAAAAATGCATAGAATTAAACGAAACTATTGTGATTCTGGAACACGACGGAGTATTCTTAAGAACGCTCCCAGACAATATTGAGGATAATTTTTTAGATATTTGTAGATTAGATTCTTGCTGTGCTTGGAAAGATTCTTATGAAGATGATATACAAGCAGTGTTAGATAACCCTATTGGATATTTTAAACCAGATACAGTTTACAAAGAAAAAGCCTTTGGAAATTTTTATATAGGACAATACGGATATCTAATCAAGCCGCAGGCCGCAGAAAAACTAGTCAAACGAGCAAAACAAATAGGAGCACATGCAGTTGATATGTTTATAGGAACACAAGTTGTAGATATTGTTTCAGTAAATTCTACAATTGTTAGATTGGACCCTGTTTACCTAGGAAAAGGAGTGTCATTAAGTACCACTGACAATTTCGATCAAAACGCTAATAGATAAATAAAGTATCTAGAAGATTGTGTGGTGCCACCATGCAGACTTAGAACGTCACTCAAGGAGAAATCAAATGGCAAATAAATTAGAAAAAAGACTGTTTGGAACACTAGGTTCCGCAGCAACACCGCATATCCCAGTTAGAATTTACCCCACAGGCGGATCTGCCGTTGAGGGTTATATTGTTAAGCAAAAGGGCGCAAGAAAATTCAAATGCTTACAAAATACACCTACATCGCCGCCTTCTGCGGCAGAAGTATTTAAGATTGTTCAAGGAACCAACATGGATCCAACCGTAGCCGGAACAATGACCGTAATCGGAATGTTGAACGGTAGCCCAGTAGCTCTAAAAAAATTAAACGATAGAACAGCAGCTGACTTTAGCGGTGTTCGTTACAAGTGGTCACTAAGTGATGACTCTACTCAGACATTATTGATCCTAACAAGAATTTAATCTAGGAAGTACACATGGGACAGTTTATACAAGTAAGTGGTGATTACAACATCAAATCTGGTGAAGGGGCAACGATTACTCTTGACACCGGATCAGGGGTTGGAAATACCATTATTACTGGAAACTTAATAGTTGAAGGTGATACTGTAAATGTCTCTGTTGAACAACTTGAAGTTCAAGATAACATCATTACTGTAAACTACGGTGAAACAGGTAATGGTGTTACTCTTAGATATGCTGGTATTGAAGTTGATCGAGGATCTTTAGAAAATGTTTCCTTGTTGTGGGATGAAAATGATGCTACTTGGAATCTAAAAGAAGGCGCAGGATACAACACCAGTAAACTTAGATTAAAAGAAATTCTAACCAACGCAGGTACCGATAGTGGAGATTTGACTCTGATTGGTACAGGTACAGGAGTTGTTAAAGTAGCAGGAACTACAGCATATGAATTACAAGTCACTGATGATGACGATATTCCCAACAAAAAATATGTTGACGACGCAATTCAAACCAATCCAACATTTCAGATTTTAAGAAGTGACACTCGAGTTTCGGCTTTTGACACAAGCAGTCCAATCTCACCTGGACTATTTCCAATTGGCCCATATTTTGTACAACCAACAGAAAGTTTAATCGGTGTAGCAGTTGACAATAATATTGTTGCACAATTTTTTAGAAATAGAGTACAGTTTGCCGGATTGAATTTTTTCTTAGAAGATCCCACACCGGATGATCCGTTAATTCCAGATGCTTCGGTATTACAGACAGTTAATACCAACGGAAATATCAAATTAGAAACTAACGGCACAGGCAAAGTTGAAATTACCTATGCACTACAGTTAGACAATCCCGGAGCAACTCCAGCAGCAGTTTCAAATGCCAGCTTGGTCTACGGTGGAACAGTTGGTGCCGGCAGTACCGGTGTTTATTTTAGAAACACCGTTAAAAATGACGAATTAATCAGCAAGAGCAAGGCTCTTGTTTTTAGCATGATATTTTAAGAGATAATAAAATGATATACAGTACACGACTAACAACTTCAGGAGATACACTAGTATTCACGAGCACTAGTACAGGAGCCCCAGTTGGTGGATCCGTAGTTGCTCAAGATAATGCTATTACAAATATCATAGTTTGTAATACAGGTACTCCTACCCTAACAGATGAAACTGTTAACAGTTGCACACTAACGTTAAACTTAGTAGCAGCAGGATCGGTAAGTAATGACACTAATACTATTGTTAAAAATTTAATTGTACCTGCTGGAGAAACAGTATTCTTCAGCGATGAAAGAATTGTATTGAGAGGTGATAGTGGATACGGTAATGATCAAATACGTGCTACAGCCAGTGTTGGAAATTTATTAAGCATCACAGTGAGTGCATTACCAGTATGAGATTCCTAAAACAAAAAACTCTTAGCAAATATAGCCCCAGTGATCAATCACTGTTTACTAACCATTTTGGTCGTGCAGTCATGCAGCTCACCGGCGGGCTTAGATTGCCTAAAGGAACCACAGCACAACGTCCACAGCTCAGCGGTGTTAGAACCACAGGTGCTGCCAATGGATTTATGCGATATAATACCACTACTAATTCTATCGAGGCTTATATTGACGGAGTTTGGGAAGTAGTGCGAGCTCCGGGTGCAACAGCAATTACTAAGCAGACACTTGGGCCCGGAAACGAAATTCAAACAACATTTGGGCCTTTAGTTAAAATTCCAAATTCTGTAAACAACATTTTGGTATTTGTTGAAAACGTTTTTCAAATTTCAGATACCAACTATAGTCTAGTAAACAACTATCTAGGTTCTGGTAATACCTATATTGTGTTTACCAGTTCAGTTCCTTTAGACAAATATATCACAATATATTACGGCTACGCCGATTAATATTACTGGAGAGAGCGAATGTCAGAACCGTTTGTAGCAGCTCTTGGTAGGATTGGCGGAAAGCTACTCACCGCTAATCTTTTAAGAAATGGATCTGATTTAACCTTTAGAAACGGGCCAACTTCTCCCGATCTATTATATCTTGATGTTAACAACGGCCGAGTTGGTGTTAATTCTGCGCCGCCAACACAAGCATTTGATGTTATAGGCTCCTCAAGAGTTAGTCAAAACACCATAGTCACAGGTACAAAAGCAGATGTTGCCAATTTAATTTTTAATACAAACGGTTCAGTTAGTTCCTCTGTTGGCCCTATTATTATTAGACCAAATGGTGCAGACGCTTATGTAAGATACGGCAAAGTGCTAACTCCTGAGTTTGAGATCAAAGACAATTACATCAGAAGTATTCAAACAAATTCCGACATTTCACTAGATGCCGCTGGTACAGGAAAAGTTGATATTCTAGCTAGAACCGATATTGCCGGTAATCTAGCAGTAGTAGGTGATATTCGATCAACCGGTGATGTTAGACTAGATGGTCAATTTATTATAGGAGACAGCCCATTAGATACCGTTTCTATTGCTCCTGACTTTACACAAAGTATTTTGCCCGGACTTAACGGAACATATGATTTTGGTACAGCAGTTAAGAGATGGAGGAACCTCAGTCTCTATGATATGAATGGTGCCGATGCAGTTAGTACACAACGGTTATTCATTAGCGATCAAGTTCAGTTTAATAATACTAATACAATTTCAACACTACAAAGCAACGATAATTTAATTCTGGCTTCTTCTAGCAACGTTGTTAGAATAGATGATATTTCTATAGCAAAAACGTTAACACCATTTGCTTCCAGCCTTAGTTTTTCTAGTAGTAATTATCTTTCTCTAAGTGCTGCTCAAACAATAGGCACACAAGCATATACATTTGAATGTTTCTTTTACACAGCCAGTAATGGACTACAGACAATACTAGGAGCTTCAGCTACTGGTGGGATGTCGGTATGGTTGTTAGGTGATGGCATTAATCCAGTAACCATTATACAAATTGATAGATCAAACATTGATGCTGCACAATATACAGTTAGTCCTATAACCTTAAACACATGGCATCACCTTGCAGTAACGCGAGACAGTCTAAACAACGCATCGGTATTTTTAGACGGTGTTAAAGCCGCTGGCTCCACATCAAATACCGCAAACTATACTGCGTCTAGTGGACTCATTGGAGCAGTTGCAGGATCTTCTTATTTTTTTACAGGATATCTAACACAGATAAAATTAGCTGTAGGGTCAAACTACTACAATCCAACCGCAGCCAGCATTTCAGTTCCTACAGCAGTATTAACAACCAGCGCAAATACAAAGTTATTGTTAATTGTGGCCAACAGTGGTGCATACATTACAGATACCAGCGGAATACAAACCGTATCTAATATAGGCGGCGTGACTTATTCAGCTACTGGTCCATCAGCCGCAGGTGTCGAAGCCAACACAATTACCAACCTAACAAACAGTGCCCTTACTATAGGTCATACAGGTACTGGCTATCTAACCATTAATGACACTAATGCTTTTAGAATGCCATACGGAACTACAGCCGAACGTACCCCGGTTGAAGTTGGTGCAACTCGGTGGAACAGCGAAATAGGCTACATGGAATGTTTTGATGGCACTATATGGCAAGTGGCTGTAGGTGGTGGTATTGTTATTACCTCACCTATCATGGAAGAACTTGGTCACGTTTATACACTGATCTTCGGTTAAATTATCAATCTGGCTAAATACTAGTAATTGCAAAAATGACCAGTTTTTGCAGGATTCAACTGTGGTAAACCCGCAAAGAGCCTAAGTAAACCTTAGGATGCGAGCATATGCTCAAAGGTGGTTAACCGTGAAACACGGGGTATTCAGGAGAGCGCATGGCTATTGGTCGAATTTCCGGTCCGCTCTTAAAGTCAAACTTGATCCGCGACGGGGTCAATTTAGCCTTTGAGACGAATCTTTTATATCTTGATGTTGTTAACTCTCGCATCGGTATAAACACGGCTTCTCCTCAATACGCACTAGACGTTGTAGGTACTACACGTTCAACAAACCTAGCAGTAGGAAATCAATTAACAGTTGGAAATTTTACAATTTCTGGGAATACAGTTTCTAGCAACTTGCCAACGATTACATTTTCAGCCAGCGGCGGTGAAGCAACGGCCTACCACTCTAGATTGATAGTTAATGATATCGAATTAAGCGGCAACAAGATTTCAACAACCGTATCTAATGCAAACCTAGAGTTAGATCCTAACGGAACTGGTAAAGTTGACATTCAAAGCCCCACAGACATTACAGGTAATCTACTAGTAAACGGTAATATTACAGCAACTGGTAATATTACTATTGGTGGTAATCTTACCATTGGTGATGCACTAACTGACACTATCACAATTAATGCTAGTATCCGTAGCAGCCTGATTCCAGAAACAGATAATCTATACGACTTAGGGTCA
>Ga0304730_1002357_pt1 | contig 13555 bp, 14 predicted proteins | sample M_130628_MF_Meta_FD_190474 | JGI IMG/M metagenome (GOLD analysis project Ga0304730, IMG submission 190474) | Freshwater microbial communities from Lake Montjoie, Canada to study carbon cycling - M_130628_MF_MetaG (v2) (version 2) | ecosystem: Environmental > Aquatic > Freshwater > Lake | place...
TTTTTGTATCTTGCGTTTCTGCTCCCATGAATGATAACATACCTCTATTATTCCAAAAAGCTTTACACATTCTTGGAACCATTTGTTTATCAGATTCTTTATAATTATCATGATCAGATATCTCACGTGGATAATGACTTAAAATAGGTTTTTTAGATTTACCCGAATCTTGTATATCTTTAATCATTTTAATACATTTTGTGTCCCAATCCTTTACAAACTTAGTATGACTATCAATTTGCATGAAATATTCTTCTCCATTCCATAAAGTAGCACATAAATATCTAGCCCAAGTAGGTCCTTTTGCTTCATAATTTTTTAAACGAATTGTTCTAATATTTGGATTTGATTCATTACCATCTTGTACATCTTTATCTTCATCATCTTTATTTTGTTGACAAATACCCAGAAATACATTTTCTGGTTTAGCAGCATTTTCAAAAATAGATTTTATAGTAGAAAGACATACATCATCTCTATACGAAGCAATTGAAACAAAAATAGTATCAGGTTTTATTTTAGGTCCCGGCATAATAATTTATTTTATCACAAGATTAAAATTAAAACTTTATATGTTATGTTCCATCAAATAAAAATAAAATTATACGTATAACTGTTTTCATCGTTAATAATTTATAAATTATTTTTAAAATAAAACAACTTTAATTTAAATATTTTATTATATTTTACAAATGATGAAAGAAGTTATATTAAATGAAGATTTTTATTATTTTAATTGTCCTCATTGTGATTCAGATATTATAGTTAATAAAAATGAACTAAACTGTCATATATTTAGACATGCTGTTTTTAAACATAATTCTGAACCTGTAAATCCTCATTTATCTAAAGAAGAATGCGAAAGTCTTTTAAAACAAGATTTAATTTATGGTTGTTGCAAACCGTTTGAAGTAATAAGTTCTAATAATAAATTTTATGCAGTTATTTGTGAATATAAATAATTTATAAAATATTATTCATTTTGATGTTCGTATAATTCAGTATAATAATTTTTTAATTGAGACATAAAATAATTATTTGGTTGTACTATTTCTCTTTTGTTTTGCATACTTTTTATTGCAGTTTCGCTATTCATCCCAAATTTACTTATGATATAAGCTGCTAAAATTGTAGCACTTCTTGATCTTCCGGCCATACAATGAACAAGAACTTTTCCATTATTTTCAAACGCTTCTTCAATAAATTGGTTACTTGTTTCAAAGTTTTTGTGTAATATTGTATTTGTGGTATCTAAAGCATTTATAACTAAATACTCAAAATCATTGGGAAATGGAGGTTCAAAACCTGCTAAAACTGATATAATATGAGTTATTCCAAGTTCTTTTAATTTTTTGTAATCATAAACAGAACTTATATTACCTAGGTATAAACCATCCATTATTTCATTTGCTTCAAAAGTATTATCATTATTTTGATAAGATTTTAAAATACAATTGGCTTTAGTGTAAATATCACTTATAAAATAAAGTAAAGTGTAATCAGTAGTGTCTGAATTTTTTATTTGTGTAGGCATTTTATAATATATTTAATATATTATAAGATATTTTTAATTCTTTATATAATCACATATTCGTATCATTTGCAATATATTTTTCTATTTCTTTAATTTTTTCGTTTATACGTTTTAATTCTAGTTTTTCAGTCATATCTTTATATTCTAAACTTTCAATATCCTTTTTAATTGATTTAAGTCTTTCAAGTTCTAAATTTAATTTTGTGTTTTTGCTTATATATTCTTCAAATTCTTTAAAAACATCAATCATTTCATCAGAAAGTTGTTGTTGCGAGAATCTGTGTTCATGATAATCCAAACCATAATATTTTCCTCCATTTCTAAGTATTTCTTTGATATTATTAGGTATGTTAAAACTTTTTAACACATCCGGCATATCAGTATATTCGTTACCTTCACGTTTGTATATAAAATTGTCTATGTCTGTTAAACTAATATTTTTAGGAACAAATATATAAACTAAAGATGAATTAAAACTTGGGTTTTTGCTTAATATTCCAAATACTATTATATTACCATAATAGGGGTGTATAATAAGTTTAGAATACATATTAGATAAATTAGTATCATCTTTATGCTCGTCATAATATGAACGATAAGTATCTGTGGGAACGGGAATATACGCGCCTTTAGTTCGTACCAATTTTTCAAGTTCGTTTCCAATTACACGCACAGTAGGATCTGGATGATCTTTTGATTGCATTATAAAATATTTAAATACATCTTCATCATTTAAACCACGAAAAGAAGGGTATCTTTGTCGAATCATGGCAGCAGTTACTCGGGCATCGTCTTCATAACCACCATCAATTAACTTTCTTTTAGATTTAGACTTTGATCTTCTTCTTACACGTATTTTTATGTTTTTTAAAGACTTTGACTTCGGTTTTCTTTGTCTAATTTGTCTTCTTCTAGATTTTGATTGTTTTCTTCTTCCAGATTTTTTACCGTCTGATATTGTATTATGCATCTTATTTATTATATATTAATATATAATAAAAAATATTTTATTTATTTTTAGTATCATTACTTGATTTGATAAAATTTAGAAAATCTTCATCAAGCGAATCTATACATTGGTTCACTTCTTTTATGAATGTTGACACCGTTTTTTCTTGAGGCGCATTTAGCACTCTATTCTTTGCTTCTTTTGTCGAATGATCTCTTGCAGGTGCTTGTAAAGTTTCTATCCAATAGAAAGTAGTGTTTATCAATTTAAATAGAGAATCAACGTTAAATACATCGTTTTCAATCATTTGCTTGAATAAAGGAATATCAAATTGTTCGTCTATAAGTTTATATGTTTTTGAGTCTTTTTTAATATATCTTACTAACCGTTGTTTAATTTCCGCATATAAATCTACTATCCATTCATAATTAGGGTTATCGGATGAAACGGTTCCGTCAATTATATCATAAAAAGCTTTTTGATACATTTCTTTTATCTGATTCTCTAATGCACTCATTTATTTATTATAATATTTTTATGTTTTATATATTTATTTAATTTTATAAAATATTTTTATCGTCTAACAACAATTTAAAAATAATTTTAATAATTTAAACTTAATTAAAGTTTTATTTTAAAAAAAATAATTTGTCTTTACTTAATATAAATGAGTACAGTTGATGTAAGTAATCCTGTTAGTGAATTTTATAAAAATTACACTTTTAAAGCAGATTTGCCAGTTATTTCTTGTTTAGATTACGAAGATGTTTTAAACAAGGCAAAGGCAACTAAAACAAGTTGTATATTATATAATAAAACAAAAAATACCGTAAGTGATAAAAATATTAGTGTAAATCTTAGTTTTAATAGTGATGTTGAAGTAATATTAATTTTAAATGTTGAATTAAAAGGAAAGTCATCTTTAAAAATGCAAGGTAAAAATTATTCATTATCAAATATTAGTTTTATTGACGGTGATAAATCATATGCTGCACCTGAACATATTGTAGATATAACAGCAGAAAGTGTAAAGTTAATTAATTTTACAATGTTAAATTTCAAGTGTAAAGATGCTGATAAAGATTATATTAGAGTCAGAGAATCAGGCAAAAATTTCAATATGTATAATTCTTTATTGGATGGAAAATCAAATAATGGAGTATTTTTAAGATTAGATTTCCCGTTAAATAATTATATTAATCGTTGTGTTTTAAGAAATATTAATAAAGGTAGTACAGCAAATGGAGGAGAAGGTATAAGACTTGCGACAAGTGGATTTGAGAATAAAGATGCTTTTTGTGTGATTGATCAATGTTATTTTAATAACTGTAGAAGTGATCCTGAAATAGTATCTATAAAATGTTCATCAAATACAGTTAAAAATTGTATTTTTGAGAATAATGGAAGTAGTAAATTGGTATTAAGACATACAAATCGTGATGTAATAGATACATGTTATTTTTCAGGATCTGGAATGCGTGTTTATGGGCTAAAACATAATATAAAAAATATACAATTAGTTGATGATGCAAATATTTTATTAGATAATAAAAAGGGTGGAGGATATGTAGTTGCAAAAGATATTACTGTAGATACTGTGTATTATGAGAATGTAAAAACACCGGTTACAAATAACGGAATAAATTGCAAGGTTACCAATGTTGTCAAAGGATTAAAAATAACGAAAGAAATGTTATTAAATAAAAGTGATATACCACCTCCTATACCACCAACACCAGAAGTTGAAGTCGAAATTATACCTAAAATTGTTGATAAAAATAAAATATATAAATTAAACAAAGATCTTACTGAAGAACAAATAAAAAATTTACTAAGTTAAATATTATAAAATAAAATATTTTATAAATATAAATGATATTACTTAATATAATTTTGGTATTTTTAGGATTAAGTGTATTTATCACAACATTATTTGCTTTTGGAGTAATTAAAATACCTAATAAGTCAAATATAACACCTACAACTACAAAAATTCCAACTACTACAGTAGCACCTACTAATGCAATTTATTTTAAAAAACCGATAAATTTAATTAACAACTCAAATTTAAAGTTGCAAATACTTTATAATTTAGCAAATAGCGATACTGGTAGTCTAAGTATAAATTTTACAGTTACTCCTACTGTTTTAGAATGTATATCAACAGATTCTACTAAAAATAATGTAAATATACCAATAAAAAATAATGATATTTTAAGAATACATGAAGTAAAAGGTGATGGTAGATATATTAGTAATTACAATAGTATTGAAGAATGTCAATCACGAGATTGTATTTTTAATTATGAAACACGAATTGCATTAGGGTTTTCACCATCGGATTCTTTAAAAGTTTTCGCATTTTTAGATGATTATGGTAAATATAAAAGTTATAATGAGATAAATAATGGTTATTTTCCAATTCCGGTACCAAAAGAATATTTAGATTTTACAATAATATGTTTTGATTCTTTGGATAATCAAATAATGGATAACAATTATATTGTTACTTCAAATACCAAATTTAGATTAAAAATGAGAAATATGTATTTAGACGGAAATCCAACATGTATTAGAACTGCATTTTTTGAACAATGGTGTAGTTTAAATTTGGTACCAATGACAAATAAAACCCCGTCACAACTATTTACTTTTATAAATGTTTAAAATAAATTGTAAATTATGTTAGAAAAAAAAAATTGATTTTATTAAATTCTAATTTAAAAATATATCAGGTTATTATAAAATGGAAAGTACTCAATTAAGATCGGCCAATGGCTATAATGTTGAAAATATTAAGTTTAGTAAGGTTTTAGTTCAAAAGATTGGTGATACAGGAATGACAAGTAAGAGAATTAATATTAGCACAAAGAATGAAGATGGTTCTGAAGGAGAATTAGTATTTGAAACTTCAAAGCTGTTTTCATTTGGAGTTTCAGAAAGTGTTGATCAAAAGACAAAGGAAGTTAATGGATATACATTTCCGTTATGTTTGCATGCAAAAGATGGTGCAAGTGAAGACGAGTTAGCTTTTACAGAAACTTTTGATAAGATTGTTGATAGATGTAAGGATTATTTAATTGAAAATAAGAAAGAACTTAAATTGAAGGATTTAGAGAGATCTGATCTCAGAAAGTTAAATCCTATCTATTACAAGAAAAATGAAGACGGAGAGATTGCAGAAGGTGCTTCTCCAACTTTATATGCAAAATTAATTGTATCAAAGAAAAATGGTCAAAATAAGATTATCACCGAATTTTTTGATGGTATTTCAGGAAATCCTATTAAACCTTTAGACTTAATTGGAAAGTATTGTTATACTAAGGCTGTTATAAAAATTGAGTCTATTTTCTTAGGTAGTAAGATTTCTTTGCAGGTTAAGCTTTACGAGGCTGAAGTTAATTTAATTAATAGCGGTGTTAAGAAGCTATTAAGAAGACCTGCAGTTAATACTACTGTTAAGGTAACAAGTTCTAATGTTACAAATCCATTAAATGATGATGATGACGATGCACCTGTAGTAACTAAGGACGACGATGATACAGGTAGTTTAAAAAATGATGACGACGATGTAAAGAGTGATGATGATATTAAGGATCCAGAACCAGTAATAGAAGCTCCAAAGAAGAAGAAGATTGTTAGAAAGGCTAAGGCATAAATATTACAAATCATTTATAAAAATATTAATTATAAAATAATACAATTATTTTATAATTTAGTATCGGTTCTTATATATCCTAATATATCTTAATATATTTTTAGTAGAGTTGTAATTAATCTTGTCTATCATTATACGAATCATAAACATAATTTTTCCCATCAGCATGATAAGTATCATAATATACCAAAGGTTCATCTATATAATAACAATTTGTATATTTTAATGTTCTTTTCCAATATTTCCAATCTTCATTAGTTCCTAAATCAAATTCTCCAACTTTGTCGATAATATTTTTATGTAAAATAACAGTTGAATTTAAAATTAGATTTTCTGTTTCAATCATTTTCATTTCAAATATATTTGGTAATTTTCTAGAAATCATTAGGGCATATTTTTTATTTTTATTATATAAACCGCCATCCCCCAAAAACATATTTGTTGATGACATAAGAATTTTTTTATTTTCTTTTAGTACTTTCATTTGTTTTTCTAATTTTTGAGGCAACCAATAATCATCGTCGTCTAAAAAAGCAATCCATTCTCCTTTGGCAATTTTTATACCATTATCTCGAGTTCTTCCTTGGGCTGCTTGAACATTATATTTTATTCTTAAATTAATAGGTAAGTGTACTACTTTTACTTTATTCATTTTTTCTAAATGACCAGATTTGTATTCTTTTTCTGTAGAACAATCATTTACAACTATTATTTCTATATTTTTATAAGTTTGTTCCTGGACAGATTTAATAGCATTTAACAAAAATTTATATCTATTATATGTTGGAATGATCACAGAAACTAAATCTTTTTCATATTTTTTTGGTTTTTCTGTATATAAATATTTTTCTATAATTTTACAATTATTATATTCTGACAGAGTCTTATACATTTTTATTTTAGTATAGAAATATTTTTAATTTATTTGAAATACCTTGAACCATCCAAAAAATCCGTGGAAGTACCAAAGAAAAAGAAGATTGTAAGAAAGGTTAAGGCATAAATTTATATACAATTTGTCAATTATTTTATATGTATTAATAATATATAAAATATTAATTTAATATTATAATATAAATGAAAATACTTGTCACAGGTGGCGCAGGTTTTATTGGATCTAATCTAATAAAAAGACTAAATACTCCAGAAAATATAATATTATCTTTAGATAATTATATTTCGGGTACTGTAAATAATCATCATGAAGGTGTTAAATATATTATTGGAAATACATGGGATATTTTAGAAATAGAAGATTTAAAAAAATTTAAACCTGATATTATATTTCATTTTGGTGAATACAGTAGAATACATCAATCTTTTGAAGAAATTTCTAAAGTATTTAAATCTAATTTTTTAGGAACACAACAAGTAATTGAGTATACAGTTAAAAATAATAGTTTTTTAATATATAGTGGATCTTCGGCAATTTTTGGAAGTGATGATAATAAAAATTTAAGTCCATATGCATTTACAAAATCAAAAAATATTGAACTCATTCATAACTACAGTAAGTGGTTTGGTGCTGAACTTAAGTTTGCAATATGTTATTTTTACAATGTTTATGGTGTCGGACAAATAACATCCGGCGATTATGCAACTGTTATCGGTATTTTTGAAGAACAATATAAAAATAATATACCATTAACAGTTGTAAAACCTGGTACACAAAAAAGATGTTTTACACATATAGATGATATAATAGAAGGTATAATTTTAGTATCAGAAAAAGGGAAAGGAGATGGTTATTTATTAGGTACTCGTGAAGAATATTCTATTTTAGATATTGTAAAATTATTTGATACAGATTTTGTATATGTAGACGAAAGAAAAGGAGAAAGATATAAGTCTACTTTTTATGATAGTAAAACAATAGAATTAGGATGGACTCCAAAAAATAGTTTAAAAACATATATTAAAAAATTATTATAATTTTTAAACTAACCATAGTTTAAAAATCATCTTATAGACTTACGTCTTTTTCTTTTACTTTTACTTTTTTTCTTTCTTCTTTTTCTACCATCTGGTAAAATTAAAGTCAATGGAAAAGCTGTTTCTTCTTTTAATTTTTTCTTTACACTTTTAAATAATTTATCTTGATAATTCGATGATAATTGTTTATAATAATCAATATCTTCGAGTTTATTTAATATTTCAGTCGCAACAAAGCTTTTAAATTCTGGTACAGTAGAAATATTTTCATTTCCATGGTTTAAACATATATGCAAACCATATTCAAATAATGAGAAAAAACATTTTAGACATATCTTACAATAACATAATTGCGAATAAACATTCGGCGGAATCTCCATTTATTTAAATTAATAAAATATATTTATAATAAATTAAATCCATTTACCTTTACAGTATTTATAATCCATTGGCATTATATTACAATCTTCATTTCTTTCTCTAAAATATCTTATAATATCATCCCGTAATTTAGGTTTATTATCACTTAATTGCCATAAACCGGTTGCATCTTTATAAATATCTACTAACGGATCAAATTGATTATTTACAAGTATTTCCCAACGAGATTGATATTTTCTATCAACTTTATTACCATGAAAATGATGTAATATAGTTCCATGAACGTATCCAACTTTTCTTTTTATATTTTTTTCACATCTTTCTTGGAATATATTACATAGTAATTTATAATTTGCATGTAATTTTTTATTTAATGATAAATCTACACTTCCTATAAAAGATAATGCCATGTGATTATCTGCACTTCCTAATATCGCAAAATCTAATAAACCTCCTATACTATCATATGCTTCTCTAGTTATTGCGTATGCATAACCAACGTGAAAATAATTACCATATTTTGTAGGAGGGTTATATATTTCTCCGTTGCAATACGCATAAAAAATACCCGTATGAACTTGTAATGCTTCGTGTTTAATACCTAAATCTAAACAATGTGAAAATAATTGTACTACTTTATAAGTTTGTAATTGTTCTAAAGTTTCTCGAACCCAATCTTTATTTTGAAATTCTAAATCAGAATCTACCCATGCCATATATTCCCAATTTTTTGGCAGGTGTCTAACTGCAATATTTATTAAATTTTCTTTGAACCATAATTCGTGATCAGTTCTAAGTTTAATTTTAGAATTAGTAACGAATGGTCTGGAATTTTGTTGCAATTCGATTGTCATAAGTTCGACTTGATTTTCATTTTTCATTCTTTCACAGAATTCATTAAATAGTTTATATCTCCTTTCAAATCTTGCTGGATTAGAAACAACTGCTATAACATGTAATTTGACTACATTTGTTAAATATTTTGCAGATGCAAAAATATTATCAAAATCTTCTTCGCATGTTTTTGATTCCGAAGAATACATTTATTTATTTATATATAGTTAAAAATTATTTAAATAAATTATTCATTATCAGATGTTATATTAGAATAATAATCGGAATCAGAATCGCTATAATCGACATATTTTCTATAACTTTTACTTTCTCTTGTATATTTATGTTTTTCTTCTTCATTATTTTCTGTATTATCAACTTCTTCTTCGTTATTTTCTATATTATCGACTTCTTCTTCTTTATTATTTTCTGTATCAACTTCTCTATCTTCTTTTTCATTATTTTTTATATTATCAACTTCTCTATCTTCTTTTTCATTATTTTTTATATTATCAACTTCTTTTTCTTCTTCATCAACAACTTCTTTTTCTTCTTCATCAACTTCTTTTTCTTCTACGTATTCTGTTCTTTTTGAAGGGTCATAATTTATAATAGAGTTAATTTTTAATATTAATTTATCATTTGAAATAAAGTTTCTATTTATGATATTTCCGTGTGTAAGCACACCAACTACTTCATATTGTTTATTATCAATATTAATTATTATAATTGAATTTGCATGTTTAAAATTATTGAAATCATTTAAAATAAATGGCATTCTAGTTTTTGAATTTAAAAAATAAATATTTGTATTAAAATAACTTGAAACTGTATCTACAACAATATCGTTAATATCTTTAATATCATATTCATAAGTTTTAAAGGATACATATTCAACTTCATTTAATATCAATTTAATAAAATCAGATATATTTTTAATTAAGTGTTCTGTTTGTTCTTCTGATAAGTCATCAAAAATTTCTAAAGTAGTAAGAAACTTTTTAAGATTTACAAATACTTTAGTTTTAAAATCCTCAATATTTTCACTATCATTATTAGATATTATAGTACTATAAGGTAAAATTTCAGTTATTATTTTAAATAAATCAAACTGTTTTTTACTTGTTATAAGCTGTTTACCAATTTTTTTAATACTGATATTATTAATAGTTTTATTTGTGTTTATAAAATCATAAAAATCTTTTAATGTAGATTCAAGTATAGTTTTGAATAAATTAATACCATTAATTTTCCATTGATTTTTAGTTATCTTAACAAATATATTATCTCGGATTTTTTTACAGAGATTTTCGCGTTCATCTAGTCTCATGTTCTTAAAATTTTTAGAACACGCAAGTAATATAGAATTAAAAAATGATAAAATTTTATCATTAATAGTACCTGTACGAACTAGACAATTATTACCTTCGATTGAAGAATGAAAAACTCTTGTATCATTTGGTGGTAAAATATTTAACTTATCCATTTTGGTTAATACTGTAAGGTTTTTAAATATTATTTATTTATTTAAAAACATTTTATACTTCAATACCTCTATTTTGTTTTATTTCATTTTCTTCTTTAATTGTTTTTGCATGTATTTTAACAAACTTGTAAATCATCTGTTTAAGTTTAAATGGCAAATCATTTAAGTCAAATTTTAAGTCATTTTTAACATATTTACCTCCGTATGGTATCTTAAATGTACTCTTATCTTCGCTATTTTCTAATTGAAACATGCGTATTAATACATAGATTCTTTCATTACCTTCCTCGTCATCATCATCAAAGTTTTTAATTAACTTGATTAATTCATCTTTTTGTTTAGTTGTCAAATCTATATTTTCGGATTCAACAGATAAACTATCATATAATGGAAAATTACTCATTGTTCTAATATTTTACATTAATAATTATATATTATTCATTTTTTTTATTTATAATTCTTTTCATTTGTGTATTACTTAAATTATATATTTGCATAAGTTCGGCTTTTGTTTTTTCCCCTAAATCATATATTCTTTTAATTTCTAAATGATCTTTTGGTGTTAAATTTTTTCTTGCCTTTTTTCTATCTTTATTTATTTCTATTAGTTCTTCTACACTAAATTGTGTAAAATTTTTACGTATAATATAATTATTTATCACGCAATTTTGATCAATTACTGTGCATATTATATTTTTTGAAATATTTAATTCTTCGCTAGCTTCATCTTGTGTATTATAAAATTTTATGAAAACACCATTTTCATTATATAAATAAATAGATTTACGTCTATCTGAATCAATTATGCCTGCATTTAAAAACCATTTTAGTCTAACTATTAATTCGTCTTTTGTACCATCTTGTAAAATTTTATATTTACTACATAATAACTTAATATTATCATATGATTCATAATCTAATTTTAATAATAAATTTTCTTTTTCATCATTAGTTAGTATATTATTTGTATATATTGTATTTCCAATTGTTTCTTTTTTTTCTTTCGCAATATATCTAATATTTTTACCTGTTTTATAAAAATACTCCAATCTTTCTTCTAATATATTTTTATTTCCTGTGTGAAATAAGTTATTTTTTTTACATTCTTCTTGCAGTTCTGATAAAGTTTTATATTCAGTTTTTATACCAGTTTTTTTATATTTTAATATACGATTATACAATTCTAATTGATTTCCACGTGTATCTAATTTATATTTTCTACATATTGCCTGTAGTTCCTGAAAAGTATTAGTCTCAGTAACAACAATTTTTTGTCTAATTTCAAGTTCATCTTTATTTTCTTCTTCATTATCGTTTATTTCTTCAGAACTGTTTTCTACTTCTTCTTCGTTATCTTCATTTTCATTATCTTCTTCTTCATTTTCTTCTTCATCATTATCTTCTTCATCATTATCTTCATCTTTATCTTCATCATTATCTTCATCATTATCTTCATCATCATTATCTTCTTCATCATTATCTTCTTCATCATTATCTTCTACTTCATTATATATTTTATTATCAGGAACGTATGTATGTTCAAAATAGTTAATATTACTTCCATCACATATATATTTTATATATTCTATTATTGTTTCGAGTTTAACATTTTGTATCCATTCTTTGTTTAGAGGATCTAAATTTCTTTCGAATTTTATTTTAATTAATTTTTCAATTAGTGTATTATATTTAACATAACATAAGTAGTTTACAACAAAATCATGAGGAGATGACGTATTATATGTTGAAAGTCTTCTCATAAAAGATGATTGAGTAACACTTGATTTTTGAGATGCAAGTCCTATTTTGAAATACATTTTTGGTATAACGGGATTTGATACTATATAAACTACACTGCCAATTTCATAAGGAGTTCTCTTAATTTTTTTAAGATGTTTATTATGAGTGATAACCAATTTATCGTAATCATTTTTCATTAGTTTTGTTTTTTCTTCTAATTGTTCTGTTTTTTCTTCTAATTGTTTATTTTTATCTAATATAGCTTGTATTTTATATTCACCTTTTTTCCTTAATGTTGGTAAAATTTCTCCACAAACTACTTCTTGGAATTTTTGTGCAATAGGTTTATTTGATCTCATAATTAATTTATACAACCCTGCTTCATTGATTATATTCATCATTTGTTCGCCTCCAAAGGTACTTAATAATTTTAAGTCCCTCCATTTTTCTGGTAAAATTTTTAGTGCATTTGTTACATTAGGCAATCCTAATATATTACATATATCTTTTGCGACAAACCATGGTTCTTGATACGTGCCAACTATACGTATATTATTTTCATTGAAAGAAATAGTCTCATCAATTTGTTTAATTAATTCCATTTTATATATATTTTAAATCTTTAAATAGGTATTATATTAATTTTAAAACAATAATAGTACCCATTTTACCACAATTTACATATAAAATGATTACTTGCCATAAGCTTCATCAAATTCCAGGTAAGTTCTCATATCTTCTGGATCCCCATACAAAGGGTGTCCTATCGTGAACTCTGGGATTCTACCCCGAGGTTCTTCCTTGACATTTTCCGCCGAAAACTTCTGCTTGTTTTGTAGCTTCTGTGCAACCTCCACAACAAACCGCTTAATCTCCTCGTCAACTGGCGGCCCTTGGTACCTCATAAAAGGTCTTCCATTGACATGAAGAATAATGGTCGGCACATAAGTAATAGGTGCAATAGTATTTTTAGAAGCATTAATAGTCTTTCTGTTAGTATTAACATTTAACATGCCAAATTGACAACCTTGAATAGTACCT
>Ga0304730_1002359_pt1 | contig 13552 bp, 11 predicted proteins | sample M_130628_MF_Meta_FD_190474 | JGI IMG/M metagenome (GOLD analysis project Ga0304730, IMG submission 190474) | Freshwater microbial communities from Lake Montjoie, Canada to study carbon cycling - M_130628_MF_MetaG (v2) (version 2) | ecosystem: Environmental > Aquatic > Freshwater > Lake | place...
TCATCATGCGTTACGATTTCTGGATAGCAACCATAACGCTTACGTTGGCTTTGGGTAAGAAAGTTGACTGGCATATTTCTGGTGCAGACAGCAAGTGACTCTGTCGCAAAACTTCTAAGTTTTGCGAAGGATAGAGATACCTCACGTACGTGAGCCTAAAGGCTTCGCAAAAGTATCTTGCAAAAATAGTTTACTTTGCAGTAATATTTGCGAATTAATTTTGAGCTTGTGATGAAAATTGGTTATGCCCGTGTTTCGACGGTTGATCAACATCTTGAATTACAACTTGGTGTCCTTAAAAAGGCGGGTTGTGAAAAAATCTATCTGGAAAAAATATCTGGGGCACAAAGGCAACGACCGGAGTTACTGCGTCTCCTAGACCAGCTTCGCCCAGATGATACAGTGATTGTTTGGAAGTTGGATCGACTAGCGCGTTCAACGCGTGATCTTTTAGAAATCACTGATGCCATTATGACTGCAAAGGCAGCCTTTCAATCATTGTCAGAACCATGGGCAAATACTACAACGCACGCTGGGAAAATGATCATGACTGTATTTGCTGGCATTGCCGAGTTCGAGCGCGATCTGATCCGTGAGCGGACAGGTGCAGGCCGTGTTGCTGCCCAAGCGCGTGGGGTTCAATTTGGTCGCCCAAAAAAACTTAATCATGAGCAACGCCTGCTTGTTCTACGTCTATTGCAAGAAGGAAAGTCAGTCGGTGAAATTGCTAAAACTTTCAAGGTACATGGGGCAACAATTTATCGCTTAATAGATACTGTGCAGAAAGATGCGTGACACTTAAGTCCATTCACTGTTCCATTACTCCCCGAACCCCTAAATCTAATTGTAGATGGCCTAATCATAACCACTTCAAAGTGGCTCACTTTGTCCAGATTCACTGGCTCACTTTACTCCATATTATCCAGCAAACCCTAATTTATTGTGCGCACCCCTTCGCTGGAGAATGATAGACAAATTATATTCATCAAATGTGTAGTGAGTGCCACAGGCAATTTCTAACTCTGATTCTGGAAAGGCAAATAGTATTTCAAGCTGTGTTGTATCTGTGAAGAGCGATCGTTGTGGCACTAGTTACGTTATCGTCCTCAAATATTGGTATACCGTTTCTCGACTAATACCAAAATCACGCGCTACCTGTGCTTTTTTATCTCCACTTTGGATGCGGTCAATTAGCTCCATTTGTTCTATATCTGAAAGCAATTTTTTCCTGCCGCGATAAACGCCACGCCGTTTTGCTAGCGCAATACCTTCACGCTGTCGCTCTTTGATTAAAGATCGTTCAAACTCTGCAAATGCTCCCATAATAGAGAGTAATAGATTGGCCATAGGTGAATCTTCACCAGTAAAAATCAGTTGTTCCTTAACGAATTCAATGCGCACCCCGCGTTGCGTCAACAATTGTACGATACGTCGCAAATCATCAAGATTTCGTGCCAAGCGATCCATGCTATGTACAACCACGGTGTCGCCAGTTCGCACGAAACAGATGAGCGAATCCAGCTCTGGTCGCTTGGTATCTTTACCTGATGCTTTGTCTGTAAATATTCGATCAACCCCTATGTTGTCAAGTTGTCGTTCTGGATTTTGGTCAAAAGTACTTACCCTGATGTAGCCGATGCGTTGCCCTATCATAAAATTTCCTAAAAAGTGTCAGAATGAAACTTATAACCCTTAATTTTTTGTGTCAATAAATATACAAAACAGTCCTATACTGACATTTTTGTATAAATAGTCTGACGTCTGGATAGGGTATAGTTCAACATGACACTTTAAACGTAGAAACTATTCATCTCTGGAAGTCATTCAATGCCTTAGCGTACTTGATTCCTTTTCGTTAAATGACCCCAATAAGGAAGATTGTCGCCAAGTATTTACAGATAAGGTATCTGGTATAACATTATCTAAACCAACTTTTGAAAAATTATTAGAGTCTGCTCATTCTGGAGATACGATTGTGGTTTGGAAAGTTAGATTGATTAGGAAGTGGTTGTAAGCGTAGTTTGTTTTACACTCCCTTTAAAAGCAGAAAAAATACTGAAAAACCAATTGATTCAAATTAGCAAGAAATGAGACGTGACACGTGACACGTGTCACTTTTTGTACGATTCAGTAACGGCACTCCTAATTGCCTTAACGTACTTTAACTCCCGTTTCGTGAGACGACCCAAATAACAGCATATCTGGGTCTATTTTGCTTGAAACAGTCTATTGTACACATCCATTTGCTTCTTCTCTTTAACTAAGCATGCTCATACAGTTGATCTGTTTTAACCACATATCCCATTCCAATGACTGTGTGTATAAGCTTTACCTCGTGACCTGCATCAACTTTTTTTCTTAGATAATTAATATAAACATCAACAACATTTGTTCCCATATTAAAATCTAGATCCCAAACACTTTCCAGTAACTCTACTCTAGAAAAAACTCTGTTTTGATTTCGCGCAAAGAATTCTAGTAACCTAAACTCTGTAGCGGTAAGAGAAATAACTTTTCCGCCCCTTATTACAGTTTTTGATAAAATATTGATTTCTAGGTCGGCTATTCGAAGTAGACCACTTGAAACTGAGGCTTGTTTACCTCTTCTTGTAATGGCTTTTATCCTAGCATTAAGTTCTGATATATCAGGGGGTTTAGTCATGTAGTCATCAGCCCCGTAGTCTAATCCTGCAACTATGTTTGCAATGGTATTAAGGGAAGATAATAATATTATGGGGACTAAACTACCCTCATTCCTTAGTCTTTGACATACTTCCAGGCCATTTAGTCCAGGTAACATAACATCTAAAATAAGTAGATCAAAGTCATTTTCTTTGGCCATCTTAAGTCCCATGATACCATCCATTGCTACACTTATTTCGTAGGAATGTTTTTTTAGTCCTTTTTCTATTGTTGAAATTACAGAATACTCATCTTCAATAAGCAGAATTTTCATATATGATGTATAGTTTTGGATAGTTTAGTTTTTTAGGTAGAAATATATTATGCTAAAAATACTCACTTTGTTTAATATAAAGGTAAAAAAAATATTATTAGTCGTTCATTGCAATAGGGTGTATGACAAATCTGCACTTTGCCTAAAATTATTTATAAGCTGTCCGTATAATTTTTCTACAGATTGGCTAATGAATGGAGTCGGAGACTCCACGTAAAGGAACTATGTGATGCAGATTAGTCATACACTCTTGCAATAGTATTTATGTTTTGGTGATAAATAGATGTAGTGATGTGAAAAAAATGGATGTTGATTCATTAAGTGGTAAAAGGAATTTTTATATTATTATCGTAAATAAATTTCTGAAAGGTTAATCTGTGTGCGAATGGCGAGATATTTGAAAAGAAATAACGCTGACATACTCTCCAGTTTAAAGACTTGGAGATTCTTCTATCTGTGCACAAGCTAGTGCTTCATGTTAGTGATATAAGAGCTGTTATATTAATAACTCAATCAGGCAAATATATTAGTATTAGATTGAAAAACAAAGTGAAAAATAGATATGTTAAGGAGCTCGTGTACACAGATATTGAAGATCTTATACCTGGATATTTTGGGAAAATTTGTTGCCAAATTTTGTAATATACTTGTTGTTTTGTAGCTATATAAATTAATAGAGACGACAATTGTTATATTAGCGGTCTAGTCTATTTAATGTAGACTAGGATTTTTAACATCATTTTTTAACCATATTACTATCTATCATGAGTGTTATTTTCATTCCTACTGATTTTCAAGTGGGATTCTTACAGTTGATTCCATCCTTATCTAGAGCTATTGATAATGTCTACGCTGATATAATCTTGGGTCATTTATTTAAGGCAAAAGATTATGAGCAACTTTATTGGAAAAAAAATATTGAGTTTAAGAAGATAGATCCTCATTTCATAAAAGAATGTGAAAGTAGTTTTTTATTGAAAAACTGTTTATCTGTGCGGAATTTTGCAGGTTCATCTATTGCTGGTCTTAAGCTTTTTTTTGAAATGAATCATGTGGATTTAATACTTAACCCTGTGGATTACACCTTTAAGAAAATTTCTAAATATAGTATAGGAAACCCTGGTAAAATTATTAAGCGATCTGGATATCCTGTACATGATGTGCATACTGTTTTTGAACCAGTTTATGCCATTTGAAAATAATCTTTTAATAATTCGGCCATTTACTCGCGTGATGCTTGCACGTGATATACCATATAGCTGAGATGATGTGCTCACAGATGTATTATTATTGCGCATGTTAATGATTGTGAGCACGCTCACTGGCAGTTATTTTGGTTGGTTTTCCCTTCATGCTTGGCTCTATCAAGTCTTGATTGTGTCCATTCGATCAGGTTGAGCAACGACAATCGTCTCGCCATCGCGAATTTGGATAAGCAAGGTTCGTAGTTGTAGTCGTTGAGAGGTGTGACTTTTACCGCGCATATAAAAAACAGGTTTTATAAGTCTGTTATATCCCAATAGAAGTGCGAAAGTGTCCTGCGGGGCTTTTTATCCCATCTTTTTTATGTGCGTAGTCAAAAAACCATTTATGTGCTTTCTTTCGCATATCATGTGTTTCCAATATGGTTTTAATTATATTGATATCTTGTATTCCTATGCTGTACATTTTATTCTTCAGCTGAATTCCTTCCCTGTCACTATCATCCATCTCAAAAGGAATAACCGTTTGGAATCTGCCAACCGGAGAAATCGTAAAGTTAATCCGATGTACACTTTTGCCCTTTTTCTCTATTTGAAAAGAAATATAGATGTCTGATGACTCATTTATCTGCCTAACAGATGGTTCTAGTACATTATCTTTAAATTGTCCCCATTGCTTGTATTGTTCGGGAACCTTACCCTTCGGATCTTTGAGGTTTAGAAGTATTTTGAGGTCATCTAATTCATAAGAATAATAGCCGATATCTTTCCATCTGGAGAATTGAACATACATCCATTTAGCATACTTTGAGCTCATTGATAAAACACAATATAGCTGGAAGCTTGTAAAATTATTTTTTAAGTCTACCAGATATGGTTTTAGATCTTCCGAAATGGTTAATTGAATTTTTCCCTTTCCCTTTAAATATTTGGCACTAGACATCATAGCTACTTGTAGAAGACCATCATTCTCTTCTATCTCAAAGACTTTTCCGATGAGACCAGCAGTTGCATCTCTGAGTTGTTGATAATTCCATCTTCGACCAGTAATCTCCTCTATTTGTAATACGCCTATTTCGTACTTCGTATTTTGAGTGTCACCAGATCGTAAAAGAGAGAGAAGCATGAAGTAAATATCTAGCTGAACTGACGAAAGGTCATGCCTCGCATTGGTGATCGCGTTGTGTTGTCTGACCTGGATTTGTCCTTCTTTTTCCTGCATATCGTCGGCAAGATAAGTCAAAAAACAGGGATAAAAAACAGGCTGTTTTTTGGACCTGTTTTTTGACTTATAAAACCTGTTTTTTAAACTTATAAAACCTGTTTTTTGACTTATAAAACCTGTTTTTTGACTTATAAAACCTGTTTTTTGACTTATAAAACCTGTTTTTTAAAACTTATAAATAATTGATTATCAGTTAATTGTGAGCCTACTCAAATATATCAATTTTGATATCAAATATTCACAATATTGTGATGTCCCCCCCCCTCAGGAAGTATTTAGGGGGATTCGTCAACAAAAAAGGAAAAAATGGAACTTGAAAGAAAACAAAAAAACAAAAAGGGGAGGAAAAAAAAAAGAAGAGATATGTTGCGCGTATTTTTCGCGTTTTAAGCCTATTTAAAGCCCCGTGTATTGTTATTTTGTGTTATACATGGTTTTGTACCATTGATGCATTTTCGAGCATTAAAGGGGCTTAAAATCGATTTTTTTAATACAGGCGTGAAAACACACTATTTGGGAATGTTGTTCATGTATTTGTTTCGACGTAGGTGATTATATCATTAAGTAGTTTCTTTTTTCGTTAAATATTTATACCTAAGTAACTGTATTTAAGTTATTTAATTTTTTAAATGATCATTTAAACGGAATATTTATGGCCATATGATGCCTAAAATGTTACTTCCCAATTTGTTGCTGATTTGTATTCGATCCACATATTAGAATGCCATCTGTGACCTATAGTAAGCCACCTGCTTATTGCGACATTTTGTCATGTTTTAGATGGCGGTTTATAACGCAATATTTAGACCCAATATTTTCTATGATAGACAGTGCTATTGATGTTTTTTAATATAAAAATATTATTGTACTATTGTATTAAGATATCTATATATATGAAAACGATTAGTTTTATCAATCACAAAGGTGGGACTGGAAAAACAACGTCTACGATCAACTTTGGTGCAGCTTTAACATTGGTTGGTAAAAAAGTACTTCTAATCGATTTTGATCCACAATCAAATTTAACACAGAGTTGTGGTGTGATCAATCCAGTACAATCTGTTTATGATAGTCTTAGTAACAATTTACCATTACCCATTCTGAACATTAAGAGTAATTTAGATCTGGCTCCTTCTTCTCTTGATTTAGCAGGTATAGAATTGGAGTTATCGGCACGTATGGCTAGAGAAACATACTTAAAAAAACTACTCTCAGGATTAAAGTCGAAGTACGATTACATTTTGATTGATTGTCCCCCATCATTAGGGTTATTAACCATTAATGTACTTGTTGCATCTGACCAAGTGCTAATTCCAATGGAAGCAGAATATCTAGCTTTTAGAGGTGTTAATAGCATAATTGGTATAATAAATAGTGTGAAGGAACATTTTAATCCAAACTTGAATATTTCCGGAGTATTTCTCACTAAGTATAATAATCAGAGAAAGTTAACACAAGAAATAGAAAATAGTATCCATAAATATTTTGGTAGTGTACTGTTGAACTCTAAAATTAGAGTGAATGTAGCTTTAGCTGAAAGTCAAGCATCAGGAGTGGATATTTTCCAATATGATGTGTCAAGTAATGGGGCAAAGGATTATCAATCGTTGGTAACCGAACTAATTGAAAAAAAGATTGTTTGATATTTATATATTTTAGTATATAAATATTTTAGTATATAAATATTTAATACAATGTCAAAAAAAAAGCTAAAAAATATAGAGGAAAGTATTGATAATTTAATGGGGGTTAACCAGTTGTTTAGGGCTGTATCTGAACCAATAAATAGTGTGAGTAAGTCACATAAAAATCTGGATATAAGTCAAAAAGACGATATAAAGCCATTTAATATTAAATTACCAAAGCATGTACATAAACACATGAAAAATTTGGCTACGGATACAGATAGAAGCATTAATGACCTCCTAGTAGAGGCTATAATGAATTACTACAAAATAAAAAATATTTAGATATTTTAATATTAAAATATTTTTTTTTCAGATAAAAAACATCCGTAATAATATATCATCTGTATAAAAATAAAAGCGTTGATCAATAATATATTCAAATTATTGATTATCTTGCTATTACGTAAATGTTATTAATCATAATAGGTATCTTTTACGATAGCATAAAGGATCGATAATCTAGATTGATTGTTATTAAGAATAATATTACATTTGTCATGTGTGGTTGAATGTTATAATCGTTATTTGTCAGAAAATCAGCTTGATGGATATTCTATATGAATAATAGTGATAATATGAGTAAGATAATACTGACTATTTATCAATAAAGAGAAGGTTTTTATAAATTAAAAACACCTGTTATGAGAAAAAGTATCATCGTATTTATCGTGTCCATTCCATTATTTTTTTATATGGCAGCTAAGGCACAGCAGCAACCACTTTATTCACAATATGTGTTTAACGGTGTAGTTCTTAATCCAGCGCACATGTCAATGGAAAGTGAATATAGTAATGTTACCTTGATGAATAGGCAGCAGTGGGTTGGAATACCAGGAGCACCAAAGACAACAACATTGAGTTTTAGTACACCAATTAATGCAACTAAAACAAGTATTGGCTTATTAGCTGTTCAAGATCAAGCAGGTGTGAACACCCAGACTGCAGTTGATCTACTATTGTCACAGAGTATCAATTTGGCAGAAAATGCCTATCTAGCTGTTGGAGCGTCTATTGGATTACATGTTCTTAGAGAAGAAGATTTAAAGCTTAATGCATCGAATGATCCTCTTTTTAACAAAAATATTACTACAACGAGTGGTGCTGTAGGATTCGGTTTGACTTTTTTTACCGATCGTTTCTTTATTGGAGTATCTGCTCCTTCTTTCAGGCAGTTGACACTAAAAAATAGTGCCTATGACGTGGCAGGAGTTTCTCATTACTATCTTAGCTCAGGATATCTGTTTGACCTTACCCCTATGTTGAAATTTAAACCGACGGTTCTTATCAAGAAAGCAGGTGAAGGATCTATACAAGGAGAGGCAACGGCAAATTTTTTACTTAATAATGTTATTTGGATAGGAGCAGGATGGAGACAATCAGAGTCTATTGTTGGAATAACTCAGTTTCAGTTAACAAATAGTATAAAATTGAGCTATTCGTATGATTATATTACACAAAAAGAACTTCAAACCATTCAACAAGGGTCTCATGAGATATCATTGAGTTTTAGATTTGGTAGTAAAGGCCGTATTGTTTCACCTTCTTATTTTTAAAAATAAATGAAAAGAAGTCTATCGATAATATTCATTTTGGTCTCGTGCCACATTATTTCATCCTACGAGTGTCATGCTCAGTCGAATAAAAAGGATTTAGGTCGAGATTATGAACGCGCTGAACACTGGGTACATGTTCAAGAGTACGAAAAAGCAAAACGTACTTTGGAACGAACGATAACCGATCAGAGTGCCAGTCCAGAAAAAGTATTTTATTCTAAGTTATTACTAGCCCAGATTTATAGCGAAGGTCGAGAACTTGGTAAGTCGTTAGAACTATACAATGGTGTATCTGGAGACAAGGACTACGATATGCCAGCCGATCATGTGTGTAGGTATCTGGACTTACTACGTCGTAGTGGTTTTATATCAAAAGCGATAGAGATTGCTAAGAGTTATCACTCTGATCTCAGCTTAAATGACAGATTTGTAAATATTGAATCTGCTTTGAATTCGTACTATCAGTATTATCAGAATCAAAAATCAGGAAAATATATTGAGGTGTCACCTGTCCGAACGCCCAATGATTTAGAAAATAGTTATGCATATGGAATAATTCCATATGGCTCTGACTACTTGTTGCTAATGAATAGGTACAACTATAGTGATGTACAGTCTTTTTATACAAATGCTAAAATTATTCTTTTGTCGAAAAAGAGCAACCCTAGCAATACAAGTGCTTCATTCAATGAGATTGGTGGATTTGTACAACAAGGTCCAGCAACATTTTTAAATAATAACAAGACCATCATTTTTACGGCGAATCAGTATAATAAGTATAATACAGGTAACCGTCCGTACGCTAGTGTTAATAGACTACAACTCTATTCATCCACACAGAAGAAAAATGGTAAGTGGACTCGTCCAGTCAATATTTCTGGTTCGTTTGTAAGAAAAGCTAGTAATTATTCTTTTATGTATCCATCGGCAGATCAGGATGGGAAAAAGTTATATTTTTCTTCTGATATGCAGGGTGGATTTGGTGGATCTGATATATACTATTGCAGCTACGATGAAAAACATAAAAAATGGGGCACACCCATTAATATGGGATATCAAGTAAACACCAACGGAGACGAATTATTTCCATATGTTAAAAATGATACCTTACTGTTTTCATCTAATGGATTACTTGGCTTCGGAGATCAGGACATTTATTTGAAAAAAATATCTGCTACAACTGATCCCGCTATACATCTTCCATACCCTGTTAATACTCAGTTTAAAGACACTAGTCCAATGTTTGACTCTAGGACTAATACTCTTTTCTTTTCATCAGATAGAAATAGTCAGAAGACAGGGTATATCCTAGATCAGGTTTACGCGTTAGTGTCAGGTCTACCAGAGCTAATAGCTAGTGGAGGTAAGCTGCCATCTGAAGAAAAACCAGTTCAAAAAGATACCACAGGAATTGATCAGATAAAGGATTTAGTTGCGGATAAATTGGCTGTGGATAAATTGGATAAAGCAAAACCAGGTTTGAGAGATACAATGGATATTATCCATTTTGAGTTCAATAAATATGTGATCAGAAAAGACCAATACTACAGGTTAGACAGTATATACTCTAGTTTTATTGCTAATCCAACTAAATCAACTATAGCGGTAGATGGTCATACTGATATTACAGGGACTGAAAGATACAATTTAACACTCTCTGAGATGAGAGCAAAAAGTGTAATGGATTACCTGATAAAGAAAGGTATTCCAAAGGGTGCTTTTGATGTACAATGGTTTGGATTTAGTAGACAAATTGCTACATGTGATAAAGGGAAAGAAACAGATAAGAGGTGCCAAGAAGTAAATGCGTTAAATCGTAGATGTGAGGTATACATAAAAAGAATAAAATAAATAAAACAATGAGAAAAATACTACCTGTCGTTATTGGACTCTCCTTTGCTAGCATAAGCTATGGTCAAGAGATGCCTTCCGTTTTTAATAAAAGCTTATCTACAAATGGTGATCGACTAGAGAAGGTTGAGCCATTGGCTAACGGTGATTTAATGATTATTGGTGGAGGCTCAAAATCTTATTTTGCTAGATTTAGCGCTGACGGAAAAACAATATTTGAGAAAAAAGGTGAAGGTAAAGATGCTGCTATGTCTTATAACGACATGGTTATTACAAGTAACGGGTCAGCATTGGTAGTAGGTGGAGGGAATAAAGTGAATGGTGCTGGGCGGATCAGCCTGTTCGATAATAAAGGAGTGTTGGTGTTTGATAAAGTGTTTGGTAAAAATTCGGGAGGGTATTTTACCAAAGTAAAACAAGATCGTGCTGGAAATTTTGTCGCTGTTGGAATAGATGGAAGTAGTCCATCTAAGGCCAGAATAACCAAAATAAGTATAAAAGGTGATATTTTATTTGATAAAATATTCAGAGAAAGTACTGTTTTTTCTGATTTATTAATAGATGACGATGATAGTTTTATTGCAATTGGAGGAGATGTAGGAGATTCTAGGGGTCATGGATTACTGGTTAAACTCACATCGACTGGAGATAAAGTGTACGAAATTAATTCTGGGAATGGTGGTTACAGCTACACGAAAGGAATCCTGATGGATGATGGGAGTCTTTTGGCAATAGGAGGAGGGATTTATGGTACAGGCAACCCATGCCGTGCTACCAGAGTTAGAATAGATGGGCAAGTTATTTTTGATAAAACATACAGTACTGTAGATAGCAAATTTAGTTCAATGGCTATAGATTCTCAAGGGCATATTTTATTGTCTTCAGAAGAGTTTGATCGAGGCCGTGTTATTAAACTTAGGCCAGATGGAACAATTGTATTTAATAAAGAAACGACATCTCCTATCCTTGATCTAAAAATCAACTCATTGAATCAAGTTATAGCAATAGGAGCTAAAAATAGTTCATATGAATTGCTAAAACTATCTGTAGATGGTAAGGTCCTTTTTGATATTCCATCTTCTGGTGTGTCATTAAAAAAATTGCTTTTGTCAGAAGATGGAAAAATATATGCAACATCCGATAAGTCTTGTAGAATTCTGAAATTTGATGATATTACGGGTGATTTGATATTTGATAAAGAATATGGAAAGACAGATTCGGAAGCATCATTTGTTGCTATAGAGAATCTACCATCAGGAGAAATAGTTGCTATCGGTGGTGGAAAAGGAGATGGTAGTAGGATTACAAAAATAAGTCATGGTGCAAGTATCAATGATATAACAGTATTGGAACCACTTAATGGAACTAGTATCGCTAGAGTGACTGTCTCTTTGACTGGTTTTTTATTAGAAAATGGAATACGTAAACCTGTAACGATATCCTATAAATCGCTGTTTAACAATAAAGTTGACAGTAGCGATATAACTCCAATTGATGGTGTTTTATCATTTATACCATCTGACTTTGCACAAGGAGAATCCATCGCAAGAACAATTGAGCTACCAGTTCATAGCGACCAAATACTTGAGGGTACCGAAAAGGTATCAGTAGAGATATCTGATGCTAAAAATACCCATATTTCAAAAGCTATTGGTATTGTAACTATAGAAGAGCCAGAAGCGGTGATACGTTTTGTTTCAGGTTCTGATGCCATAGAGGGAAAGCCTATAGGATATACTATTGGTTTGTTTAAACCAGATGGAACGGTTCTTACAAATAAAACAGGATTACCTATAAAGATTAGTTATAGATTTGGTTTTGGTTCGGCAGTTCCTAATGTTGATTTTGATGCCAATACTAAAAAATTACTAGTGATTAATGATGGAGATTCTACAGGTAACATATCTGTTAAAACAAACGAAGATTCATATTACAAGGACGCGCTATCTGTCCAGCTTGTATTGTTTGATGTGAGTTGCGCTAAAACCTCAGTGGTTGAGTTTCTTGGAAATTCAAAAACACTTTCTGCAACCCAATATATAAATGATATAGGTGCTGAAGTACAAATTTCAAAAATATCAGATCATAATAGAACAGGTGAAAATGCTTCTAGTATGTTTAAGATATCCTTAGTGAAGGCCTCTGACGGGGCTCTTGTAACGAATTGTTCTGGTGGAGATATACAAGTGAAATTTGCTGTAGATTCAGGTAGTACAGCGGTAATGAATAAAGATTTTGTAATTATAAATAGCGGAGGTGTTTCTATTGCTGGGGGTTGTGGAGGAAGAGAGGCTGATATTAAAGTTATTTGTATACCCGATAGTTTAGCAACGACTAATACATCTGTTATATTGAATATAACCAAAGTCACAGGACCCTCATCTGCTGGTCCATTGAACATTTCATCTAAAAGGAAAGCTACTGCATTATTGTTAGCTGGGAATAAATAAAAACAGGGTCACTAATACCATGGGTACAATTACTGAACCGTACAAAAAGCGTCGCACTTTAGTCGATTTTAAAAAGCCATTTTTTAGAGGACTAAACTAAGGATGGCACTCATATCAAATTTGGGCAACTATTCATTCTCCGTAACATCGAATTCACACTTTAAGTTAATGTGATGCTGTTTGTATGTATGATTTTTTTGATGCCTCCAGTTATAGTTAAAAAACGTTTTTTATTTTCGATGTTGCCAAATTGTTGATTACACGTCTATATGGGCTCATTTGTAGCCTATCTCCTACGGCAGATTTTTTTTGCATTTAGGATGGAAAAGCTAGAGTTAGCGATTTATGTTATACAAGAAAAAGGACTGGCAATTAAACGCCAGTCCTTTTTCTAAAATTCAGACTCAACTCTAAAACTATATGATCATATCTTTCATTCAAGAAAGATGGCTTAAGCCCTTGTAATATTTTCTGTAAACAAATCGGCTTACATTCTCAATATTAAATAGTCGGTCCTCAAAAAGGAATCAAGTATCACATTATTAACAATTTACATTAAAATATGTGTATAAAATTATGCAATAAATGGATGTATTTATAACAAAAACTGGTATTTTTCATCATGCT